>JAEEGF010002931.1_pt1 | contig 10899 bp, 8 predicted proteins | sample 9134171 | NCBI WGS metagenome assembly JAEEGF01 (sample SAMN16246542, study PRJNA631951) | gut metagenome | biome: gut microbiome; feature: rumen; material: AP-attached | host: Bos | place: Iran: Karaj | collected 2018-10
GCTGTGGATTATATAGCAAATGCAGACGTACTCATAATTGGCGGAACATCGCTTGTTGTTTATCCTGCTGCAGGACTTATTGATTATTACAGAGGCCATAAGCTGGTACTTATAAACAAACAGGCTACAACAAGAGACGGGCAGGCAGATCTGGTAATCCAGGGGCCTATTGGAGAAGTACTGGGACAACTCTAAAAAGTATGTCTCTTTAAATGAAATCTCAGGAATCTGCACTAGCTGTGGATTACTTAATAATATGATTTGTCAGTTAATTTAGGGAAGGTTCTGACTATCATAAATCGAGAATTTTTTGAATAATATCGCTTGCAATAAATAGGATGTTGTGCTAAAGTATATCTCTGTGATAATTTCCTTGTTACCGTAATGTAAACGGTAGCCAGAGACCAAAAGGAGGTAAAGAAAGCATGACAAAATATGAGTTAGCCGTAGTCGTTAGCGCTAAGATCGAAGACGACGCAAGAGCAGCAGCAGTTGACAAGTGCAAGGCTTTGATCGAGAGATTCGGCGGACAGATTACAGATGTTGATGAATGGGGCAAGAAGAAGCTTGCTTACGAGATCAACAAGATGAATGAGGGCTTCTACTATTTCATTCATTTCGATGCAGAGACTACTGCACCTGCTGAAATCGAGAAGCGTGTCCGTATCGTCGATGGCGTCATTCGTTATCTTATCGTTAAGCAGAACGAGGCCTAAGAGAAAGAGGACGAAGATATGAATAAAGTTATACTGATGGGACGATTAACAAGAGACCCCGATGTTAGATATTCTCAGGGGGAGAATTCAATGGCAATTGCGAGATATACACTTGCTGTAGATCGCAGAGGCAGAGGTAACAACAACCAGGATGGTCAGACTGCTGACTTCATCAATTGTGTTGCATTCGGCCGTACCGGAGAGTTTGCTGAGAAGTATCTTAGAAAGGGTACAAAGATTTGCGTCACAGGCCGTATCCAGACCGGTAGCTATACCAATAAGGACGGTCAGAAGGTATACACTACTGACGTAGTAGTAGAGGAGCACGAGTTTGCAGAGAGTAAGAATGCTGCAGGCGGAAATGGTGGCTTCTCAGGCGGAGCTCCCGCAGCACCTTTCGATGGCGGTAACAGCAGCCAGGATTCAGGTGATGGATTCATCAATATTCCTGATGGAATCGACGAAGAGCTTCCGTTCAATTAAGTTATTGATTTATAAATGCCTTTATGGCATTGTTGACTGAATTTGATAAGGAGGTACCACAATGGCTTTCAATAAGTCTGATAGAACCGATTCTCCTGTAAGAAGAAAAGGTGGTATGCACAGAAGAAAGAAAGTTTGCGTTTTCTGTGGAAAAGACAATGTTATTGATTACAAAGATACAGCAAAGCTGAAGAAGTTTGTTTCCGAGAGTGGAAAGATCCTTCCCAGACGTATCACAGGTAACTGCGCTAAGCATCAGAGAGAGCTTACATCAGCTATCAAGCGTGCAAGACACCTTGCACTTATGCCTTACGAGGCAGAATAATAGCATTGCTATTTGAATAGTTATTTAGAGACACTTTTTAGAAGAAATTCTAAGAAGTGTCTTTTTTTATCTCAAAATATCCTGTTCGAGGCTGACTATATAGAATATTCTCGATAGTTTTATAAAGGTTTAATTGTCAGTATATACGCTATTCCGTATAATTATTATGGTACATTGGGTAAGTATGAATTCGATTGGCCAAGGGATGAACTTCGATAAACTACTTAGGGGGCTGATGGATTATGAATAGAAAGCATACCAAGGGTTTTAAATATATATTGTCATTGACTATATTTGCAGCTTTGATCCTTGGGATACTATGCCCTTTTTTAACTGTGCGCGCAGCATTTGAGATTTCGGACGATATTGTCGGACAGGGCGGTAATTATACTAGCATTTTGTATGACAATAAAAACGGACTTCCTACTTCTGAAGCAAATGCGATTGCGCAGACAGAGGACGGATTTATCTGGATTGGATCTTACAGTGGTCTTATTCGTTATGACGGATATAATTTTATAAGAATTAATTCTGCTTCAGGAGTAGCCAGCGTAGTTAGTCTTTTTGTTGATTCAAAGCAAAGGCTTTGGGTTGGAACGAACGATAATGGTCTGGCACTGATGGGTAGAGGATATTTAAGGATTTTTGGCAAATCAGATGGACTTTCTGCTCTATCAATTCGCTCTATTCAGGAGTCGAGTGATGGAACTATTTACATTGGTACTACCTCAGGCCTGTGCACTATAGGTAATAATCTCAAAATTGAAGTTCTCGATATTCCACAGATTAAGGATGAAACTATATACAGATTGGAAAAAGGCTCTGCAGGAACGGTTTATGGACTTACAGGATCCGGGGCAGTTTTTGTTGTAAAAGGCAAAAAACTGGAGCACTATTATGATTCAGAAAAGCTTGGGCTTGAGGAATCAGCACACGTAATTATGGCTGACAAGAAACCGGGTTATGTGTACCTGGGTACTGAAGGCTCTAAGGTTTATTACGGAAAGCTGGATAAGACCTTTGAAATAGAAGAGGAAATAGATACCGGAGCTCTTAAATATATTAATGCTATAAAGCTTCTTGGTGGGAAGCTCTGGGTGTGCACAGATAATGGCGCCGGACTTGTTATTGATGACAAATTCCATGTTTTAAATTATGAACTGAATAATGCTATTGAAGATATGATGATGGACTACCAGGGAAATATATGGTTTACGTCATCAAAGCTCGGCGTTATGAAGATAGTTTCAAATCCCTTCGTGGATATATCAAAGAAGTATCAGCTGAAAAACTCTATCGCAACTACCACCTGTATGTATGATGGTAAGCTTTTCATTGGTAATAAAAACGGAGGCATAATGGTAGTCGGTGAGGATGGCGAAGAGACCAGTGTACGACTTAAATATGCCGTAACAAAATCGGGAAAAGACTTATTAAAGACAAACCTGATCAGAATGTTGAATGAGCAGACTATCAGGTCAATTATAAAAGACAATGATAATAATTTGTGGATATCAACCTATAGTGATTATGGGCTAATTAAGTATGACGGCGAAGGCGTAGTCTGCTATACAGAGGATGATGGTATGCCGACAAACCGCGCAAGGGTAGTATATCAGCGGAAAAATGGAGACATACTGGCTGGATGTATTGGCGGTGTTGTAGTAATTAGAAATGATGAAATTGTAAAGGTTTATGACAAAAGCGATGGAATTACTAATACTGAAGTTCTGACAGTATGTGAGAGCGCTTCTGGTGACATGCTTGTCGGAACTGATGGTGGCGGTATGTTTATAATCGGAGATAAGGGATTAAAGCATCTGGGGACGGACGAAGGACTGTCGTCGGATATTATCATGCGTATAAAGAAGGATCCTAAGAGAGATTTATACTGGGTTGTGACAAGTAATGCCATCGGATATATGGATGCGGAGTACAATCCTGTTGTCTTAAGGGATTTCATGTATTCAAACAATTTTGATATCGTTTTCGATAGATTTGAGCAGGCGTGGGTTCTTAGCAGTAACGGTATTTATGTTGTTCCTGAAAAGCAGCTTCTGGATAATGTCTCAGAGTATGAGTATTCTTTCTATGACTCAGGTAACGGTCTTCCCTGCATAGCTACGGCTAATTCTTATAACGAGCTTACAGAGGATGGCGATCTTTATATTGCGGGAACAACCGGTGTTTGCAAGGTTAATCTTAATAAGTCATTTGAAGATATTGCCACACTGAAAATTGATGTTCCTTACATAGAGGCAGATGGGAAGCTTATTTATGCCGACGACCATGGTGTTTTCAATCTTCCTGCAAGCGCAAAAAAGATAGATATTACAGGATATGTTTTCACATATTCCCTGATGAATCCCGAGATTACTTATTATCTTAGAGGATTTGATAATCAAAAATACATGGTTAAGAGAAGCGAATTTAGCACCGTGAGTTATACAAACCTGCCCGGTGGAAAATATCGCTTTGTTATGAATATTCAGAATGCCCAGGGAACAGAATTAAAGATTGTCAGCATAGACATCAATAAGACAAAGACTTTTTATGAATATTTTGTTGTGAAGGTAATATTCGTTCTGGCTGGCATGGCACTGATCGCGCTTGCTGTATGGAGGCTGATGCATATCACGATTATCAGCAGACAGTACGAAGAGATCAGGGCATCTAAGGAAGAGACTGACAGGGCAAATGCAGCAAAGTCACAGTTCCTTGCCAACATGTCCCATGAGATCAGAACGCCTATCAATACGATAATTGGTATGAACGAGATGATCCTTAGGGAGAGGGATGCGTCAGAGCCTGACGAGTATCTGGAAAATGTCACCGGATACGCCAGGAATATTAAGCTTGCCTCGGAATCTCTGCTGGAGCTGATAAATCAGCTGCTTGATCTGTCCAAGATTGAGTCAGGAAAAATGGAGCTTGTTGAGCAGGAGTTTGATACAAATGAGCTGCTGCAGTCACTGGCAACCATGATCAGGGTTAGAAGTAATCAGAAGGATCTGACCTTCTCAACTGATATCGATGAAAAGCTTCCCAAGCGCCTGTATGGCGATGTGCAAAAGCTTAAGGAGGTAATATTAAACCTTCTTACCAATGCGGTTAAGTACACCGATGAGGGCGGCTTTACGCTGATAGTTAAGGTAAATGAGCTAAGAGATGATTTTTGCAGCATCTATTTTGCTGTAAAGGATACCGGTATCGGAATAAAAGAGGAGGACATGGGTAAGCTCTTTACGGCCTTCAGAAGGCTTGAAGAGGTTAAAAACAGTGGAATTCAGGGCACAGGCTTAGGGCTTGATATTTCCAGACAGTATGTTGAGCTTATGGGCGGATGCCTTCTTTGCGAGAGCGTTTATGGTGAGGGTTCAACCTTTTTCTTCACGATTGACCAGAAGGTGATAGATCCTGAACCGATAGGCGAATTCACTGAGTCTGTAGACAGGGGCGAGGATGAAAAATATGTTCCGATTTTTGTTGCACCTGAAGGAAAAGTCCTTGTTGTTGATGACAATGAGATGAACCTGCAGGTTATTAAGGGTCTGTTAAAGAGGTCCAAGCTGCAGCTTACACTTGCATCAAGCGGACAGGAATGTCTTGATAAGCTGGAGGAAGAGAGCTTCCATCTGGTATTTCTTGATCACATGATGCCCGGAATGGATGGAATTGAAACTCTTCAGAAGATAAGAGAAAAGTATCCTGATCTGATAGTTATCGCGCTTACTGCAAACGTAATGAACGGAGGAGCGGATTTCTATAAGAAAGCCGGATTCCAGGATTATCTGTCAAAGCCTGTAGATGCGAAGATGCTTGAAGAGAAGCTAAAGAAATATTTGCCGAAGGAAGTTGTCATTGAAGAGGTGGTAGAGGAAGCGCAGGAAGAGCAGGAAGATATGGAGCTTCCTGAAAACATGAAGTGGCTCTATGACGTTGAGGGAATTGACGTGGAAACAGGTATAAAATTCTGCGGTATGCCTCAGCAGTTCATAAAGTTTGCTTTCACCTTCTACGACCTTTTGGATGAAAAGGCTAATGAGATAGAGACTGCCTATAAAGAAGGCGATATCAAGCTTTATACAATAAAGGTCCATGCTCTTAAGAGCACAGCAAGAATGCTTGGAGCAGCGGAGCTTTCAGTACTTGCAGAGGAGCTTGAGAAGGCCGGAAATGAAAATGATATCGAAAGAATAGATAAGGATACGGAACGTCTCCTTGAAATCTACAGGAGCTATAAGGATAAGCTCGCTCCTCTCTATTCATCTGTCGAAAGTGAAGAAGAGAGCGCTGATAAGCCGGAAATAGCTGCATCAGATATGGAAAATGCTTATAAGGCCATTGCGGAGTTTGCGCCGCAGATGGATTATGATGCCATTGAAATAGTGCTTGCAGAGCTAAAGGAATACAGTCTTCCCAAGGAGGATATGGAAAAAGTTGATAAGATTGAGAAGATGCTCAAGAACTTTGACTGGGACGGTATAGAGGAATTCCTGAAATAATTAACTTCTTCATATAGCTTTTTATTTATGCTATTATTATATGGTATATATAGGCGAGATATCGCATTATGGATGGAGAAAGAGGTTATGCCGAAGAATAGAATAAAGTTAAAGGGGAAACTGAAAACATTTCTTCGTATTTTTATTTATCTTGGAATACTTCTTGCGCTCGTGATGGTTGCTGTTTTTACAGTGGATTTCACTGCGGGGCTTATTGTTGCGGCATTTGCTGCTTTATATTTCATGGCTGTTTTGTATCTTGATTTTTACAACAAGCCGATCATTATGAATGAGCTGGTCAGCTTTGCTACGGAGTATGGCCAGATTCAGAAAAGGCTCTTAAGGGAGCTGGATCTTCCCCATGCGCTTTTGGATGATACCGGTAAGATTGTGTGGACTAATGCGGCCTTCGAGAAGGCTGTACACCAGGAGAAGGGATTTCATAAGCCTATCTCTGTGCTTTTTCCCACTATCACTCCGGAGAGATTCCCTACAGGAGATGAGGAGTCTCATCAGGATGTCGAGTTCGAGGGTAATTTCTATACTCTGAAGATGAAGAAGATATCCCTTGAGGAGATGGCTCTTAACAGCGACATTATCGAGTCTGATGGATACGAGGGATACCTTATAGCGGTTTATCTCTTTGATGAGACAGCATTAAAACTGGCTATAAACGAGGTTGATTCCCAGAGTCTTGCTGCAGGTCTTATTTACATCGATAACTATGATGAGGCCTTGGAGAGCGTAGAGGAAGTCAGAAGATCCCTGCTCACAGCGCTTATCGATAGAAAGATCAATAAGTACATCGCAACCTGCGATGGTATTGCCAAGAAGATTGAGAAGGATAAGTACTTCGTAGTAATGCCTAAGAAGTCAGCGCAATACTTGAAGGAAGTCCGCTTTGATATCCTTGAGGATGTTAAGACTGTAAACATCGGTAACGAGATGGCGGTTACACTTAGTGTGGGCGTTGGTCTTGACGGTCTTTCTTATGCACAGAACTATGAGTTTGCAAGAAATGCAATTGATGTCGCTCTCGGTAGAGGCGGTGACCAGGCTGTTGTTAAGACTCCGGATGAGATCATGTACTTCGGAGGAAAGAGCCAGAAGGTTGAGAAGAGTACCCGCGTTAAGGCGAGAGTTAAGGCTCACGCTCTTAAGGAGATCATCAACGGAAAAGATACCGTTATCGTTATGGGACACAGACTTGGTGACGTTGACAGCTTTGGTTCATCCGTGGGTATTTACAGAATCGCCAAGACTCTGGATAGAAGATGCCATATCGTTTTAAATGATGTGACTAATTCAATGAAGCCTTTGGTTGACCTTTTCAAGGATAATCCGGAATACGAGTCTGATATGATCATCAGCAATCAGCAGGCTATTGATATTGCAGGTAATAACGTTGTTCTCGTGGTTGTGGATGTAAATAAGCCCAGTATCACTGAGTGTCCTGAGCTTCTTAAGTTCTGTAAGACCATAGTTGTGCTGGATCACCACAGACAGGGCGCTGAGGTAATTGAGAACGCTACGCTTTCATACGTAGAGCCCTATGCATCAAGTGCCTGCGAGATGGTTTCAGAGATTCTGCAGTATATTGACGAGACAGTTAAGATAAGACCTGAAGAGGCTGACAGTATGTATTCGGGAATTGTTGTAGATACCAACAATTTCATGAACAAGGCAGGTGTCAGAACCTTTGAGGCAGCAGCTTTCCTTAGAAGAAATGGTGCGGATGTTACACGCGTAAGAAAGCTCTTTAGAGAGGATGCAACTGAGTACAAGGCTAAGGCTGATGCGGTTGGTCAGGCTGAGATTTACCGCGGTGCCTATGCTATTTCAGTATGTGCAACTGAGGAGGTTCAGAGCCCTACGATTGTGGCTGCGCAGGCTGCAAACGAGCTTCTTAACATCAAGGGTGTTAAGGCCAGCTTTACGCTTACCCAGTATCAGAATCAGATCTATGTAAGTGCAAGATCTATTGATGAAGTTAACGTGCAGATAATAATGGAGAAGCTTGGCGGCGGCGGACATATCAATTCTGCCGGATGTCAGTTTGAGGGCATTAGTAACGAAGAAGCTATCAATATGGTGAAGAGCACGCTTGATAGCATGATCGAGGCAGGGGAGCTCTCATAATTTCAATATTTGATATTTAAAGATTACGGAGGAGTATTTTCATGGAAGTTATATTGTTGGAGGACGTTAAGTCTCTTGGAAAAAAGGGTGACGTAGTCAAGGTTAGTGACGGTTACGCTTCTAATTTCATTTTGCCTAAAAAGCTCGGTGTCGAGGCTACAAAGGCAAATCTTACAAATCTCAAAAATCAGAAGGCAAAGGATGCCCGCGATGCGCAGGCTCTTCTTGAGAAGATGCAGGATTATGCAAAGGAGATCGAGAAGGCAACTGTTCGTCTCACCATGAAGGCAGGTGAGGGCGGAAGAGTTTTCGGTTCAGTTTCTTCCAAGGAGATTGCGACAGAGGCTAAGAAGCAGTGCGGATTTGATATCGATAAGAAAAAGATTCAGCTCCCTGAACCCATCCGTACATTTGGTACAACAGAGGTTCCTGTAAAGCTTCATCCACAGGTTACTGCTACACTTAAGGTTTCTGTAACGGAGGCTTGATATGCCTGAAGAAAATGTAATACAGCGCACCATGCCCAACAGCCTTGAGGCTGAGCAGTCGGTGGTTGGTGCCATGATCATAGATAAGGATGCGATTCAGATTGCATCCGAGATCATAACCGGTGACGATTTTTATAACAGACAGCTGGGAATGCTATTCGAAGCCATGGTTGAGCTCCACAAGGAGGGAACACCTGTCGACGGCATCACTCTGCAGAATCATCTTAAGGAAAAGAATGCGCCTCCGCAGGTTTATGATATGAACTACATTCTGGGAATGGCTGAGGCCGTGCCCACTTCCGCTAACGTGAAGTTCTATGCGGAGATTGTTCATGAAAAGAGTAAGCTTAGAGAGCTCATTCATTCCTGCGGTGATATCATAAACAACTGCTACAACGACAACATGGATCTTCAGGATCTTATGACTGACACTGAGAAGGAGATTTTCAGAATCACACAGCTTCGTAACAGCGGTGAGTTCGTGCCTATCAGTGAAGTTGTAATGAATGCCCTTAATAAGATCGAGCAGGCAAGTAAGATGCAGGGAACTGTAACTGGTCTGTCCACAGGCTTTACGGATCTGGATTACAGAACGGCTGGATTCCAGCCCTCTGACCTTATTCTTATTGCGGCCCGTCCTTCAATGGGTAAGACGGCGTTTGTTTTGAATATTGCGCAGCATATGGCTTTCCATCAGGATAAAACCGTTGCGGTTTTCTCTCTGGAAATGTCAAAGGAGCAGCTGGTTAACCGTCTGATGTCAATGGAGTCACACGTTGATTCACAGCACATCAGAACAGGTAACATGACAGATATGGACTGGGAAAATCTTATCGAGAGTGCGGACCTTATCGGAAGGTCTCACCTTATCATCGATGATACCCCGGGTATATCAATCCAGGAGCTACAGTCTAAGTGCAGAAAATTCAAGATGGAGCACAATCTCCATATTATCATGATCGACTACCTGCAGCTGATGAGTGGTAGCGGTAAGCGCTCCTCTGAGTCAAGACAGCAGGAGGTATCAGAGATTTCAAGATCACTTAAGGCTCTTGCCCGTGAGCTGAATGTGCCGGTTGTGGCGCTGTCACAGCTCTCCCGTGCGGTTGAGTCAAGACCTGATCACAGACCTATGATGTCTGACCTTCGTGAATCCGGAGCAATCGAGCAGGATGCGGATATGGTTATGTTCATCTATCGTGATGACTACTATAACAAGGATACCGACAGGAAGGGCGTATCAGAGATCATTATTGCTAAACAGAGAAATGGTCCGATTGGAACCGTTGAGCTGGCATGGTTGCCTGAGTTTACGAAGTTCGCGAACTTAGAGCCTTCCAGGAAGAGTAATATAGAATAATATCCCCTCATCCGTCAGCAAAGCTGACGGATGAGGGCAATAAAAAACTCCGGAGCTTTCGCTTCGGAGTTTCTTGTTTTCATTTGCAATTGTGCAATTAGCCCTGAGAGATAGCTGAAACAGGGCACTGAGCTGCGCAAGAACCGCAGTCGATGCATGTATCAGGATCGATGTTGAACTGTGAGTCTCCCTGAGAAATAGCAGATACAGGGCACTGACCTGCACATGATCCGCAGCTGATGCAAGAATCACTAATAACGTATGCCATATCAAAAATCTCCTTCCTGAAATAAAAGTTAGTAATATGTGAGATGATCGGTATTAGCCGTTACCAATCCATATTACCTACTACAAAAGATATGATAATATAATTGTTTCTTTTTCGCAAGCAATTTAACGATAACTTTTATCTATAAAAAGGTTGTTTATAAAAGATTTATTTTTTTTATATTTTCGTTATTTTGTTTAGAAAAATTATCAATGCTAAAGCGTGGAAATGCCGTATTTGCGTTGACTTTGAATAATCACAATGTTAGAATTTAAATTGCGCGTAGTGCGCATATTAGCGGTTTTACGGCATAGGTGTGTAAAAGCTTAACATGCCTATCCTGGAAATCCAAGTCAAAGTAATCATAGGAATTCCGGTTTTTTCTTTGCCCCTATGGTTACAATACATTATTTAAGGTAGGAGGAATAGAAATGGCAAGAAACATGAAAACCATGGACGGTAACGAAGCTGCTGCATATGCTTCATATGCATTCACTGAAGTTGCTGCCATGTACCCGATCACACCTTCATCAGTTATGCCTGAGCATGTTGATGAGTGGGCTACTGCCGGCAAGAAGAACATCTTCGGTCGTACAGTACAGATCACAGAAATGC
>JAEEGF011401709.1_pt1 | contig 10899 bp, 7 predicted proteins | sample 9134171 | NCBI WGS metagenome assembly JAEEGF01 (sample SAMN16246542, study PRJNA631951) | gut metagenome | biome: gut microbiome; feature: rumen; material: AP-attached | host: Bos | place: Iran: Karaj | collected 2018-10
TCTCATCCTCTTTTCCTCCTCTAAAATATTGACTTAAATCTTACCGGATTCGTCTGCTCCCAAATCTTCCTCTCGTTGTTTTATTCCTTTTCCGTCGGGAGGCAGGGCCAGCACAACACTTGTACCCTTTCCTTCCTGGGATCTTATCAAAAGACCATACCCTTCTCCGTAGTAGAGCTTAATCCTCTGATGTATATTGTAAAGTCCAATGCTTCCTGCTCCCTTTTCATCGGTCTCAGACTTCTTGATCTCGAGAGATTTATTCAGTTCATCAACCTCCTTGGGGCTCATTCCAAGGCCGTCATCATTTACGGTAATAAGGAGCTTTCTGTCAGGCTCTTCACCTCTTTCATATTCCACGATCACGCTTACATGACCGTTTCTGTCCATATCCTTAAGGCCGTGACTAACCGCATTTTCAACAATCGGCTGCAAAAGAAGCGGCAATATATGGTACTGCTTGGGATCAAAATCCTCAGCAATATAGAAATTCCAATTTACCTTTTCTCCAAAGCGGAGCCTTTGAATCTGCATGTAGCTATCCACATGCTTAAGCTCATCATCAAGAGTAGATACGCTTCTTCCTGTGCTTTCTAGAACATAGTGCATTATCTTTGCAAGGAATTTAACGGAGGTGGCAACATTCTTATCTCCGCCTCTAATTGCCTGCATTCTGATAGCCTCTAAGGTATTATACAAAAAGTGCGGATTTATCTGCTCAGAGAGCATCTTAAATTCCATGTTCTGCTGCATGTTGATAAGCTGCTGCTCGTGGATCTGAGTCTCGTAAAATCTGGCTTCCTGCTCTCTTATCTGCTGTGTTGTAGCCTTAAGGTCCTTGAAGGTATCCGCCAATTCATCATCGCCGCTGATATTCTCGATGATATCGTAGTTGCCGGTGCTGGCTCTGTGCATGGCTTCTCTGAGTGTATTTACTCTTGCGGTGAAATACCTGGAATAGAGAATAATAATAACCAAAGGAACTATCAGTGCCAGGAGTAAAACCAAAATAAAGCCCCTCATGATGTCTTTTATGGCTTCATGAGCATTATAGTCGCCTGTAAGAACATAGAATCTTGATGAGATCTTGTAAGGCACAAAGCTGGAAATATAGGTGAGTGCAAGCTTTCCATCCAGCATCATATCTCCCATATAGTTGTACTCATCCACTCCATTACTTTGAAATTCCGGCATTTCGATTTCTTTCTCATTGTAATTTGAGGAAAAAAATACCGGATGTCTGTCCAGACTTATGAGTATATAGTTATCCGTAGTAAGTAGTCTGTTTCTTAAGTAGTTGGTGCTCACTGTCACTACAATGTAGGCCCTGTTATTAGAAGCCCCCGTATTAAACCGTCTTACAAGAGCAAGCTCGTAGTCATTCTCATATTCATTTAAGGGCACATGAATACAGGTGTAGGAATCCCAGGCAGAATCATCTATATCGTTGTACCACTCAAATCTGCTGAAGGGATCATCGGTAACTCCGCTTCCCGCAGCTTTATCCGCATCCTCTCCGAATCTTTCAACGCCGCTGATACCGACATTTACCACGTGGCTGCCGGTGGGTATCTTAGGATTATTGGTATAAATATTTATGGAGGAAATAGCCGCTGTAGTTCTGATGATGGAAGAAACCGCCGCATCCAAAGAATTATATTTTCCCTTGGTTACGACCGCATAGCTGTCAGAAGCAAACATATCCCTGTATTCCTGGGATGAAATAATAGATTCCAGGCTGGTATAAACGATAGAGGAAATATCAAATACTATGGATTTAATCCTGATATTCTCTGCCCTTAATTGCTCCTCATATCTGTCCTCCATCTGTCTCATGAGGATAGATATGGACACCATTCCTATAATTACCATAGGAATCAACAGGGCAAAGATCAAAACGCGATACATCTGTCCGCCAATTCGTCCCCGATGCATTATTTATCTCCTTTAAAAGCAGCGTCAAACAAAAGCTGCTTTTCCTTTGCTGCCTTCAAATCGTGTTCATAGGCCTGATCATATCCAAGTTTATCCAAAGTGCTGAGAAGTTCCTTTTTAAGAAGCTCATACTCTGCCCTGGACGAAGCAAATACCATTTTCCAGGATTGGTCCACTATAGCCTGACGACACTGTTCTTCTATGGTCTGAAGATACTCAGGATAAGCAAGACCTCCCCACTCAACTCCGGGGATTATTGTAAGCATGTCTTGTTCCTTGAAATAGGCAATAGGCTCTTTTTCCGTACCATATAACTTAGCCCAGTCGCTATGAACAACAGTTTTACTGCGGCTTTTGTAGTCCTCCCACAGCTGATACCTGTATGGAACTCCGTTATCATCCTTATCCTGAACATCAACCGGCTTGAAATTAAGAGCGGATACTCCCTGGCTCCAGAGTCCTCCTCCGTAATCCTCCGGTACTTCGAGATTATCTTCCATATCTATAAAAGCCTTTATGCCAAATTCTGTGAACTTAGGTCCGTCCTCAGTCATTTCCCAGGTAAGTCCCTCCGGACCTCTGAAATCACCGGTGGGAGAACCGCTACACTCGATGCCTTCTTTGGAAAAAAGCCAGTCGGCAAAATCCACCATTCTCTGAGGATCCTTGGTATTCTTACCTATCATCATGGAAAAACTCTGCTTTCCGCCCGGATCATTTCCCCAGGTTACATAACTGCAATCTTTAATCTTTAGTGAAGCAAAGCCCTTTCCCTCTCGAAGCCTCGTTTCTGAATTATATAAAGACTGCCCCATCCAGGGCCAGAATGAATATAAAACCGCTCCATCTTTGTACTTAGCGGCTACAGTATCATAATTCTGATAAGGAGAATCCGGATCCACCAGTCCCATGGAATTGGCCTCAAAAAAGAAATCAAGAGCCCTGAAATAAGCAGAATTTTCATCTGCGATGCTCTCCATTTCTCCGGTTTCAGGATTCATAAGAACAAATCCAAGAATGTCATAGCCATAGAGAGACGCAATGGCTCCGGCGTTTTGCATAATACCACCATCCCAGTCAGAAAAAAGGCTGAAGGCATATACACTATTTCCGCTGTCACTTTTTCCTGCGTTTTGCTGCATTTCAGAAAGAACCGGCAAAAGGTCTTCAAGGGTATTGACTTCCGGATATCCCAGTTCTCTGTACAGATCCCATCTTATGGATGGCGCATTGGTGGGCTCGGAAAAATCCGCTTCACCCACTTCTGTATTTGAAGAAATCTCACTGGGGATGGCAAATAATCCTTCAGCATCGGCATTTGCTGAAGTAAGCCTTATCTGTTTTTCGTATTTAAGAAGGTTCTCACAATCCTTGATATAATCTGTCATATCAAGAATTAAACCTTCCCTGACAAGATCACGAAGGCTCCCGTCATCGGCACCGATAAAAACAATGTCTCCAATGTTTCCCGAAGCCCTCATGCTCTCAAATATTGCATTTCCATGCCCTTCCTGGTTGGGAGCAATGATATTCAGCTGCATATTAAACTTGTCCCGGACAAGCTTTGCAAACCACCCCTGCTGAATTCCTCTGGTGTTGGACTGAACATCAAAGACATCGATGGTAATAAACTCAGGATACTTCTTTTCCCCTTCTGTTCGATTGTCTTCAAAAAAAGGCAGTCTGCAGCTACAAAGAGCGCAGACCACCAATATTAATGACAAAAAAAATGATATTTTTCTTTTTATTGTCCCCATATTATTCCCCACAAAACAATACAAAAGCCTTACTTTATCACATTCATATCTACATTGCCGGCAATTCCCGGAACGCTTCCCTTGCAGGTATACTGCCACATGTCATAGCGAGTGGCTGTATAAGTAGGAATGTCCACATACTGGGCAAGCCATATCTTATAGTCAAGAAAAGCCGCTGTGTTGATCATCCCCTCGAACCACAGCTTGTTGGAATAAATCCCGGCAGTGTAACCGGCGTTTCTAATAGTGTTAAGAAAAGCATAGCAGACAGCTGTTCGCTGTTCAACACTGATGGCGTCTCCTCGTCCGCGGCTCTTTTCCACATCGAGATAAACAGGCATCTGAAGGCTGTATCCTTTTATAAGTTCCAAAACCATGGAAGCTTCCTCAACCGCCTCTACTTCATTGACAGCCTGGCTAAAGAAATAAACTCCCACATTTACGCCCGCTCCCTGAGCTGCAGCCATGTTAACCGCATAAAGAGGATCGATTACCAGAGCTCCTGAACTGGAACCTCTGTAGCCGCATCTGATGATGGCATGACTGATGCCGGAATTCTTTACTGCACCCCAGTCAATGGCACCGTTATGTTTGGAAACATCTATAACCTTTGTTCCTGAATGAGCTTCTGCATACCCGGGAACAGAAGGCGCAGGTGCCGGGTTTACGGGAGTTGTTATGGTTCCTGAGCTTGCTCCTCTGGCAGCTGCTCTTGACGCCTCCTCAGCCGCAACATCCTCTTCTATCTGCGCCAGCAGATCTTCAGCTTCTTCTGAGATATCCTCATCATAGCTCTCTTCCACAGGCGTTTCTTCATAGTCTCCTATTTCATCCATAGGCGTGGTCTCATCCACATCCTGAACCTTGGTATCTTCCTCCTCAACATTGATCTGAGCCTCGGTCTTGATCTCATCTAAGATATCGACCTTGGCGTATTCAATGGAGTCAGATACAGTAATGGTCTGAGATTTGTCCGCAGAATAATTTACATCCTTACAAGTGATATTTGAGAGAAAAACAGTGTAATCTCCGGCTTCCACAAAAGGAATATAGATTATTCCATCCATATCCGTATCAGTATAGGTAAGAGTCTTATCTTTTCCCTTTACGCTGACCGTAAAGGGAACATTGGCAATGAGCTTCTCTGTACTGCTGTTACTCAGCTTAATCTTAATGTCATCCTGAATTGATCTGAGAGATATGGATACTGAGACATTCGAAGTGGCTGTTTCTCCGCCTTCCTCCGCCACGCTCCCCTCCAGACCGTTGTCTTTTCTTAAGGTTTCACCGTCTATTACACCAAGCTCCAAAGCCTCAAGATTGGATACCTCTTCAAAAATATTGCTGCCACCCTCTGCACTTATACTGATATCATTATTATTCTTATCCCCATGAATGAGGAGTCCTATTACAATGGCTGTAACCAGGACTCCCAATGCACCAAGGATAATTATCTGCATTTTTTTGAACATTCGCACATTACCTTTACTTGGCTGTATCTGCCAGCTTTGAATAAGATTTTCTATAATGTCTGTTCATCTTATAGCATTCCCACACAGACAGGTAATGGCCCTCTCCGTGCCTCATAACTGCAGTATACGCAATACATCCCTTATCAAGTACCATAGCTACTGCCATGGCATCATCTTCGTCCCTGCCAACACAGTAAGCGCCGTCGCTCAAAGAGAAAATAGCGTTGACATGCTTTTTGATATTGTGAAAACTAAGACCATCCTTGCCGTGCTCATTGCTGGGTACCTTGACACTGTAACCGATGAGCTGGGCAAAATCATCCAAAAGAGGTCTCATGTGATTGGCTCTTCTGGAAACTGTCATAACAGCTTCGGATTTGTTGTGGACAATATATTTTACGTCCTTGCGTCTTCTGTAGATAAGCTCATGGATATGCTTAACTCTCTCAGGTGTATCCGGTATGTCATAGACAATCTTGCCGTTCTCTAAGTGGCTGTTAAAGCCAACCTCTACACCGTGGCGCATATCTGTCTTGCAGACATCAATGAGGAAATTGTTGCAGGCAGTCTCCATTTTCTCTGCCTCATAAACTGCCTCTCTGGCGCTGCTTCCAAAACACAGTGTTCCGTGGTTTGCCATTATAATGCCCTTTGTATCAGGGAATTTCTTCAGAGTTCTCTCTACGTTAGTAGCCAGCTTATCAGTTCCCGGAAGTGCATAGGCTGCAACCGGGATCACAACATCCTCATCATCTATATAGCTGACAATTTTCTTAATTCCAAGGGTTCCTGCACAGGATGCGTATACCTGATGGGTATGAACGATAAACTCCGCATCCTTTCGCTGTCTGTAGCATGCAGCATGAACCGCTTTTTCGCTTGACGGAAGGATACCTCCTTCGTAAGAAAGGTCATGAATGTTGACCTGAACTATCATCTCAGGCGTAAGATCTTCATACTTTATTCCACTGGGCGTAATAAGAAAAGAATCCTCATCTACTCTGCAGCTGATATTTCCCCAGGTTCTCACCAAAAGACCTATATCGTGAAGTTCTCTTGACACCTCTATAATGAGATTTCTGGCAGACTGTATTTCTTCTGCACTACTTAACATCTGAATTTCCCCCTGTTATCCCCTGATCTGGCCGTCTCCCACAATTGTGTATTTGTAGGAAGTCAGCTCTCTTAAGCCCATAGGGCCTCTGGCGTGGAGCTTCTGAGTGCTTATGCCGATCTCAGCTCCAAAGCCAAATTCAAAACCATCCGTAAATCTCGTGGAAACATTCCAGTATACGCAGGCTGCATCCACCTGAGCAAGGAACTTATCAGCAGTATCTTTATCCTCAGTAATAATTGATTCAGAATGACCGGTATTATATCTGTTGATATGGTCAATGGCTTCCTCAACACTGCCAACTGTCTTTACGGAAATAATATAATCAAGATATTCTTTTCCAAAGTCCTCTTCTGTAGCTTCAAAGAACTCAGGAATTATGTTTCTGGCCTCAGCATCAGCTCTTACCTGAACATTGTATTCCTTCATGGCTCCTGCAAATTCAGGAAGGAACTTCGCCATAATATCCCTGTGAACCACCAGGGATTCAGCCGCATTGCAGACACCGATTCTCTGGGTCTTGGCATTTATGATAATTGGAATGGCCTTCTTGATATCTGCATCCTTATCTACGTAGATATGGCAGTTTCCTGTACCTGTCTCTATTACAGGAATGGTGGAATTCTCAACAACGGCTTTAATAAGTCCGGCGCTTCCTCTCGGAATGAGAATATCCACATAGTCATTCATTTTCATGAACTGTGTTGTAACTGCTCTGTCAACGTTTTCAATCTGTAAAACCACATTGGGATTGATTCCCTCTTTGGACAAAGCATCTCTGATAACATTGGTAATGGCCACGTTGCTGCTAAGAGCATCCTTGCCGCCCTTTAAAATAACGGCATTGCCGGCCTTAAAGGTAAGGCTGAAGGCGTCAGCTGTGACATTTGGACGGGATTCATAGATGATTCCGATAACACCCAGAGGCACACTGACCTTCTTAATCTTCATTCCGTTGGGTCTTTCAAACTCTTCAAGGCATACTCCAACAGGATCAGGCAGATCAGCCACCTGTCTTACTCCATCGGCCATGGCCTTAATACGGGATTCATCAAGCTTCAGCCTGTCCAGCATTCCCGGATGCATGCCGTTCTTTTCCCCGTTTGCATAATCGATCTTATTGGCATCTATGATTTCCTTAGCCCTAGACTCCAGTTCCTGAGCCACAGTCATCAGTGCCTTATTTTTCTTCTCTGTGGTAAGTCTTTGTACTTCGTATTTTGCTTCTTTTGCCTTTTTGCAGATATCTATAAGTTCCATACAAGCCTCCATTCAAAGTCCCAAACAACACACAAATATTCTTAAATTATACCTATATAACGCACTATTATCAACATTTTCCGAAAATTGTATTATAAAAAGCCCCTGTAAGCACTGCACTTACAGGAGCCAAAACACTGTTAAGAATTATTTTGCTTTTTCTATGTTCTGAAGATTTGTGAGTACTCTCTTGGACCATTCGTTTTCAGGACCGGAGATGTCGAAGTCATCGAATTCGCCGCCACCGCTATGGCTTACCACCATGGTGTCATTGTCGATGTGGATAGTGCTGGCATACTTATTGGCAATGAGTTTTTCCATGTTCTTGGCAGCTTCGGTGTTCTTGTTGTTCTTCTTGCCGGTACCGGTGATAATGCCGTCCACATTAACCTGATACTTCTTAAAGAACCTCTTGATATCATCAATTGAATAATAGTCTGCTGAGTATACCCAAATATCATACTTGTGCATGGTAAGATAGTGGAACAACGCCGGAATGCCCAGTTTAATGCGCTTCTTGGCAAGTCTTCCGTGGAAAAACATAGGTGCCTTCTCAAGGTTACTGTCAGTAGGAAGTCTGAAAACAACTTCATCCAGATCCATGGTAACGCGCTTGTCATGGTCTGAATTCTTGATCATCATCTCAAGGTCTGAATCAAGCATCATGTTGATGATCTTAACAGGAAGCCTTTTCATTCCTGCCTTCATGGCACCGGCCCATCTGTGATGGCCATTTACCAGCATATAGCCGCTGGGGCTTGTCTTCATGACAATTACCGGTTCAACGGTCTCTGTTGCCACACCTTCAAGGATATCCCTGTACTGCCTCTCATACTCGCTGATGATCCTGTAGCTGGGTCCTACATTGGGAAAACAGAACTCGTCGTCTGGGTTGGGATGTATTTTATTAACAGGTACTTTTTTTACCATCATTCGCTCAAAGAGTCCTGCCTTAACCGGCATATAAACTCCAAGCTCATTTTCAAGTTCATTAGCCAGATATTGTTCAAATTCAGTTTTTGCCATATTATTGCCTCCAATATAGCTTATAATAAATCGATATTATCTTGACTAAATTATAATATAGCCCAAGCCCTTAAACTATGAAATAACACTGTTTTTGATAAAAAATTCATAAATTTTACAGTAACAATGTTGTATATCAGCTCATACTTCTTGGAGAAACGCCGTAGTATTTCTTGAAGACATTGGAAAAATAGCTGACATCACTAAAGCCAACTTTCTCTGCAATGGTTGAGAGCTTTTCATCAGATGTGGTGAGAAGGCGCTTGGCCTCTGCCATTCTGATATGAGTGATGTACTCCGATAATGTCATATCCATTTCGCTCTTGAACATTTTCCTGAGGTAAGTCTGATTTACGCAGAGATTTTCTGATATATCAGAAATGGAAAGCTCGTTATTGCCGTAGTTATTCTCAATAAATTCCTTGGCTGCCAGAGCTATGTTGTGTTCCTTGGACTCCTTTTTACCCTTCTCAAACTCAATTCTCTTTTTGTAAAGATAAATAACGTTGTCCTTCATCTGTCCGGAATTGGCAGCTTCACCGATGTATTTTTCAGGAGAAAAGCCGTCTCCGTATATCTTTTCAAGAGAATATCCGGAATTGATGATATTGGTCATTAGAATGCTGACAGCGCTGGTAAGAAGATTCATACCGCTTATGCCCAGTTCGGATTTTGCGGCATCACTGCCCAGATTCAGCCTGTCCCACATGATGTTTATGGCATTTTCCGCATCTTCAAACTGAAGAGTCTCGATGGCTTTATTAAGCCTCATAATGGCATCAAGAGCTGAGCCGTAGCCCTGCTCTGTATCGTTTTTGTCCCTTAAGTCCCAAAGCTGGCCATAGCCCTTCTGTGACAGGTAAAAAAGTGCATTCTCGTAGGCTTTTTTAACGAAAGTAATGTCCGAAGCCCTGGTAAGCGCTATGGAACTTCCAATCTCCAACTGATTCTTTACAACCTGAATGATATCTGACAGCTCATATCCCTTATAGCTTCCAAGCTCGGAGAGGTCGTTGAACTTCATGATGACCACAATATTATTCTCAAAGTCATGGAAGATCTTGATATCGCCGTCTATTTCCAGCTTATCCGACAAGAGCCTTGCAATGAGCTTCTCCCAGTTCATGAGCTTTTCCCTGGAATCTGTGCTCTTATCAGAAAAAGCCACCGCATCAAACTTTATGAGAGCCAGCAAATACCCTCCCTTGTCACAGCTATCACCAAAGATTTTCTTCTCAAAAGCCTCCGCATTATCTCCGGAAACGCCGGCATAGACAAGAGCTCTTAAGTCATCATAGATTTTCTCATCCCTCTGAGGCTGGGAACTCTCAACGGCTTTCCCAATGTTGTCCTGAAGCTTTAAGAGACTGAGGATCAGTTCCTCTTTTTCAAAGGGCTTTACAATATAGTCGCAGACACCGATCTTCACGGCTTTTCTGGCATATTCAAACTCGTTGTTGCCGGTGATGAGGATCACTGAAATGTCCGGATAGTCTCTTGTCACCTTCTCCGCCAGCTCAAGACCGTTTAAATAAGGCATGGTAATATCCGTAAGAATTACATCGGGATAAAACTCCTCCAGCTTCTCCAGAGCTTCCCTGCCGTCATGGGCTTCAGCGCAGATCTCAAAGCCGTAGGAATTCCAATCTATGCATCCGCGCAAATATTCAAGGAAAATAGGCATATCGTCTACAATCATTATCTTTATCAAAGCTGTATCTCCTGTAGATGTAGATTTCAGATCACTCTATCAGAGAATCTATATATTCTCCGAATCGTTCTTCGAAGGAACCGTGACATAAACCGTGGTCCCCTTAGCTTCTTCACTTTCTATCCTTGCTCCGTACTCCTTGCCAAAATAAAGCTTGATTCTCTTGGCAACGCTGTATAATCCAAAGTGACTTCCGCCCTTTGTCATGTCGTGGTTCGTGATCACTGCTTCTTTTGCCATAACTTTTTCCTCAGTAGAAAACGTCTCGTTAATGGCCAAAAGTTCATTCAACTTACCCAATTCCTCCGCAGGCATTCCTACGCCATCATCAATAACTGCCAGTTCCACAACCTTCCCATCAGCTTTGGACAGATGCCCTGTGACAGTTATCTTTCCCCAATCCGGCTTATTCTTAAGACCGTGATAAATAGCATTTTCCACCAGAGGCTGCAGAGTCATCTTAGGAATGAGGGCACTTTTCACCTCATCGTCAACGTCAATCTCATATTTGAACTTATCTCCGTAGCGCATGGTCTGAAGATCCAGGTAGTCCCTTATGATCTGGATTTCACGCTCTATGGTGACAATTTCCTCACTGCCGGACAATGAATTCTTGTAGTAATT
>JAEEGF011643932.1_pt1 | contig 10899 bp, 5 predicted proteins | sample 9134171 | NCBI WGS metagenome assembly JAEEGF01 (sample SAMN16246542, study PRJNA631951) | gut metagenome | biome: gut microbiome; feature: rumen; material: AP-attached | host: Bos | place: Iran: Karaj | collected 2018-10
TGCCCCAGACGGTCAGATCCAGTGACGGCGCGGCTCTTCAGCTCAGTTCTGGTGTCTACATCCTTGTCGAAGAGGTCGAGGATGGTGTCGAGCGTGGCATTGGCTTCATCGTAGGTGGCACCTAGGCAGATGCAGGTCTCCTTGATGGCGTCGAAGGCTGCATCGGTGATGTCGTCACGCAGCAAGCCCAAGATATGGGTCACCTTGGCCAGGCTGAGGTAATAACCGAAGTTATCGTCTTCATCCCTGTAGGTGAAGATACTGTATTCAGCGTGGTCTGTCTCTGCCTCTGCCACTTCCATCCTCAGGCCTACGGGCTGCTCTTTCTGGGCAAAGGCTCCCAGTGTGACAAGAGCAAAGGCGATGGTCATCATCATTTTTTTCATAGTGTACTGTTGTTTTTTGTGTGTTATTGTGAATTGAGTAGTTTCTGCCACAGAGGGTCATCGGGTAGAGGGGCCTCAACGTCGATCGTGACACCACTGACAGGATGAACGAACTGCACCCGACGCGAGAGCAGCGAGATGCTGCCGTCGGGATTGGAGCGGGGAGCGCCATATTTCAGGTCGCCCTTGATGGGCAGGCCGATGGCAGCCAGCTGGCAGCGTATCTGATGGTGGCGGCCCGTGAGCAGCTCCACCTCGAGCAGCTGGTAGCGGTCGCCTTGGGCGATGGAGCGATAGCGCAGCTGAGCCTTCTTCGAATGTGGCACCTCATGATCATAGGCGTACGACTTGTTCTGTTGCTCATTGCGGGTGAGCCAGTGGGTCAGCTCCGTGAATGAGGAATGAGAAATGAGGAATGAGGAATGAGGAATGAGAAATGAGGAATGGTCGGCTGAGCCCATTTCACTTTCCACTTTCCACTTTCCACTTTCCACTTCCCCCTTTTCCTTTCCACTTTCCACTTTCCACTTTCCACTTTTCACGATGGCCCAATACGTCTTGTGCACCTGACCCTCGGCAAACATCCTGTTCAGGCGGGCCAGAGCCTTCGACGTACGTGCAAAGACCACCAGTCCGCTGACAGGCCGGTCGAGGCGATGCGTCACCCCCAGGAACACATTGCCCGGCTTATGGTACTTCTCCTTCAGGTATTCCTTCACCACGTCCGACAGCGGCGTGTCGCCCGTCTTGTCGCCCTGCACGATCTCTCCGCTGCGCTTGGCGACGATAATGATATGGTTGTCCTCGTAGATGACTTGCATGCTAAAAATCACTTTTTGCCTGCAAAGTTACAAATTATTCGGGAATTATTTGTACCTTTGCCAGAAAAATCATAAAAAGCTATGACAGACTATGTGATTATCGTGGCAGGCGGGAAAGGCCTGCGGATGGGTGGGGAGGTGCCTAAGCAGTTCCTGCCCGTGGGAGGCATCCCCGTGCTGATGCGTACGCTGATGCGCTTCCGTGAATATTCGACCGACTTGAAGATTATTCTCGTATTGCCCAAAAGTCAGCAGGACTACTGGCACTCACTGTGCCGGCAGCACCAGTTTCCCACACCCTTGTCGCTCCCCGAGGGAGACGCCGCAGCTTCCCTTCAGGAAGGTAAGGCCGGAGCTTTCTCTTACCTCCTGGCCGACGGCGGACGCACCCGATTCCACTCTGTGCTGAACGGTCTCGCGCTGATTCCCGATGATGCCAAGGGAGTGGTGGGCGTGCACGACGGTGTGCGGCCCTTCGTGAGCGTCGAGGTGATAGGCCGCTGCTATGATGCTGCGCGCAGCAGGCATGCCGTCATCCCCGTGGTGCCGGTGGTCGAGACGCTGCGACATGTGGAGCAAGGCAACGTGTTTCGCGATGACTATCGTCTGGTGCAGACGCCTCAGGTGTTCGACATCCAGCTGCTGAAAGATGCCTTCCGTCAGCCGTACCGCGAATCCTTCACTGACGATGCTTCCGTAGTGGAGGCCAGTGGCCACAGCGTGGCGATGGTGGAGGGCAACCGCGAGAACATCAAGATCACTACGCCCTTCGACCTCCGCATAGCAGAGACGATGATTTAAACTCCAGGGAGAAATGGACATCCTTCAGCAGGACATCATGTACTTGCCGGGCGTAGGGCCCAACCGCAAGAAGATGCTGAGCAAGGAACTCGGCATTGACACCTATGGCGACCTGCTGAACTACTACCCCTATAAGCACGTTGACCGCACAAAAATCTACAAGGTGCGTGAGCTGACGGGCGACATGCCTTTCGTGCAGGTCGTGGGCCACATACTCAGTTTCGAGACCTTTGAGATGGGCCCTCGCCGCGAGCGTGTGGTGGCCCATTTCTCTGACGGCACAGGCATTCTGGACCTGGTGTGGTTCAACGGAGGCAAATATGCCAAGCAGAACTACAAGATAGGCACCGACTACCTGGTATTCGGACGGCCTGGCGTGTTCAACAACCGCATACAGGTGCAGCATCCCGACATCGACGATGCTTCGAAGGTAGACATCTCGGAGATGGGCATGCGTCCCTACTACAACACGACGGAGAAGATGAAGAAGGTGAACTTCACCTCGCGCACGCTGGAGAAACTCATGCGCACCCTGCTCGACAAGCTGCAGGAACCGCTGCCGGAGACCATCCCCAGCTTCATCTCAGCTCCGCTCCACCTGATGAGCCGCGACGAAGCCGTGCGCTCCATCCATTTCCCGAGCGATGCGAAGCAGCTGGAGCGTGCACGTGTGCGGCTGAAGTTCGAGGAGCTGTTCTTCGTGCAGCTGAACATTCTAAGATATGCCAGCGACCACCGCCGCAAGTATCAGGGATATATGTTCCAGCGTATCGGACCTCTGTTCAACTATTTCTACCAGAAAAACCTGCCCTTCGAACTGACGGGAGCCCAGAAGCGCGTGATGCATGAGATCAGGGCCGACGTGTGCTCCGGCCGTCAGATGAACCGCCTGTTGCAGGGCGACGTGGGATCGGGAAAGACGCTGGTGGCGCTGATGTCGATGCTCATTGCCCTGGACAACGGCTATCAGGCCTGCATCATGGCTCCCACCGAGATCCTGGCTGAGCAGCATCTGCAGACTATCAAGGAGTTCCTGCGCGATATGCCCGTCCGCGTAGAACTGCTCACGGGCATCGTCAAGGGCCGACAGCGCCAGCAGGTGCTTGAGGGACTGACCGACGGCACCGTACAGATACTCGTGGGCACACATGCCGTGATTGAGGATACCGTCGAGTTTCAGCGACTGGGCCTGGTGGTCATCGACGAACAGCACCGCTTTGGTGTGGCTCAAAGGGCTAAGCTATGGGGAAAGGGATCTCCCCTACCCTCTGCGAACGGAGGAAATACCGTTCCCCATGTCCTCGTCATGACCGCCACACCCATCCCCCGCACACTGGCGATGACGCTGTATGGTGACCTCGACGTGAGTGTCATCGACGAGCTGCCGCCTGGTCGAAAGCCCATACGCACCACGCATGTCTTCGACTCGCGCATGACGACGCTCTATGCAGGCATGCGCCGGCAGATACAGCAGGGACGGCAGATCTACGTCGTGTTCCCATTGATTGAGGAGAGCGAGAAGATCGACCTGAAGGACCTTGAGCAGGGCTTCGAGGTGCTCTGCGAAGCCTTCCCTGAGTTCCGCCTGAGCAAGGTGCACGGCAAGATGAAGCCGAAGGACAAAGAAGAGGAGATGCAGCGCTTCGTCAGTGGCGAGACACAGATGCTTGTATCTACGACTGTGATTGAGGTGGGAGTGAACGTCCCCAATGCTTCGGTGATGGTCATCCTCGATGCCCAGCGCTTCGGTCTCAGTCAGCTGCATCAGCTCAGGGGACGCGTAGGTCGTGGTGCCGACCAGTCCTACTGCATCCTCGTCACCCCCTTCAAGCTTTCCGACGACACCCGCAAGCGCATAGACATAATGTGTGAGACCAACGACGGCTTCCGCATAGCCGAGGCCGACCTCAAGCTGCGTGGTCCCGGCGACCTGGAGGGTACTCAGCAGAGCGGTATGGCCTTCGACCTCAAGATAGCCAACATAGCCAGCGACGGACAGCTGGTGCAGATGGCCCGCGACGAAGCACAGCGCATCGTCGACGACGACCCCACCTGCCAGTCGGAGAAGTACCGCATGCTGTGGCAGCGGCTGCGCGAGCTGCGCAAGAGTGACATCAACTGGAGTGAAATATCGTAGATAAGTACCCGGAATAAATAATGTATATGATAAATAAGTTCAAACTGTTCATCATGATGATGGTCGCTTCCCTGTCGGCTGCAGCCCAGGACAAGCTCGACCTCATCGAGTCGCAACTGGAGAAAGCGCCCATACAGGAAAAGGTGTACCTGCATCTAGACAACAACTGCTACTACAAGGGCGACGACATCTGGTACAAGGCCTATGTGGTGCGTGCCGACGACAACAGATATACCGACATGAGCCGTCTGCTCTACGTCGAACTGGTGTCACCCGACGGTATGCTTGTCGAGCGACAGACGGTCGTTGTCAATGCCAACGGCAGCGGTGAGGGATCGTTCGTGCTCACCGACTCGCTCTACTCCGGATTCTACGAGATACGGGCCTACACCCGCTGGATGATGAACTTCTGCGTCACGGAGCATCCCTCCAACCGCCAGAGCCGTGAGCTGTTCTACAACCGCCAGATGGCCAGCGACTTCTTCCGTCTCTACGGCACCGTCCACAGCCGTGTATTCCCCGTCTACGAGCGGCCCGACGAGAAAGGCGAATATGCCCAGAAGTACATCGTCAGCCGTCCGAAGAGCCGCATCCCGAAGGAGCTGCAAGAGCGGTTGCATGTCACTTTCTATCCCGAAGGCGGCCACCTCATTGCCGGCACGAAGGCCACTGTTGCCTTTGAAGCCCTCGACGAGGAGGGCCAGCAGGTGGACATCAAGGGTACCGCAGCCGGCAAGACCATCGCTACGGAGCATGAGGGGCGCGGACAGTTCACCATCGACGTTCCCGACAACGGAAACCTGAAGGCCACCTTCCTTTTTGAGGGTAAGGAATATGATTTCAAACTGCCCAGCATAGAAAGGTTCGGTTGTGCCCTCCACCTCACTGACGACAAACAGAAGGCCGTCGCCCAACTTCACATCAGGGGCGCACAGCTCAATGCCGACTATGCCGTAGCGGTGCTGTCGCAAGGAGTGCTGAAGGATTTCCAGCGCTTCCGTCCCGACAGCAAGGGCCAAGCTGAGGTGACCATCAACAAAGGCGAACTGCCGTCGGGGGTCAGCGACCTCATCGTCATCGACCCTGAAGGACAGCCTATGGCCGACCGTCTTTTCTTCGTACGCAACTTCGACTACGAGCAGCAGCTCATCACCGTCTCTGCCGACAGCATCGACTATTCTCCCTATGCCCCCATCACCCTCACGCTGAAAGTGCCCCAGTCGACACCACATCTCTCAGTAAGTGTGCGTGATGCTGCCACCGACGATCCCACCTATGACACAGGCAACATCCTGACCGAACTGCTGCTGAGCAGCGAGCTGAAGGGCTTCGTGCCCAACCCCGACTACTATTTCCAGGCCGACGACGACATACGCCGCCAGCGCCTCGACCTGCTGCTGATGGTGCAGGGATGGCGGCGCTACGACTATGGCGAACTCGTCAGCCAGCAGAAGCTGCGCTACGCTCCTGAAAAAGGACTCACAGTCGAAGGATGTGTCTACCCCACCATACTCCGCGACGAGTTCGAGTTCGAGGAGGTGGCACAATGGAGCAAGGGTGTCTTCGGATATACTCAGGGGCGCGCATCGCAGCTCAATCCTGACGACCCGCTGGTCAAGGAGCTAAAACGACGTGTTGCGCGAGAGGACGGCGTCACTGTGTCGACGACGGAGTCGCTGGCCGACAAGAACGTGACGCTCGAGCAGGTCGACCAGAGCTTGCAACTGAGACCAGCCGATGGGAGAACTTATACCGGAAGACCTGAGTCATCCAGGTCATCCGGGAACAACTCCTCCTCCGAAGTCGCCAGCATGCAGCAGGCCATCGACGATCTGATTGATGGCAGCAGTGACGACAAATACAACCTCGAGAAAAACGGACTGAACCGCGAAGTGGTGGTGGAATGCGAGCTTGTGCAAGTCGACGACAATGTCGAGCGGCGCGAGGGCACCAAGATCATGGGCGGACAGGTGGAAACCGTCGACGGTGGGCATTTCCTCTTCTACCTGCCTCCCTTCGCCGGCAATGCCATCCTCTTCCTCCGTGCTTACGATATCGACATCAGCGACCGCCACAAGCGCAACATCGACTTGAAGAACCGCTTCAATGAGGAAGCCGACCCCGACTACTATGTCAAGCGCAGCCTCTTCCATCCCGTCTTTGCCAAGAAATATTCCTACTACCAGTGGCACTTCCCCGGCGACGAGCCGCTCGACACCCTTGCCGCCAGCGAAATGGCCGACGACAATCCGCTGTCGTCAATGGACCGCACCATCAAGGGACTCACCGTCAAGGGCAAACGCCACCGCGGCCGTCACGCCATCGACTACACCAAGCCCGTCTGCACCTTCGACACGCAAGAGCTCTACAACATGGCCACCGACTACGGTCTCAGCTACGGGCGCTTCAACATGGAGAACTTCCCCCTGGCCGTGAGTACCATGCTGCTGGGCACCTACAACGAACGGCGTTTTTTCAACGTCCGCGCTCGCTACAACGACGGTTTCGACGTGCCTTATGTCTTCTACCAGAACTTCTCTACCGATTTATCACCCAACGTCGCCTTCACCAGCGAACGGAAGATAACAGACAACATCAAGCTGGCACGACAGGACGAGGTGCGCGTGTTCACCGACTTTGAACTGCGCAATGAGGATCGGCCCATCGTCATGCAGAACGATGCCCCTGACGTCACGCTGGAGTTTGAGCTCATGCCCAACGAGACGAAGCGCTACGTCTATCGCGACCGACGCGTCTACTTGTCGGGGGTCACCGTTCCCGATACCTACTATCAGCCCGACTACAGCCGCCGTCCACTGCCCGACAACTGGTACGACTATCGCCGCACGCTCTACTGGAACCCCAACGCCAAGCCCGACAGCAACGGACAGCTCACCATCAGCCTCTGGAACAACGGCAAAAACAGCCGCATACGCGTCAGCGCAGCAGGTATCACCAGCGACGGTATGCCCGTCTGCACCAGCGAAGCACGATGACCATCTTGACCTTTGAATACTTTTTGCAGATTTATTGAAAAATAAACGCAAAAAAGCATACGAGTTTCAGAAAAATTAAGTAATTTTGTACCCGAAAACAAACCACAACTTTTCATTCATATGCAAAAAAGAATCTTTTTGATGGTTGCCTTGCTACTAACGCTTTCCATGAGCGCTCTGGCACAGGTGACCACATCGAGTATGACCGGTAAGGTCACGCTCGAAGGCTCCGGTGATGAAATCATCGGCGCTACGGTAGTGGCAGTACACGAACCTTCGGGTACGCGCTACAATGCAGTGACAAACGTGAACGGATTGTTCACCATTCAGGGTATGCGTCCTGGCGGACCCTACAACGTCACTGTGAGTTACATCGGCCATCAGACGAAGACCTTCCGGGGCATCACCCTGCAGCTGGCCGAGACCTACAACCTTCCCGTCTGGTTGAGTGAGAACGTCACCGACCTGGCCGAGATTGTCGTCACAGGTACGGCCTCGAAGTTCTCGCAGGAGAAGACCGGTGCCGCCACCAACATCACATCGGCACAGATCACGGCACTCCCCACGGTGAACCGCTCCATCACTGATGTGACCCGCCTCTCGCCCTACGGCGGCAACGGCATGAGCTTCGCCGGTAGCGACGGACGTACGGCAAACTTCACCGTCGACGGTGCCAACTTCAACAACAACTTCGGACTCAGCGACAAGCTTCCTGGCGGTGGCAACCCCATCTCCATCGATGCCATCGAGGAGCTGCAAGTGGTGATCTCACCTTACGACGTGCGCCAGACCAATTTCATCGGTGGTGGTGTTAATGCCATCACGAAGTCGGGTACGAACACCTTCAAGGGCACGGCCTACGTCTACCACCGCAACGAGAACCTGCGCGGCGACGTGGTGAACAATGTCCAGCTGCCCACAGCCCGCGAGAAGGATCGCCAGACCACTTACGGCTTCACCCTCGGCGGACCGATCATCAAGGACAAGCTGTTCTTCTTCGCCAGCGGCGAAATGATCAAGACACCTACCATCCCCACCGCTTGGCGCGGTTCAGAGAACGGTGTGGCCGATGCCACCAAGTCGCTCTCACGCACCACGCTGGCCGACCTGGAGGCTGTGTCGAACTATATGGCCAGCAACTACGGCTACAACACCGGCTCGTGGACAAGCTTCCCTGCCGATGAGAGCAACTACAAGCTGCTGGCTCGTCTCGACTGGAACATCACCGACCAGCATCACCTCGCCCTGCGCTACAACTACACGAAGAACACCATCTGGAACGCTCCCAACGCTACGTCGATGGACGGCGGCACACGTATGAGCGGAGCTCGTATGAGCCAGTACTCCATGTCGTTCGCCAACTCGATGTACTCGATGGACAACCTCGTACACTCGTTCTCACTCGACCTCAACAGCCGACTCTCAGAGAACCTCTCCAACCAGTTCCTGGCCACGTTCTCGAAGCTTGATGACGTGCGCGGCAGCGACTCATCGACCTTCCCCTTCATCGACATCACCAAGGAGGAGAACAACTACATGGCCCTGGGCTATGAGCTGTTCACCTGGAACAATGCCGTGCACAACACCATCTGGAACATCAAGGACGACATCACCTACTACATGGGTAAGCACAAGATCACTGCCGGTGTGATGTTCGAGCACCAGATGGCCGACAACCAGTATATGCGCAACGGATCGGGATACTATCGTTTCAACATTACCGACAACATGTATACCAACGGTGTGCTCAACCCCGCCTTGCTTTTCAACAGCGTACCCGAGATCTTCTGTATGACCTACGGCTACGACGGTGAGACCAAGCCCGCTGCACGCGTACAGTTCAACCGCGCCGGTATCTATGCCCAGGACGACTGGAACGTCAACGATAAGTTCAAGCTCACCTTCGGCACACGTATCGACGGACTCTTCTTCAACAACGGCGACCTGATGACCAACAAAGCCATCTACGACATTGACTATAACGGACGCCACATCGACACCGGCAAGTGGCCTGGCAACAGCATCACTTTCTCGCCGCGTCTGGGCTTCACCTACGATGTCTTCGGCGATAAGTCGCTGAAGATTCGCGGAGGTTCGGGCCTCTTCAGCGGACGTCTGCCGCTGGTGTTCTTCACCAACATGCCCACCAACGGCGGTCTGGTGCAGTATCAGGCACAGCTCAATGCCAAGAACCTGACCAACCTCAACAAGAAGAACGGCACAGACTACTCAATGAACGACTTCGCCGCTGCCAACAACGGTGGAAAGATCATCACCAGCATGGATGCCATGATGGCCAAGCTCAAGAGCATGGGCTACCCCATGACCGTCAAGCCTGAGGACGGAGCAGTGCCCTCGTCGATCTCAGCCGTCGATCCCGACTTCAAGATGCCACAGGTGTGGAAGACCTCCATCGCCGTCGACTATCAGATTCCGGCTACCTTCCCGTTCAGCGTCACCGTCGAGGGTATCTTCAACAAGAAGATCCACGACAACTGCATCTCCGACTGGGCCATCCCTGAAGTAGGAGGATTCGCACGCTTCAACGGTGTTGACAACCGTCCCATGTTCCCCGACAACTTCCGCACAGGCACCAAGGCCTTCGTCCTCGAGAACACCTCCAAGGGCTACGGATGGAGCGCCAACATCACCCTCAACGCACAGCCCACTGAGTGGCTCAGCTTGATGGCTGCCTACACCCGCACGGCCAGCAAGGAGGTCACTGGTATGCCTGGATCGGCTGCCGAGTCGGCATTCACCTATGTGCCCACCGTCGAGGGACCCAACAATATCAAGCTCCACAACTCGCAGTATGTCACTCCCGACCGCTTCGTGGCCAACGCCACCATCAGCGACAAGAGCGGCAACCACTACTCTTTCATCTATGAGACCTGGCGCGGAGGCTACAACTACTCCTACATGCTCACCAACGACATGAACTCCGACGGCTATGCCTACGATGCACTCTACATACCTACCGACGCTGAGGTACAGGGCAACATGTTCCGCTTCACCAGCGACGACGACCGCGACCGCTTCATGGCCTTCGTTCACAACGACAGCTACCTTAAGAACCATCAGGGTGAGTATGCCGAGGCATACAGCGTCTACAACCCCTGGGTACACCGCATCGACTTCGGATACAAGCACGACTTCAAGGTGAAGTTCGGACAGACCACCCATCGCCTACAGCTCAGCATGGACATCAAGAACGTGCTCAACCTCTTCAACTCGAAGTGGGGCGTGAGCAAGACCCTCAATCCCGAAATCGGCACCGAGGCACGCATCCTCAAGTTCGAGGGCAGCGACGCCGACGGATATGCACGCTTCTCCACACCGAAGGCCATCGATGGCAACACCGAGACCTGGAAGCCCAACTATGCCGTCGGCCAGTGCTGGTATGCTTCTGTCGGACTGAAGTACATCTTTAATTAAGAAGCTAAAGGGCTATAAGAATCGTTATACCGTAAAAACGTTAAAAGAGACAACATTATGAAAAATATCCTATTATCAACAATAGCGGTCATTGGTTATTGTTTAACGGTTATCGGCCTCACCAGCTGCTCCGACGACAATGATCCCACCTACCTCGATGAGGTGCGCGTGTCGTCATCGTTCGTAGCCATACCGCAGGATGGAGGTTCCACCACCATCACCGTCACAGCAGCCGACGAATGGGCCTTCGCCAACCAACAGTGGATACAGGGCAAGGACACCCTTCATGCAGCAGCACCCCGCTGGCTCACCATCAGCCAGGA
>JAEEGF011223734.1_pt1 | contig 10897 bp, 8 predicted proteins | sample 9134171 | NCBI WGS metagenome assembly JAEEGF01 (sample SAMN16246542, study PRJNA631951) | gut metagenome | biome: gut microbiome; feature: rumen; material: AP-attached | host: Bos | place: Iran: Karaj | collected 2018-10
AAGGTTGTTAATGTTGAACTGACCAACTGCATAGTGGCCTTCTTTTGCTTTTACAAGCATGTCTTTTGCAGATACTAACATTTTGTTTCTCCCCTTTATATTTGATAGTTTTGATGGTTACAACCATTATATACTTGTTGTTTTGTTTAATCAAACCCAAAGAAGTTATCTGACCAGAATTCTTCATCAGTTGTTGCTTCGAAACTGTCATACCGAAGAACATAGCCGGTATTTCTGGACATCGTAAGGCTCAGGATACCGTCTGTGGTGGTCTTTGTGGTCGGTGATACATCAAATCCCGTACTGTCAGATACTATAAGCTGTTTAAACTTGGCATCCCTCGGGATTCCCATTGGCCATACCTGAATGTCTCTTGTTATCTCATAATCATTCAGGTTGATGGCAACAACTACAGCCGCCGTTCTGTTGAATCTTCCGTAGGCTATGAAGTTGCTCTCGGCATAGAGCTCTTTTACCGAGCCCATCTTAAGCTCCGGACACGCCTTATGGATACGGATCATCTCTTTGTGGAAGGAGAGCATCTGCTTATCTTCCCTGCCCCAGGGATACGTCCTTCTGTTATCGGGATCCGTAAATCCGCAGACTCCGGCTTCATCACCGTAATATATGGTAGGAGCACCGGGCCAGGTCATCTGTATCATGACCGCCTGTCTCATGATATGTTTTCTGATACCGGTATCAGCAGATGAAGACATCAGTGTGTCGCATCTTCCCACCTTCTGACTGGTCCTTGTCAAAAACCTTGAATGGTCATGGTTTGAAAGCTCGTTCATGGCTGTATACAAAGAAGGCATTGTAAAGTTCTCTCCGCCGTTATACAGCATTGTATCGAAAAACTCTCTTGCATTGCCAACTCTTATAGGTCTGAACTCGTCGCTGTGCTTATCCATGCCTGTCAGGAACCATGTAACCGGCTCCATAAAAGCATCATAGTTCATGACAGTATCCCATTCCTTGCCGCCAAGCCAGTTTCTGGCCGGTCCGTAGTGCTCGGCAAGTATGATCGCTTCGGGATTGGCTTTTTTGACTTCCTCTCTGAATCTTCTCCAGAATTTGTGGTTGTATTCCTCAGAATGTCCGAGGTCCGCAGCTACATCAAGTCTCCAGCCGTCGCAGTTATAAGGTTCAGAAACCCACTTTTTGCCAATCCCTATGATGTAGTCCTCAAGCTCTTTTGAACCTTCGTAATTAAGCTTGGGAAGGGTATCGTACCCCCACCATCCGTCATAGCTGGCATTGTAGGGCCATTTGTCCTGAGAAAATGAGAAATATTTTCTATAGGGGCTTCCGGACGCCACATAGGCTCCCTTCTCATATCCCTTTGCATCCTCGTAGATAAGCTCTCTGTCCAGCCACTTGTTAAAGGATCCGCAGTGATTGAAAACGCCGTCGAGGATGACTCTTATGTCTCTCTTATGAGCCTCTGCTACCACCTTGGCAAAGAGCTTGTCGCTGGCTTCAAGGTTCTTTTTGTTTGTCACGCGTCTGATGTAGCGTTCTGCCCTCTTATTGCTCTTTTCGAACTGGGGAAGTATATCGCCGCCATCCTCTACAATCTTGCCAAAGTGAGGGTCAATATGGTCATAGTCCTGGATATCATACTTATGACAGGACGGAGAAACAAACAAAGGATTGAAATAGATCACCTCAACTCCAAGATCCTTGAGGTAATCAAGTTTGTCCAAAACGCCCTGAAGATCGCCACCGTAGAACTCACAGAAATCTGTTCTCGGGTCGGGATAGCTGCTCCACTCATCCACCTTTTTGGCTGTGAAGCCGCTGTATGAATACTCTCCGGTCATTACATCATTGGTGGGGTCTCCGTTGCAGAATCTGTCCACAAATATCTGGTACATTACTGCGCCTTTGGCCCACTGTGGTGTTGAAAAGCCCGGAATGACAAGAAACCTCATGCTCTCCATAACATCAGAAACTGCGCCTCTTTTGTCATAGTACCAAAAGCTGCCATCGTTTCCTGTTATCTCGAAATGATATCTGAACGGATCCTTGCCTATATTTATAGAAATATCAAAATAATCAAAACCGTTGTCGGTTTCAGAAAGCTTCATCTTTCTGCGCTCTGACCCCCACGCCAAAAGAACCTGGGAGGCTTCGGAATGAGCACATCTGAATCTGAAATCCGTAACACGCCCAATATCCGGTTCCGCAGGCCTTAAGTAATCCAAGGTCATGTCATGAAAGAATGCCGACTGATTCATAGTAATTCCTTTAAGTATTTATTCGTATAAAGTAAAAAAGACAGCGGGGTAGCTGTCTTTTTAGAGAAGGTATTTCTTTCTTATGGGGTATAGCAAAAAACTATATAATGTATTGGGGGGTTACGCCTATTATACTAGCATTCCCTCAAACCCACGTAAAGACTAATACTTCACAAATTTGTCAAAAACAGCGTTGTGTTTTTGTGCACTTTTCACAATCAGAGTTCCACATCCACATCTTCTGTAATAGTGTGACCCTCAAAAAGAGCCTCAAACTCTTCTCTTCCGATCTTTTCTTTCTCGATCAGAAGCTTGGAGCTTGCATGAAGAACGTCCTCGTACATGAGAATGATCTCCTTGGCCTTCTTGTAGCACTTATCAATGATGTTTCTAACTTCCTGGTCGATCTCACCTGCTACCAGCTCTGAATGTTTCTTGGTATGGGATATATCATAACCGATGAAAACATCTTCTTCATTGTCATCGTAGTTTACAATGCCGATGTTGTTGGACATACCATACTTGGTAACCATGCTCCTTGCTTCCTGAGTAGCCTTTCTGATGTCACTGGAAGCTCCGGTTGTGATATCGTCCGCACCGAAAATGATCTCCTCAGCAATCCTTCCGCCCAGAGATACCATGATATCCTCAAGCATCTTGCGCTTTGTAAGGAACATGTCATCCCTCTCCGGAAGAGGCATCGTGTAGCCTGCTGCCCCAAGGCCTGTAGGAATGATGGAAACTGTATGAACAGGGCCAACCTCAGGCAGAATATGGAACAAAATAGCATGTCCTGTCTCGTGATATGCAGTGATCCTCTTCTCCTTGTCAGATATGATCCTGCTGTGCTTCTCTGTTCCGATGCCCACCTGTATGAAGGCTTTGTTGATGTCTTCCTGTTTGATGAACTGTCTGTTATCGATGGCTGCACGGATAGCTGACTCATTTAAGAGGTTCTCAAGATCAGCACCTGTAAAGCCTGCAGTGGTCTGAGCCACCTGTTTGATATCCACATCGTCTGAAAGAGGCTTATTCCTTGCATGAACTTTAAGGATCTCTTCTCTTCCGCCGATATCCGGTCTTGAAACGGTTATCTTTCTGTCAAAACGTCCGGGTCTTAAAATAGCCGGATCAAGGATGTCTACTCTGTTTGTAGCAGCCATCACGATGATACCTTCGTTGACACCAAATCCATCCATCTCAACAAGGAGCTGGTTCAGTGTCTGCTCTCTCTCATCGTGTCCGCCGCCCATTCCGGTACCACGTCTTCTGGCTACCGCATCAATCTCATCAATAAATACGATACAAGGTGAATTCTTCTTGGCATCCGCAAAGAGGTCCCTTACTCTTGATGCGCCGACACCGACAAACATCTCAACAAAGTCTGAACCTGAAATGCTAAAGAAAGGTACTCCGGCTTCTCCTGCAACAGCCCTTGCAAGAAGGGTCTTACCGGTTCCGGGAGCTCCCTCCAAAAGCACGCCCTTCGGGATCCTTGCTCCCACCTTGGTGAACTTCTCGGGATCTTTTAAAAATTCAATGATCTCAGCAAGCTGCTCCTTCTCTTCCTTAAGACCTGCCACATCAACCAGTGTGATCTTGTTTTCTTCCCCCGTTGACATACGTGCTCTGCTCTTTCCAAAATTCATCATCCGGTTGTTTCCGGAGCCTGAACTCTGGATATTTGTAAAGAGTGTAAAGATGAATACCATGACTATCAGTCCTACAATTATAGGAATGATGCCGTTTATAAGTACATTTTCCGAAGGAACATCCTTAACTTCAACGCTTACACCCTTTTCGGTAAGGTGTTTTTCAATGTCAACAACGTCAGTGGAATAAAAACTCACATCTTCAGATCCGTCGTTAAAACTCACCCTGACCTGACCTGTCGGTGTCTCTGAGTTCGGTGTGATCACGACATACGTGATCTTATCAGCTTCAATGTCCCTCTCAAGTGAAGATCTGTTGTACGCCGGTGCCGGGTTGTTAACCAGTCCGCGTCCATACTCAAGGACCACAACCGCAACCAGAAGTACGATCACAAATATAAATAACGAATTAAAGTTCTTTGAACGATTCAATTTACCAGTCTACCCCTCTTAAACAATACTTTTCCCGTATCAGTTAAACTCAACCACACCGATATAAGGAAGATTACGATATCTCTGGTCATAGTCCAGGCCGTATCCAACCACGAATTCATCAGGGATCTCAAAACCTGTGTAATCAACCTTAACGTCTGTCACTCTGCGCTCGGGCTTATCGAGAAGTGTGCAGAGCTTAATGCTTGCAGGATCTCTGTCCCCAAGCATCTTAATAAGATATGAAAGTGTTCTGCCTGAATCTACGATATCCTCTACAATAAGGACATGTCTGTCTTTTAAAGGCTCATCAAGGTCTTTTACAATCTTAACTACACCACTGGATTTTGTTGAACTTCCGTAACTTGAAGCTGACATAAAGTCCATTGTTACAGGAACAGTGATACGCTTAGCAAGCTCGCACATGAAGAATACGCCGCCCTTAAGGACACATACGAGGTGCACCGTCTCACCTGCATAATCTCTGCTTATTGCTTCTCCAAGTTCCTTGATCCTCTTATCTACTTCCTCTTCTGAAAGTAATATACGTACTGATTCAGCCATTACTTATTCCTCCGGTTTGATTAAATTTATAGTTAAAACTCTTTTGGTAGTTTCACTTACTTTTACAGCATCGCTCATCCGGTAGAGCGGAACCCATAAAACTTCGTCCCCGTCACAGAGAATATACATAGCATCCCGTCTGTCTCTGGGGATCTTTTCATCCGTCATCAGCTTGGAAAGCTGTTTTGAATGCATCACGCCATTTAGACTGATCCTGATAAAGTCATTCCGGCGCCTTGTGCGAAATGAAACTGCTTGTATTCTATCATAATCGAGCCATTTCGTATATGTCTCTGTGGGTACTTCTTTTTGGCCATCATAGGGAATTACTGCTATCTGAACCCTGCCCAGTCCCGGGATATCAATTTCGGTTTCCTCTCCTTCCGCCAGTGAAAGGTGTATCTCCTCTCCGCTTTCAACCCGGTTTTCTATCTGTCCGATTTTCAGACTCTCATACGCCCTTACAGCTCTAAGTCCGTACGGAAGATCCACCGACGCCGTTCCAGAAAGACTTCCCAAAAGTCCAAGAACCGCATCAACGTGTGTAAATCCGATATCCTTGCGATTCTTGACCAGATGTTCAAAAGCCATCAGCACCACGTTCTCTTTGATGATATCTGCTTCCTTTAAAAGCGCTGACGCATCTATGCTGACTGTCTCTTCCGAAACCTCTGCAATATCTTCGAAGACCCCGGCTGTGTATTCTCTGACAAATTCATCCGCCTTATCAAAAGACAATGCGGCTCTGGCCATGTGGCTTACAGCCCTTGGGTTTACCCCTTCCTCAAGCTGTGGGATAAGAGTATTTCTTATAATATTTCTTGTATGTATGTTTTCAAAATTGGTAAGATCTGTGCAAAAAGAGATCTCTTTTTCCCGAAGATACTCCTCGATCTCTCTTCTGTCCACGCACAAGAGCGGCCTTATAATGTTATCCCTCACAGGCCTTATCGCAGCTGCTCCGTGAAGGCCGCACCCTCTGGTAAGATTCATGACAAGGGTCTCAGCCAGATCGTTCTCATGGTGAGCCACAGCTATAACAGACGCCGACAGCTCTTTTGCGTAAGCATCAAAGGCTTCATATCTGGCCCTGCGCCCGGCTTCCTCAGGTGTAAGCTTAAACTTCCTTGCCATGGCCGGAACATCCACAGTCACTGCCTTAAAAGGAATGTCCCTCTCTGCGCAGAAGCATCTTGAAAACTCCTCGTCCTTAAAAGCTTCCTCTCTCATGCTGTGGTTTATGTGTATCGCAGCCACCTTTATCTTAAGGACACCTCTGAGGTCTGATAACACGCTTAAAAGAGCTGTGGAGTCCGCGCCTCCGGAGAAGCCCACCACAACTGTATCTTCCGGGGATAACATCCCGTTCTCTTTTATGAAACTCAGTACTTTACCTGTGAATTTATCCATCAGACCTTGCTTTGAATATCAAAAGCGCAGACTTATACGAACCCCGTATAGATGTCTGCGCCCGACTACTTAGCTATCAATTATCCGAGTTCTTGAATATGATCTCTCCCGGATAAACAAGTCCCAGCTTTTCCTTGGCTGTGTCCTCTATATATTTACGCGTCTCTGTATATCTCTCGAACTCAGCGATCTCCTCGCTTCTTTGAGTTTCGTAATCGATCTGCTGCTGCAGCTGTTGCTCTCTCTCCTGATACTCCCTGGCTTTCTGCATAAGTCCGATGCTCTTTACCGAAACCACGGTCACAAGGATAAGTACAACGATGCTGGCCCAGACAATACCCGCTCTGTTCTTGAGCCTGCGCCTTTTATAACGAGCTTTGGTCGCCATGATTACCCCCTAGTTCATAACACTATACCACCACTTTTATTGTAATACAGCTATTTTGGCCGTGTCAATTCAGATGTATCTGTAGAGATTGGTCACATCCTCTTTGTGGATGGTCTCCTGAACATCAAGTACCTCCACGGAGACGTCCTTGTTTCCAAAGCCGATCGTTATCTTATCACCCACCTTGACCTCGGTACTGGCCTTGGCAGGTTTACCGTTGATCGAAACCCTTCCTGCATCACAGGCATCATTGGCAACAGTTCTTCTTTTTATCAGTCTTGTTACTTTTAAATACTTATCAAGTCTCATTATCCTTCACCGGATGCAGTGTTTGCTGCATCACTTGCTCCTTCGTTTGTGCTCGCATCCTCACTTGCGGACTCGGACGCCTCCTCTTTTCCGGAGGAATCCGTTGATGAAGAGTCTCCGGCTCCCGAGGTATCCTCTGTAGAAGCGCTGTCATCTGCTGATGACGAATCGCTTGCCGGTGCAGAGTCCTCTGTAGTGGAAGCATCAGCCGGTGATGAAGAATCACCGGTGGATGCGCTGTCACCGCTGTCCGAAGAATCATCGGTACTTGAAGAATCGCTCGATGATGATGAATCTCCGGTGGATACGCTGCTTGAAGATGATGAATCGTCATCCTTTTTGATCTTTATAAGATCCGGGAACGAATACGATTTGTTGTCCTCTTCCTTATCCACATTGATCCTGTAGCTCTTTGTCTCATAGCCGTCCTGTTTAAGGATGATCTCATGATTGCCGGATATCTTGTTGACACTGGTTGGCACCACTCCGACATAGGCACCGTCAAAATAAACTTCAGCTCCGTAAGGCTTATCAAAGTATATGTAGTAGCCCTTAATGAGCTTATTTGTATTTGCGCTTTCCGAGTCAGAAGAATTGGCACTGACTGTTGCTGCAGAAGATGCTGCGGAACTGGAAGCACCAAAATCAATTGTTCCGACAGGATAGCTTGCATAGGTTGATGCGCTGCTGGCCGCCGTTGTGCCGTTTACAGTTTCTGCGCTCGATGATGTATCCGCCGCTGAGTCGTCTTCTTTTTCAAGTTCTATCTGGATAACGGCCTTTGCTGTACCCACCTTCAGGTACTTGTCCTGAGTTATGTATCCGTCAGCCAGAACCTTGAGTGAATGATAGCCATAGTTAATGCTCTGAGGCGTTCCGGTAAGGACTCTTTGTCCATCCACGAAAACTTCAGCATCCTCAGGGATTATCTCAAAGGTAACCAGTGATTCCTTAGGCTTTGATATTGTTACGCTGCTGGTATCAACCACTGTCTCCTGATTGCGGCTGATATTGACCTCCGTCTGATAGCTTGCTCCATTCCCAAGTATCTGAAGGTTATAGTCACCCTCCGGAGCACTGAGCATCATGTTCGGAGATATCTTGTGGATAACTTCATTGTCCAGCTCAAGCCATGCACCAACAAGGCTGTGATCTTCAACAGTATCGGAGGAAAGACTGACATAACCATGTCCGCTGGTCACAACTACACTGTAAATATCTTTTCCTATGCCGCTTACCGTGATCTTGTCAGTGGAAAGAACGTCCTCTGCCAGGGCAAGTTCGCCCTCTGCGATCACCAGGGTCCTTGCATCTATCTTGTAGGTATCTCCCAATATCCTTGCTGTTCCGTCGCCTCTTACCAGGTCGTGATTTCTTGTATTCTCCACAACCCATGCGTCAGATGAGACATTAAGAGTCGTGATGTGCTTACTGCTCTTTAGGAATGTGACATCAACGATCTCTCCGACTTCAAGAAGAGACGCCGACAGAACTGTTCCTCTGGCATCGTACATCATACTGGTATTGTCATAGGAAAGAGTATAGGTCTTACCTGTCTGATGGTTTCTGAATCTTATGATCTTTTTGGTTGTGTCGATATCTCGGATGGCTGCTGTATCAGCAGAATCGTATTTTCCGATGAGCGATACACTGACCTTGTCTGCACTCTCTGCTGCCCTTACTATGCTATGCGGCGAAGAAACCAGCATTCCTGCAGATAATACAAGTGCCAGTACCATCCTGAATATTCTGTTGGACGTAATCATTGCTCTCCCCGTTCCACATGATCCTTCATGTATTCTTCTCTTAGGCGCTCCGGCTCCAGCAAATACTCCCTGGTGTTATGCTCGGGATGTTCCAAAACATCCATAAGCATGGCATTTAGGATCTCTCCCAGCATTTTGCCGGGATTTATCCCCTGATCGATAAGGTCTTTTCCCTTGACCGCAAGAGATTTAAGGTTTACACAGTCCTTCCTTTCAAGGATCTCTTCATAAACAGCCCTGCATTCCTCAATGGTCCTTAACTTCTCATCACGCTGATAGTCGCTCTGGGCCATGGTATCGGCATATCTGACCTCAAAAAGCAGAGGGAAATCCGCTTCTCCCACACGGGCCATAGCCCTTCTGATGCTGGATGCCTTGGGCGGAAATCTGTAATCGTGGTAAAGTACCAGATTACACACCCTGTCCATGGTATCTCTGTCAAACTTCAGTCGCCTGAAAATCTTTTTTGCGATTCCGGCACTGACCTCATCGTGGTTATAAAAGTGATAGACTCCCTCGTCATCTATCTCCATTGTATCAGGTTTTCCCATATCATGCATCAGCATTGTAAGGCGTAAAACCCTGTCAGAGCGCACATTCCTTAAGGCTTCCACTGTATGGTCGCCTACGTTGTACATGTGATGTATATTCTTCTGCGGCGTCTCCATGCATCTGTCGAATTCCGGCAGGATCACCCCGGTTATCCCCAGTTCGTAAGCCATCTTTATCTTTTCCGGGTGTGGTGACAATAAAAGCTTCACCAGCTCCGTCTGCACCCTCTCGGCACTTATCTTTGAAAGAGTAGGAGCAAGCTCTTTTATCGCCTCTTTAGTCTCATCCTCTATCTCATAGTCCAGCTGCGCAGCAAATCTCACAGCCCTCATTATCCTGAGGGCATCCTCGGAGAATCTCTCTGTGGGATTACCGACACACCTGATGATCCGGCTCTCCAGATCCTTTTTGCCCTCAAACCTGTCGATAAGGCCCTCTTCCTCGTTGTAAGCCATGGCATTTATTGTGAAATCCCTGCGTTTCATGTCCTCGAAGAGATCCCTGGTAAAAGTGACCTCCTTGGGATGACGAGAGTCTTCGTAAACTCCGTCAATCCTGTAGGTGGTGACCTCATACCCCTCTTTTCCCATCATGACCGTAACTGTTCCATGCTCGATCCCGGTGTCTATGGTTCTTTTAAAAAGCTTTTTGGTATCCTCAGGAAGCGCATTTGTCGTTATATCCCAATCCTCGGGAGTTCTTCCAAGAAGTGCATCGCGTACACATCCGCCCACTATATAAGCCTCGAAACCTGCTTTATGCATTGTATCGAGAATCTGTTTTGCATTATCCGGTATTGTTATCCTCATACCTTCATAATAGCCTAAAGCCCTGAATTTGTGAATAATCACTAGGCATTTTGTCAATTAGGTTATATACTTGATATATGTAATAATGAGGAAAAATATATGAAATTTTGGGATTATCACCGTTATGATAAGCTTGCAGCCATATTGCTGCTCATCATATCCGTTATTGCCATATTTTTCATTACAGATATCTTCTTTGAGCCCACTTCCGAGATCTACAGCCTCAACGACGGCTGGAAGATCTCTGTAAATGGTGTCCCCACGGACTTTGACTCCCTTCTGGCAGCAAGGATCGGAGTAATGGACAACGGAGATATTGTCATCTTAAAGAGGACACTTCCGGAATTTCACCTCGAAAATCCCTGTATCATGATGTACTCGATCCATGCTCTTATCGATGTCTATCTGGACAATGAACTGATCTATTCCTTTGGCCACGAGTTCTACGAGCATGGCAAGACGGTCCCAAAGCGCTATAACTACTTTGCTCTCGGACAGGATTATCAGGGAAAAGAGCTTAGAATTGCGATCTCGGGAACCGGATACCACTCTTATTCCGGCACATCTGCAATAACCGTCGGCGAAAGACGTGATATTCTCACCTTTCATATAAGTAACATGCTCTCGAACATCATAATCGGCGATTTCCTTATGCTCCTTGGACTTGCCCTTATGGTACTCTCCCCGTACATGGCGGTTTATCATAATAATGACTTAAGACTCTTTTTCAGGGGTCTTATATCACTGCTCCTTGGAATGTACATTGATGCCGTCT
>JAEEGF010744810.1_pt1 | contig 10895 bp, 3 predicted proteins | sample 9134171 | NCBI WGS metagenome assembly JAEEGF01 (sample SAMN16246542, study PRJNA631951) | gut metagenome | biome: gut microbiome; feature: rumen; material: AP-attached | host: Bos | place: Iran: Karaj | collected 2018-10
AAGGTATTCTGCACGGAGATGAACGAGGCCATGCGGAGTCTCCTGCGAACTCTCGACCCACGTTATCCGTTCGGAAAGATGGGGGGAAATCCTGACGAGTCGAGGCTCAGGGAAACTGATGCCTCCCAACCAAGAATAGAGCCAAGTCAATCCTCCGCCAAACATGGGATGGCAATGGGAATTGGCACCATCCCATTGTTCCCAAGTCGTGGTGGCTCCCTGCTCTATCCAATGCCCGAACGAGGGGAAATCGCGCTGAAGGAAAGCTTCGAGCGCTTGGTCGGAAAGTCCGGCATCGGCAAGGACATTGAAGAAAAGCTTCGTCCCGAAGATGCCTGTGTAAAGGTGATTCCGACTCTCCTGCAAGTCTTGGCGGAGGGCCTCCTCAATACTCTGTTCGGGCTTCATCTCGTAAGCAAAAAGGTTGGAGCCAGCCGGACCATAAGTCTTGTTCTCCGTATCGTAGAAGCGATGGTGGAAAGCTTTGCGAGTTCGCTCTTCCAAAGCGGCAAAACGTTGCTCCGCTTCCTTATCGCCCAAAAGCTTTGCTATCGAGGCCATCCTTTTTGCACAAAGCCAATAGAAATAGGTGTGGACGAGCGCATTCGAGGGACGTGATTCCGTTGGAGTACACCATTCCCCAAGGTTGCACCAATAGGTCATGTCGTTGTGCGGCTGGTAGTGTTGCTCCATCGTTCCGTCCTCGTTCACCCAACCTGCGAAATAATCCATGAGTCGAAGCATGGAGGGGTAATTTTCCTTAAGGACAGAAATGTCTCCATAACATTGATAGAAGTCGTAGGGCATCAAAACCATGGCCGCACTCCAAGGCACACCGCCTCCGCAACCAGGTTGCCAAGGTGCTCCGAAGGGAACAAAGCCTGTCCGGGGATTTTGAGCCAAACGCATATCGGCAAACCACTTCCGATAGAAAGCCCGCGCATCGAATGTCCGCATCACCATCTCGGCTGCCACTTGTCCGTCGCCCAGGTAAGCAGAGCGTTCGCGATGAGGGCAATCGCTAATGACAGAGCCATGAGCGTTGTCCAAAAGAGTGCGTCGCCAAATGCGATGAATCTTGGTCAACAGGGTGTCGGAGCATGCAAAGAAACCCGTTTGACGGAGTTCTGTATTTACGGCTTCGGCCTGAATCTGAGAGGCTTGGAGGTCATCAAGACCTCGAATCTCAACCTGACGGAAAACGAACCAAGTGAAGCGAGGATGGTAGTTCTCCTTTCCGCCGCCCTTCATGATATAAACATTCTCGCCGTTTGGCGATTCGGAGAGGTACTTGATTTCTATTCGCTGCCCTGCCTGGCCCTGGATGTCCTTCAGATGAACCCAGCCCGAAATTTCCTCGCCGAAGTCAACTCGCCAACTTTTGTCTTCGAGACGCTCCATCCTCTTTGGAACAAGGGTTTCGCAGACCTTGTCGGTTGGCGACATTTGGGGCTCGAGCGTTCCGTCGGGGGCTTCGCGAAGGAGGGCCGGCTGCCAATCCACATCTTGAATCCTTGCATCGAAGACCTCGCCGCCAAAAATGCTGTTTTGCGTAATGCCGCTTCGCTTTGCAAGCCAAGAAGTGTCGGTAGGGATGATTTGCGAAGAGCCGTCGGCAAAGGTCAACATCAACTGGGCGATGAGACGCGGTTTGCCGTAAGGCATGGCGAAGCCGTTCCCGGAATTGAAGAAACCGTTCCCAAGCCACACATCCAGAGCATGGCGTCCAAGAGAAAGAAAGGGCGTGAGGTCGTAGCCAAGATAGAGTTGGCGGTAGCCCGTAAACTCATTGTCGATGGCAACTCGGGTTATCTCGATATCGTTGCGATGAGCATAGTCGGTCTGTCCGGGCACAAGCACATCGTCGCTCACTTTCTTTCCGTCGACATACAGTTCGAAGTAACCAAGTCCACAAATGAAAATGTGGGCGTTCCGGACGGGCTTGTCTATCTCGATGTCCTTTCGGAACAAGGGTGCATTTTCGTCGCAGCCAATCCATTTTGCCACCCAATCCGAAGGTTGGAGAGCCGTATGGAAGCGGGCTGGTTCACTCCATTCGGAGCATTTGCGATGCTTGTCCCACACCCTGACTCGCCAATAACAATCGGAATTGCTGAGGAGCGGTTTGCCTTCGTAGAAAACGGAGCGCGACTCATCGCTTCTCCTGCGCCCTGAATCCCAGAGGTTTGCATCGCCGCGAAGAAGTCCGTCTTTTGTGGAAGCGACTTGTATCTGATAGGCTGTCTGGCATTGGTTCCGGTCGTTTCCTTCGGCCAGATTCACCCACGAAAGCCTTGGCTGGTTCGTACCGACTGACATCGGGTCTGTCAGGTCCTCGCAAGTCAGGAACACGGCTTTCAGTCGGGCCGTAGCCGATTCCGAAATAAGCATAGCCGAAAGCAGGCAAAAGAAAAGTTTTGGCATAGAAATGAGGTTTACGACAACACAAAAATACAAATTATTTGCGAAAGATGCGCATTCGGAACGAACTTTTTCGTAACTTTGCAAGCGAGAAACACCATTTTCTATGAAAAAAGGACGAATCATAATGGCGCTTTTGGCGCTTCTGTTTGCCGGAAACATCATTGCTCAGGAGATTGCCTACATCGAGTCGGACAGAAACTGGCACCGCCTTTACGATGCGAAAGGCAAGCTGATCAAAGGTTTCGCTCGCAGCAGTGTGGGCGAAGTGGTTGGTTGGGGAAGCACTTTCTTCGTCGGGAAGAACACGGGCTTCTACCGCGTCTTTGATGTGAAGGGAAGAGTCACAGCTTCGCAGAGCATCGGCAATGTCGGCGATGTCCTGTCCGTTTCGGCTGAAACGATTACCAGTCGCAAAGGCAGTTGGATTCTGATCTGGGACAAGAAGTTCAAGAAGATTGGTTCGCGCCCTGCCCCTTCAAGGTAAAAGTCCGCACGGAATCAAAAACAAAAGGGCGTGCTCTCCGAACAGGGAGGCACGCTCTTGTCGTATATATGGTATAGCTTAGTAGCCGAAGATTTCCTCGAGGCTGACACGACGGATTGGTGCAATCTTTTCGAGAGCGGGAATGTCGAGTTCCCTCTCGTTGCCGAGGATGGCATAGCGACCCGTCTTGCCTGCGATTTGAGCCTGCTCGAAGTCGGCAATGTCCTTTAAGGTCAGGTTCTGCAGGTCCTCGTATATCTTCTGGTCCACATCGAAATCAAAGCCTTGGCGCTTGTCGCTGAGATAAGCCAGAATGACGCTGAACTTGGTTGTGCGCTGGCTGGCAAGTCGCTTTGTCAGGGCATCCTTTGCAATCTGGAAGGCCGACTCGTTGGCAGGCATCTTGTCGAGGATTTCGCGGAACTGATTGACGCAGTCCATCATCTTGTCGTTCTGCGTGATGATGTGGGTGAGGAAAAACTCGGGCTGCCCTTTCTTGGCAGGGGTAAGATAGTAGGCCATGGCATTGTAGGCCAGTCCGCGCGCCTCGCGCATCTCCTGGAAGACGACGCCGTTCATGCCGCCGCCAAAGTATTCGTTGAAGAGTTCGATGGTGGCGTGCTCGTCGAGGTTGGTCTGCCTGCCTTCGTTGACGAACATGCGCATATAGATGTTCTTGGCGTCGTAGGGTGCGATAATGACTTCGGGCTCCGTTATCGTCTGCAACTCATAGGGTTTGCCTTCTGGTACGGGCTTCAGGTCCTTTTCGGTGGGATGCAGGTCAGACACGCATTCATCCAGTTTCTCCTTCGCGATGGGACCGTAGTAGAGAATCTGATGCTCGTACCCGGAAATGTTCTTCAGGAGGTCGAGCAATTCCTGAGGATTGGCCTCGCGAAGCTGCTGCTCGGTCATGTTGTCGCGCATGGCATTGTGCGGGCCATAGAGGGCGTACGCACCCAACATGGAGAAACAGTTGCGCTGCTCCGACTTCTGGTCCTGGCGGTTCTTCAGGATGAGCCCGACCATCTGGTCGTAGGCGTTCTGGTCGACCTTGGCATTGTGGAGCAGGTCTTCGAGCAGAGCGAGGGCGTCGGGCATGTACTCGGCCAGGCCGCTGAGACCGATGGTAATGTAGTCTGCGTTCACGCTGATGGCATAGTTGCAGGCCATCTTGTAGAACTGATGCTTGACTTGTGCTGCAGAGAGTTTGTCCGTGCCGAGGTAGTCGATGTAGTTGGCGGCCACGTCGTAGCGGTTGTCGTCCTCATGTCCGAACTCGTAGCGGAACTGCAGTTCGAAGAGGCCGTTTTCGGTGTTCTGCTTGTAGACGACGGGCAGGCCTTTCTGTGTCTTGAAGAACGTGAGGTCCTTCTTGTAGTCGAGGAACTGAGGCTCGATGGGGTCGACCTCTGCCTCCTGAATGTCCTTCACGAACTGGCTGACGAGGTCGCGATTTGTAGGAATGGGTGTGATGGCGGGCTTGTCAATCTTCTTCTGCGTGGTGTCCTCGCCCTGACGCTTGTAGACGGTCACATAACCCTCGGTGAAGAAGCGGTTGGCAAAGGCGACAAGCTCCTGCTTGGTTATCTTGGCCAGGCGGTCCATCTGTCCGACCTCTTGCTGCCATTCGATGCCATTGATGAAGGCGTCGAGCATCTTGCTGACGCGGGACGAATTCTGGTCGAGGCTGCGCAGTTCGTCCAGCTTCTTGTTGTTCAGAGCGGCCAAGAGCAAGTCCTCGTCGAAATCGCCGCATTTCAGCTTGTTTATCTCGCCCAGCATCAGTTCCTTCACTTCGTCCAGCGACTGGCCCTCCTTGGGCTGACCGGCAAGCAGGAAGAGGCCGTGGTCGAGCATCGGCTCGGTGAAAGCGGCGGCATCCATCACCTTCATTTCCTGATTGAGGTCGAGGTCGAACAGACCTGCCTTGCCGTTATAGAGCACGGTGCTGATGAGTTTCAGCGTGTCGTTCTGCAAGGAAGATGCTTTTTCCGTGCGCCAGCCAAGCCAAATGTTCTCGGATTCGAGTCCCATGACGGTCGTGTCGACGGGCTGTGTCAGTGGCTCCAATTCGGGGAAGGTGGGCTGGCTGACATCCTCGCCGGGTTTCCACTCGCCGAAGTATTTCTTCAGGATGGCCAGCGCCTTGTCGGGGTCGAAATCGCCCGCCATGCAGATGGCCACATTATTGGGCACATACCACTTTGCGAAGTAGTTCTTGATGTTCGTGATGGAGGGGTTCTTCAGGTGTTGCTGCGTGCCGATTGTGGTCTGAGTGCCGTAGGGATGCGTGGGGAAAAGTTTTGCCAGCATAGCCTCGTACTGCTTGTTGCCGTCGTTCGAGAGGCCGATGTTGTATTCCTCGTAAACAGCCTCCAGCTCGGTGTGGAAACCGCGGATGACCATGTTCTGGAAACGGTCGGCCTGCACCTTTGCCCAATTCTCAATCTCGTTCGAGGGGATGTCCTCCACGTAGCAGGTCACGTCGTTCGAGGTGAAAGCATTCGAACCCTGGCTGCCGATGGCGGCCATCAGCTTGTCGTACTCGTTGGGAATGAAGTACTTGGCTGCCAACTGCGAGACGCTGTCTATCTCGTGGTACTTCTGCTTTCTGAGGGCCTCGTCGGTAAGGGTGCGATACTCTTCGTAGCGCTGCTCAATCTCGTCCAGCAGAGGAGCCTCAGCCTCGGGGTCGGTGGTGCCGAACTGCTTGGTTCCCTTGAACATGAGGTGCTCCAGATAGTGAGCCAGGCCGGTCGTCTCGGCAGGGTCGTTCTTCGAGCCCGTACGCACGGCAATGTAGGCCTGGATGCGGGGCTCTTCTTTGTTGACAGAGAGGTACACTTTCAGGCCGTTGTCGAGGGTATAGATGCGCGTCTGCATGGGGTCGCCGCCCACACGTTCATAGTTGCGGTCCTTACAGGAGAACAGGCACAGGATGGCTGCCAGAAGGCAATAGCCGAAGATTCGTTTTTGTTTCATAATTCAATTGTTTAATATTCTGGTGCAAAGATACAACATTATTTCCGAATTTCCAAATATTTTGGCAATTATTTTGCTTTGCAAAATAAAATTTTCACTTAGGCAGGGTAAAATGCAAAGATGACGTGTGAAGTTTGGCAACTTGACACGTGAAGTTTGACATCTTGACACTTGAAGTTTGGCATCTTAACAGGCCACCTTTGGTGAACTGCGCCCCTCCCCCAAAAAGTCAACAAAAGCAACAAATGCAACACCAGTTTTTGAGAGAAAAGGACTGACTATATATAATAATTATTAAGAAAAGTATTTTTGGTGATATTATATATAAGAAACAAACTTCGTCTCTCGTTTTCGCTTGTTGCTTTTGTTGACTTTGTTGACTTTTGGTCGCACACCAAACCTCAAAAGCGCAAAAATCGCCCATTTCATCGCAAAATTTGGACTTCCTCCCAGAGTGCCTGCCAAGGAAATTGCATCAAAAGTTGTGCAACGTTCATGAAAATTTTATCAGTTTTCCTTTGCCACATGCGAAAATAATACTATATTTGCACGCAAATTTATATAAAAATGAAAAAGATTGTACTCCTTGCTTTTGCTCTCGTCGTGGTTTTTGCCGATTCGTTTGCACAAAATCAATACAGAGAGGTGTCCGGCATCTATGCTGGCGGCCATATCCGTCGCGGACGACCCGGAACCATCACAAAACTCCGCAATTCCGGCTTCACGTACCTCATCCTCTTCAATGTGCATGTAGATCCCGACGGCACGCTCAAGACCGACGGCGAAACGATTTGCAAAAACGGGGAATATGTCTTCGCACAGACGCAACCTTACTATCAGGAAGACATCAGAAACCTCAAGACCGAGCCGACCAGCATCACTCGCATAGAAATCTGCATCGGTGGTTGGGGCAACAATTCGTACGGAAACATCCGGAACCTCGTCAACTCGCAGGGAACGGGGAGAAATTCCATCCTCTACAAGAACTTCAAGGCCCTCAAGGAAGCCGTGCCCGAAATTGATGCCGTGAACAACGACACCGAACAGGACTACGACGCCGAATCGGCCGCCAAGTTCCACATCATGATGTACGATTTGGGCTACAAAACGACCTTCGCGCCCTACACCTACAAGAGCTACTGGACTTCGCTCAACGACAAGATTCGCGCCCAACGCCCCAATGCCGTGGACCGCGCCATGATTCAGTGCTATGACGGCGGCGCAGGCAACCTGAACCAAGTGGGAACATGGAATTTCACAGGCGTGAGCGAGCGTCATCCCGGCTTGCTCGACTACTCGAACGACTGGAATGTGGAACGCAACTTGGCGCAGTTCCAGGCTTGGAAGGACCAGGGCGTGGCTACGGGCGGATTTGTCTGGCTTTTCAATGACGGCTACGACGAAACGTGGGACATGAACGGCTGGGCATCGGGCCTGAACCGCATCTTCGGAGCCATCACGGTCCCCGAGGAAAAGGTGGCCATCCGTTGCTATAGCGAAAAGAACTATGGCGGCTACTGCGTGTCATTGCCCGAAGGCAGGTTTACCGTGGGCGACCTGGCCGTATATGGTTTGAGGGCCAACGACATGGCCTCGCTGGAGATTGTCAGCGATTCCTATCTGGTCAAACTCTACACCAGGACCGACTGCACCGGCACAAACCTCAGGAAAAAGGCATCGGCCAAGATGTTTTCCAGCAATTACAGCGACAAGATTTGTTCCATCGTCGTAGAATACGTTCCCACCGGAATCTCTTCCATCGAAGAAGACGAGGAGCAGGAGGCCATCTACAACTTGGCAGGCCAACGCCTCAGCACAATGCAGAAAGGCATCAACATCGTGAACGGGAAAAAGATAATCACCAAATAGGAAAATGAAGAAGACACTACTCTGTTCCATATTCGCACTCTCGCTGGCCGCCACGGCACAAGAGTTCATCGTACCCTTCGGCTACGAAGAGCCCTGGGTGGGCAAACTGCTCTTCAACAGCGAAGGCGGCTACAACTTCGACTACGCTTCGCCCAGCAACAACCCGCTTCATGCTTGGGAACAGCTCTACGAAGTCCAGGACGGCGACACCTATACCATCATCATGCCCACAGCCTGCAAGGAAGCAAGCTATGGCCGCGTGCAATTCAAGACACCCATCACCCTGCTTGCCGACCACAGCTATCGCATCTATCTGCAAATCCTGTCGGACAAGGAATTGAGTGGCGTCAATATTGCTCTGTGCGAAAACGAGGACGACGATGTTTGCCTCGTTTCCGGCACAGTCGACCTGCAGGCTGGCAGGAGAATCGCGTTCAATCGCAGCAACCTCACCGGTCTGGACATCGCCGACGCCAAGATTGCCCTGGAATTCCCCACCACAGAAGACAACACCACCATCACCCTGTCCAACATCAGCATCTATGACCAGACCGACAGGAAAGACATCTGGAAAGGCACTTCGTTCTACAACTGGTGCTACTATGCCGACGAATGGGGTAACCGCATCAAAGACATGCAGATAGACGGACGGACAGAGACACTCAGCTGGACCGAGCCCGGCTACAACGACTCGCAATGGTCGGAAGCCCTGATGCCCATCGGCAGCCCCGATGTCAGCTTCATCCAGACCGTCTGGCCAGGAGGTGACAACACGAACTTCTGGTTCCGCCGAACCTTCACGCTCGACGAAGTCAACAAAACTTCGCGCTACATGCTTCACGTTCTCCACGACGACAACTATCGCATCTGGGTGAACGGCATCCAACTGGACGAAGCGAACAACTGGACGACAGGCACCAATGCTGTGAAGCTTGAGGTCATGTCCACCCTGCTGCAAGAAGGGAACAATGTCATCGCAGCCTACGTCCAACAGAACTGGGGCGGAAAACTCTATGACTGCGCCCTCACCGAAGAAGCGGGCTTTTACGAAGGCTACGACCCCGATGCCGACCCCTCGAAACTCGTCTTCAACGAAATCATGACTGGCAACATCGACCAGTTCATCGACTATTCCTGGAACTATGGCGCTTGGGCCGAGATATACAACCCGACCTACCAAAGCATCCAACTGGACGGACTTTACATCACCGACGACGAGGCCGAGCCGAAAAAGTTCAAGCTGCCAGCCGGAACAGGCGTCATAAAGCCACTCGGCTACAAGGTCATCTACTTCGACCACAACTCGGCCGACGGAACTTTTGGCGACACAGCCTACAAGCAGGTTCGCTTCAAACTCGACAACGACGGCGGACACCTCTACCTCTTTGACGAAAATGCCAAACTTCTCGCCTCAGCTGAATATCCCGAATGTCTTACCCGCTGCTCTTGGGCACGCATTACGGACGGCAACGAGGAATGGAACTGGACGGGAGAGCCCAGCCTGGCTGCATCGAACAACAAAAGCCATTTCGCCGAGTTCCGACTCGATGCGCCAACCGTCGACACCGACTCCCGACTCTTCACAGACCCCTTTACCATACAAGTCAACATTCCCGAAGGAGCCACTTTGCGCTACACGATAAACGGAACGACACCCTCCCTCACAAACGGCATGACAAGCCAAGACGGCATTTTCAATGTCAGCGCGACCACCGTCTATCGCTTCGGCCTCTTCCAGGACGACATGCTTCCCAGCCCCGTCATTACCCGTAGTTACATCTATCGCAACCACGACTACTACCTGCCCGTCATCTCCATCGCCACCAATCCCGACAACCTCTACGACGGCAAGATTGGCGTCTATACGGACGGTGTGAACGGTGTGAGCGGACGAAATCATGGCGCTTCCAACATCAATATGGACTGGGAACGGCCCGTCAACTTCGAGTTCATCACGCCCGACAACGAGATGGCCGTCAACCAAGAGGCAGAGTTCGTCATTGCCGGAGGTTGGAGCCGCCACTATGCTCCCTCGTCGTTCAAGATAAAGGGAACCACCAGATACGAAGGCAAGAAGACCATCGACTACCATCCCTTCTTCCGTTACAGGCCTCACAACAAGTACCGCCAAATCATGATTCGCAATGGCGGCAACGACAACAACTCGCAATCTCATGGCCGAGTTCGCGATGCCTTGACTCAGCAAGTACTCATGTCGAGCGGTTTCTATTGCGATTGCCAGGACTACCAGCCCGTTCATGTCTTTTTCAACGGACGCTATCTCGCCCAACTCAACCTGCGAGAACCCAACAATCGCTATCACGGCTATGCCAACTACGGCTACGACGATGACTACATGGATGCTTTCGAATACTCGAACGGCTACTTCCAAATGGCTGGCACGAAAGACTCCTTCAACCGTTGGAAAAGCCTCGCTCAGAACTGCTCGTCGCCAAGCGTCTATGAAGAACTCAAGCAACTCATCGACATCGACGAGATTCCGAACTTCTTCGCAGCCATCAGCTATATAGGCTGCAGCGACTGGATTTGCAACAATAACAACATCAAAGGCTATCGCACACTTCCCGACGGAAAGTTCCGAATGACGCTTCACGACCAGGATTGGGGTTGGAGCAACTCGAACGGCGTACAACTTCTGGAAAGCAATGGCAACAATGAATTGCTCACGATTTACAGAAACATGAAGCGGAACAGTGCCGATTTCCGTCGCCGTTTTATCGATGCCTACTGCATGCTGAATGGCAGCGTCTTCACGAAAGACCGTTGTCTCAGCATTTGCGACAGCATTTGCCGACTCGTGGCACCTGCCCTCGAATGGGAAGGAAAAGAGCCTTACACCTCCTACAACGAGCAGAAATCGGCCATGTCAGGCAAGACCTCGAGAAACGCTCGCATGAATGCCTTGAAATCCGCTTATGGACTTGGCACCGGAATGGCTGTGAAGTTCGATGCAAACGTGCCTGGAGCAGCCTTCCTCATCAACGGCCAGCCCGTGCCCACAGCAGCTTTCGATGGCACACTTTTCGCTCCTGTCACACTCGAGGCATCTGCTCCTGCAGGCTACAATTTTGTGGGTTGGAGCAAGAGCGGCAGCTCAACCATAACTTACATC
>JAEEGF011211445.1_pt1 | contig 10895 bp, 8 predicted proteins | sample 9134171 | NCBI WGS metagenome assembly JAEEGF01 (sample SAMN16246542, study PRJNA631951) | gut metagenome | biome: gut microbiome; feature: rumen; material: AP-attached | host: Bos | place: Iran: Karaj | collected 2018-10
CTGTATGCTCAGTATGTTCGCGCCCGATTCCGCTATCACATGGAGCAGTTTTTCGAGCGAGCCCGGTTTGTCGACGAGCGTGACCGTGAGTTTCACGCGCCTGTGCCGCGCGACAAGGCCTCTTTCGATGATGCCCTGCACGAAGCTGACATCCATATTGCCGCCCGAGAGCACGCACACCACTTTCTTGCCGCGGACATCGATCTTTCTGCCCAGTACCGCCGCGACGGAAGCCGCGCCTGCCGGTTCCACAATCATCTTGCAGCGCTCCATGAGCATCAGGATCGAGGACGCGATATCCGAATCGGAGACCGTAACGACATCATCCGCGTACCTGTTGATGAGCTCTACCGTGATATCCCCGGGTTCTTTGACGGCGATACCGTCCGCGATAGTGGAGACAGTATCGCTCTTTTCGAGCTTTTTGGACCTGAAGCTGCGGGCGATCGCGTCCGCCCCCTCAGCCTGGACTCCGATGACTCTGACGCGGGGATTGACCTGCTTCACGGCACAGGAGATCCCGGCGAGAAGCCCGCCGCCTCCGGCAGGGACCACGATCACGTCCGCGGTGGGCAGATCTTCGAGGATCTCGAGGCCCAGCGTCCCCTGACCGGTAATGACCTCGATGTCATTATAGGGGTGCAGGAACTTCGCGCCCTCCCGTTCGCAGATCTCGACGGCCTTCCTGTAGGCGTCGTCATAGAAATCCCCGTGCAGGACCACCTTCGCCCCGTAGCCCTCGGTCGCCTGTACCTTGGCTATCGGCGCGTGGGCAGGCATGACGATCGTCGCAGGAATGCCCGCCAGAGAAGCGGCATAGGCCACGCCCTGGGCATGGTTGCCGGCCGATGAGGCGACTACGGGGACCTTTTCTCCCCGGGCAGCCATAGACATTATCTTATAGGTCGCTCCGCGGATCTTGAAAGATCCGGTCTTCTGCCTGTTCTCACATTTCAGATAGACCTTCGCGTCGCAGATTTTCGAAAACGTGGAAGAAAGATCAAGCTCTGTATGGTGAAGCACCCTTTTAAGCATTTCGGATGCTTCTTCGAATTTCTGAAGCTCAATGTTATCCACTTCTGTTCTCCCCTCTTATATCCTTTTATGTTTTCCGTGCGAAATGTGCCGGCGCTTACGGTCAGCCGGTGTACGCGATGACTTCCACCTCGCAGAGAACTCCCTTGGGCAGCTCTTTTGCGGCTACGCAGGTCCTTGCGGGCTTTGTCGTGAAGTACTTTTCGTATACGGCGTTAAAGGCGGAGAAATCCTTCATGTCGGCAAGAAAACAGGTCGTTTTCACGGCATGGCCGAGATCGCTTCCCGCAGCCTCAAGAAGGGCGCTCAGGTTCTTCATGACCTGCTCGGTCTGTTCTTCGATCGTTCCCCCGACGACCGCTCCGCTCGCCGGGTCCAGCGCTATCTGACCGGAAGTAAAAATAAGATCTCCCGCGATATAGCCCTGCGAATAGGGACCTATAGCGGCGGGCGCTTTATCTGTGGAGATGCGTGTAAGGCTCATAACCGATCCTCCGTTTTTTATTTAGATTTATGGAAATATTATATACGCTTTTACCCTGACGGTAAAGCCCGAACTGATCTTTTCGGCGTCCGTTAAAATGTAAATAAAGAAGAAACTTATCAATAATGAATTGAAAAAATGCTATTTATCGGTTATACTTCATTGGCTAAAATGGAATATTATGTGTTCAAGGAAGGAAAAAATGAGAGATCCCCGCAACGCGATTGAAAGATTCTGCATAAAGCACCCGAATTTCGGTATTCCCGGGCTTATGAAATACATAGCGATCGGCAACGCCGTCGTCTGGCTCCTCTATATGATATTCGGAGCCGGCCCCGTAATAGGAACGCTCGCGTTCTCCCCCTCCGCGGTCCTGCACGGACAGATCTGGCGTCTGCTGTCCTTCGCGTTTATTCCCTTCAATACCAGCTGGCTCGGTCTTATTTCGGTATACTTCTTCTACTGGATCGGGACCGTCCTCGAAAAGAACTGGGGAACGCCGCAGTTCAATGTCTATTTCTTTATGGGCATGCTCCTGACCGTCCTCACCGGTTTTGTCGTATTCGCCGTGACGGGTATAAGCTACGCCATCACCTCTTCATACTATATCTATCTGTCCATGTTCCTGTCCTTTGCCGTGCTGTTTCCGGATGTGCAGGTACTGCTTTTCTTTGTTATTCCGGTCAAGATGAAATGGCTGGCGCTCCTCGACATAGTGTTCTTTATAACGGGCATAGTCAGGGAGGGCTTCCCGAACAGCCTCATCCCGATCGTCGCTCTGCTCAACTTCCTCATCTTCTGCGGAGGAGACATTCTCTCCCTTATCCCGGGGATCAGCCGCAGGCCCAAGGTCATAAACTACAAAGAGGCGGCCAGAAGGGTAAACAGGCAGCAGAACCGCGCGCCCTATACGCGCAAGTGCAGCGTCTGCGGGAAGACGGACACGGATTATCCGGATATGGAGTTCCGCTACTGTTCGCTCTGTCAGGGTTACCACTGCTTCTGCTCGGAGCACATAAACAATCACATTCATTTTACCGAGTGATATGGAAACAAACGAAAAAGAGATAAGAAACGACATAATAGAGGGCCGCAACGCAGTTATCGAGGCCCTGAGGGCAGGCAGCCCCATAGACAAGATCTTCATAGCCAAGGGTGAGACGGACAAGACCCTCGGCTTTATCGCGTCCAAAGCGAGGGAGGCCGGGATCACGGTCGCCGACGCCGACAGGAGAAAGCTCGATTTCATGAGCGTGACCAAAGCCCACCAGGGCGTTATCGCCGTGGTTCCCGTGAGGGAATACTGCGAGGTCCCGGACATACTGGATGCCGCAGCGGAGAAGGGCGAGGATCCTTTTATAATCGTCTGCGACAGCGTTTCGGACCCGCATAATCTGGGAGCCATAATAAGAAGCGCGGAGTGCGCCGGCGCCCACGGAGTCATCATTCCGAAAAGGCGCAGCGCGGGGCTCACCGCAGTTGTCGGGAAGGCATCCGCGGGAGCTCTTGAGCACATGCCCGTCGCGAGAGTTTCGAATATCGTCCAGACCCTCAAGGATCTCAAGAAGAAGGGTCTCTGGGTATACGGAACGGCCGCGGACGGCAAGAACGACCTGTGGCATACGGATTTCTCGGGCGGCGTCGTTCTTGTGATAGGCTCCGAGGGGGACGGCATGAGCAGGCTGGTCTCCGAAAACTGTGACTGTATAGTCAGCATTCCGATGAAGGGAAAGATCTCTTCGCTCAATGCCTCCTGTGCAGCCACTTTAGTCATGTTTGAAATTGCCCGCGCGCGCGGATAACAGGTTATATTTTTTATGGACGATTTGGATTTTGAACGGGTATTAAGTGAAGCAAAGTCATATGTAGGCTATGAAGGCTCCGGGAAAGCAAGACCTTCCTCTCCGAAGCAGAAGTCTTCAGACCACAGCGCGGAATTCGCGAGGGCTGACAGATATGTTCAGAAGCTGAAGACTGAAGAGAAGCCTTCCCCCGCTCCCGAGAGCAGGAAGCCTGAGAAGGCACCCGGGAAGGTGCCGGAGAAGGCACCCGGGAAGGCGCCCGAGAAAAGCGACGGACAGCTGTACGAGATCCCGGATATGGAAGAGTACGCCCAGAGTTATGAGAGCGTACACATGTTCAAGGATATCAAAACAGATGCCTCGGCTCCGGACATTCCTTCAGACTATGACTATACGAGCGAGAACACCTTCTCCGAGGATACCGGAGAGGGTTCCGATTCCGTTCCATCGAGCTTCAGGGCCTATCTCCAGTCCGTCTTCGCGTCCCTTATGCTCCGGTTCAGGGTCGGAAACAAAAACGCCGCCACGGTACCGGATTTCGACGAGGACCTGGGCAAAGAGGTGGAGCCCGCTCTCGCTTCAAAATACTACGGTTCCTTTACCGGAAACATGCGTCTGAGATTCAGGCTGTCCCTGATCATACTCTTTTTCATGGGCTGGATATCCCTGGACCTGCCCGTTCCGGGCATGCTCAGATCCGATACGGTCGCGACCGTCTTCTGCCTTGCTCTTCAGTTTCTCATAATGCTGATATCGCTCGATATAGTCTCGAACGCTGTCACAAACGCTTTTAAAGGGAAGATTGGCGCCGATACGCTCTCAGTACTGGCCTGCCTTCTGACGACGCTCGACGGCTTTCTCTCAGCGAAGGCGGACATAGGGACCGCTCCGCTGCCGCTGTCTTTCCTCTCTTCTTTCACTCTGGTCGGGATCTTATGGTCCTCTCTTCTGAGCGCGAGAGGCCTGAGAAAAGCCATAAGGGTGCCTGCCATCGGCAAGAAGAGGTTCAGCGTGATCGCCGAGAATCCGGATCTCTCGAATGAGATGACCGTTATCAAGACGACCGGTGAGCCCGAGAATTTCGTCCGGAGAAGCGAGGAGGCGCCTCCCGACGAGACCATGTTCTCGAGGGCAGCCCCCTTCATTTTGGTCATCTGCATGGTCCTCGCGGTCCTGGCTTCGGTCATAACGAAGTCATATCAGGACTTCTTCCACGCCTTCTCGGCGCTCATCACCATGTCCGTTCCCGTTACCGCCCTGCTCTGTTTCGCGTTTCCGTACTGCAATATCAGCCTGTGCATATTCCATTTCGGAACGGCTATCGCCGGATGGTCCGGACTGAGCGATATAGGCAGGAGCACCAGGATAATCGTCTCCGACTACGATCTGTTCCCGGAGAGCTGCGTGAGGATAAAAAGCGTCAGGGTCCTCGCGGCAGACAGCCCCTCGGTCATAGTATCCTACGCCGCCAGCATAATCAACGAATCCGGCTGCGGGCTCATTCCCTCTTTCATGAAGCTTCTCAACAAGAACAACGGAACGCTCATGCCGGTACTGAACTTCGAGTTCATGCCCGGAGGCGGAATGAGGGGCATGATAGACGGCCACTCCGTCATCTGCGGAAGCGCGGAGCTGATGAGGCTCATGCAGGTCAAGCTCCCCTACAAGCTGCTCACGAAGACGACAGTTCTGCTGTCTGTGGACGGGATCCTTTACGGGCTCTTCGACATACAGTACGATCCGAAACACTCGGTCAGGGAAGCCCTCATCGAGCTTATGAAATCTCAGAGGCATCCCGTATTCGCCATAAAGGATTTCAATATCACGCCGGAGATGATAAACCAGGTCTACGATCTGCCCACCGACGGATACGACTTCCCCCCTTATTCGGAGCGCTACAAGATGACCAAAACGGACCCGGAGGAGACGGGGCAGGTCGCCGCAGTCGTATGTATGGAAGGGCTCGGCCCCTTCGCGAAGGCGATCAACATGGGCACCAGACTCCACAAATGCGTTGTCACAAACCTGATGATCGCCATGGCGGCAAGCATTATCGGTATCGTGACCGTCTTCGTCATGATGCTCTCCGGGGGCATCGCCGCTCTGAGCATCAGATGGCTGTTCATCTATATGATGGCGGTCCTGGCGAGCATTTTCATAACAGGGCTCACGGCTCTGGAATGACGCGTTTTTTTAAGCACCTTTCAGGGGGCATTCGGGATAATATTTTTATTGCCAAGTCCCCCCTCTTAGTGTAAAATAGATCTGTTGCAAACTTATTTATTATTATAATTATTATTATTTCGGACAGAGAGGAATCACACATGAGTTACGAAACAAAGAAGATCCGCAACGTTGCACTGCTCGGGCACGGCAACAGCGGTAAGACCAGTCTTGCAGAGAGCATGCTATATCTCACCGGCGCCACCGATCGTCAGGGCAAAGTCACGGACGGAAACACCGTATGCGACTACGACGCTGAAGAGATCAAGCGCCAGATCTCGATATCAACTGCAGTTGCTCCCGTCGAGTTCGGCGGATGCAAAATAAACATACTGGACTGCCCGGGATTTTTTGATTTTGCCGGCGATGCCCTTGCCGCTATCAGAGTAGCGGACTGCGGCGTCATAGTATTGAGCGCGAAAGACGGGATCACCGTCGGTGCGGAGCGCACATGGAAATATCTCAAGGCAGCGAACAAGCCCGTCATGTTCTGCATCTCCAAATGTGATGAGGAGCACGGCGACTACTACGCTGTTCTGGACGCACTCAAAGCCAAGTACGGCAGCTATGTCTGCCCCGTCACTGCACCGACCTCCGACGGCAAAGGAGTTATAGACCTCGTTCACAACGCCGCTTTCAAGACAAACGGCAGCAAGACCGAGAAGATCTCCGTTCCTTCAGCCGATTCTTCAAAGGCGGAAGAGCTTCGCGAAGCTCTGATGGAGACTGCAGCCGGAGCTACCGACGAGCTCACTGAGAAGTTTTTTGAGGATATGGAGCTCTCTGAAGAGGATACCGTCGCGGGAATCAAAGCCGGCCTCCTCGAAAGAGTTGTCTTCCCCGTATTTGCGGTCAGCGCCATGTCCAATATCGGAACTCAGGCCTTCATGCAGGGCATAGTCGATTACGTTCCGGATCCTTCCGAGTTCGACGAAGTCGACCCGAACGCCCCTGTCGCGGCTCTGGTATTCAAGACCGTATCCGACCAGTTCGGAAAGTACAGCTTCATCAAGGTCCTCCAGGGCAAAGTTACCGCGGACCTCACTTTACGAAATGTCCGCGCCTCCTCCAACGACAAGCTCGGCAGACTCTATACCGTCTGCGGCAAGAAGACCGTTGAGGTCAAGGAAGCAGTCTGCGGCGATATCGTTGCCGTGGGCAAGATGGACTGGAAGACCGGAGACAGCGTTTGCGATCCGAAGGCCGAGAAGGAATTCAAATTCATCGACATTCCGGAGCCCTGCTACTCGATGGCGATCTCTCCCGTTACAAAGGGCCAGGATGACAAAGTGGCCGGCGGTCTTGCAAGACTCAACGAAGAGGATATTTCCTTCTCTCTCGAAAACAACGCGGAGACCCATCAGATGGTCATCTCCGGCGCAGGCGATATTCAGATAGACGTCCTCTGCTCCAAGCTCAAATCCAGATTCGGCGTCGATACCGTGCTCAGCCCGGCCAAGGTCGCGTACCGCGAGAAGATAAAAGCCAAAGTCGAAGCACACGGCAGACACAAGAAGCAGTCCGGCGGCAGCGGCCAGTTCGGTGATGTATGGATCCGCTTCGAGCCTCAGGAGGAATCCGATGATATGATCTTTGCCGAAGAGGTATTCGGCGGAGCAGTTCCGAAGAACTTCTTCCCCTCTGTCGAGAAGGGTCTCAGAAACGCGGTCCAGAAGGGCGTGCTCGCGGGCTATCCTCTTGTCGGACTCAAAGCCACTCTCTACGACGGCTCCTACCACCCCGTCGACTCCAACGATATGGCCTTCCAGACGGCAGCCAGACTTGCCTACCAGGACGGCATTCCCAAGGCGAAGCCGACCATTCTCGAGCCCATCGGACTTCTCAGGGTAACCATTCCCGATGCAAACCTCGGTGATATCATGAGCGATATCAGCTCCAAGAGACGCGGCACCGTTCTCGGCATGAACGCTGAAGACGGCATGCAGACAGTCGAGGCCGAAGTCCCCATGGCAGAGATGAGCTCCTACACGATAGACCTCCGCTCCATGACACAGGGGCGCGGCTCCTTCACCTGCAAGTTCATACGCTATGAGGAAGCTCCCGGCAATGTACAGCAGAAGGTCATAGCCGACGCCAAGGCTGAGGCTGAAGCCGACTGATGAACGAGGAATACTCTTCATACGGGCAATACCCCTATGAAGACGAATACCCTCCTGTACAGGATCAGTATTATAATGTTCCCGTAAAACAGAAGAAGATCCCCTCCGGGGGTCTTCTCTCAGGCGGTATTCCGAATCTTCTGTGGGCTGTGGAGATCTTCGTATGCATTCTGGCAGTGTTTGTCGGCGCCGTAATATGCTCGTTCCAGAGATATCATGAACCGGCCCAAAACGATCTGCAGGCGGAAGCCTCCCAGTTCAGCAATTATACTTACAGTTCACAGAGTACCGGAACGGGCTTTTCGGACTTCGTTAATGAAGAAGGCAACGTCACTTCCTCCTTCGACGGAAACATAGATCAGGAGGCCGTAGCCCAGAGCTGGCAGGCCCTTACCTCGGACGAAGGCTGAAAAACAGAAAACAAAAAAACAAAACCTCTCTCAATCGGAGAGGTTTTTGTATATTCTCGGCACTCTTTTTGTCACGCTGCAGAGGATCTCATACGGGATGGTACAGGCAGCTTCGGCCAGTTTGTTTATATCGCTCTCCGGCCCGAAGAGCTCTACCTCGCTCCCGACCTCTGCCTCAGGCAGGTCGGTAAGATCGGCCATGCACATATCCATACATATGCTTCCTATCTGCCTGGCGTATCCGCCCGCGGTCTTGAAACTGCACTTTCCGGACGCCGCCCTCGGAAGCCCGTCCGCGTAACCCGCGGCGAGGACTCCGACTCTCATATGCCTGTCTGTCGTAAACTTCCTGCCGTAGCTCACACAGGTACCCGGAGCATAGTGTTTTATCGTGCTTATAGTCGTGAGAAGCCTCATGCAGGGCCTCAGACCTATCCTGTTTTCCGGATCCCCGTATCCGTAGAGCAGATATCCCGGGCGCACCATATCGAGAGCCATGTACGGGTAGTTTACCACCGCTCCGCTGTTGGCGCAGTGTCTTATCTCGAATTCGATCCCGCCTTTTTCCTTTACGGCCCGGATCACGGCCATGAAAAGCCCGAATTGGTCAAGAGTATATTTCTCCGCGTCGGCTGTATACTCGTCCGACGAAGCAAAATGGGTATATATCCCCTCGTTTATGAGATACGGAAGGCGGCAGCTTTCGATTATATTGTCGGTCCCCTCCTCAAACGAGTCCCCGGAAACGATGTACCCGAGACGCGACATGCCCGTGTCTATCTTGTGGTGTACTTTTAATGATTTCCCGAGTTTTGCACAGGCTTCCGAGTATTCACAGGCCTTGGCAAGACAGGTCACCGTCTGGGTTATATTGTTCTCTATCAGCAGATCGGTGTATTCGGCAGGCGTGTGCCCCAGTATCAGGATCGGCATGCTGATCCCGCCCTCTCTCAGGTCGAGTGCCTCATCCAGACAGGAGACGGCGAGATAATCCGCTCCGCATTCCTGCAGAAGTGAGGATACCTCGAGCGCTCCGTGCCCGTAAGCGTTGGCTTTTACAACTCCGAGAAATCTGCAGCCATCGGGCAGCGATCTTCTGATCGCCATGTAATTATCCCTCACCGCGTTGAGATCTATCTCTGCCCAGGTCCTTTTGGTGTTATATTTCAATTCATCCATATCTCCACCTCGAAACGGATTATATTCCCGAAGCGGGATTTAGTCAATCTGCCTGGCACCGTTTAAGGTGCTGCGATCGTAACGATTATTTCGGCGCAGGTGCTTAAAAGCCTTGCCATTTGTATTGTTTAGTGTTAAATTAGTGAATATCTTTTTTGGAGGCGCTTCAATTATGATGAAAGATATGATGCAGCAGCTTCGCGACACCGCGATCGGCGCGATACTTAAGGCTGAGAACGTCGAAAGCCTCGAAGCTATGCGTATTAAATATCTCGGAAAGAAAGGCGAGCTCACGGCGATCTTAAAACAGATGGGCAGTCTCTCCCCCGAGGAAAGACCTGTGATGGGCCAGATAGCCAACAAGCTCCGCAGTGATATAGAAGAGGCACTCGATCAGCGCAGGAAAGATCTTGAAGCTGTAAGAATGGCTCTGAAGCTCGAATCCGAGACCGTCGATGTCACCATGCCGGGGAAGGATGTCAGGGAAGGCCATAAACACCCGATGTACAATGTCCTGGACCAGATAAAGGACATCTTTATAGGCATGGGTTTTGAGATAGTGGACGGACCAGAGGTCGAACTTTCGAAATATAACTTCACCATGCTCAACATCGACGAGAGCCACCCGTCCCGCGAATGGACCGACACATTCTACTTTAAAGATGACAGCAGCATCTGCCTCAGGACCCAGACTTCTCCGATGCAGGTGAGGACGATGCTTACAAGGGATGTTCCGATAAGGATGATCGCTCCCGGCCGTGTCTACAGAAAAGACGAGGTGGATGCCACCCACTCACCCATGTTCCATCAGATCGAAGGCATGGTCATAGACAAAGGCATCACGATGGCGGATCTCAAGGCCACACTGAATCTGGTCGTTGAAAAGCTCTACGGAGAAGGGACCGTCACGCGTTTCCGCCCGCACCACTTCCCGTTTACGGAGCCCAGCTGTGAGATGGACATCAGGTGCCACAAGTGCGGAGGCAAGGGCTGCCCGACCTGCAAAGGCGAAGGCTGGATAGAGATCCTCGGCGCCGGTATGGTTCACCCCAAAGTCCTGGCGGGATGCGGGATAGACCCTGACGTATACAGCGGATGGGCTTTCGGCATGGGACTTGAACGTCTGGCAATGGGCGAATACAAGATCACGGACTTAAGGCTTATATTTGAAAACGATGTCCGTTTCCTCGAACAGTTTTAAAGGAGGCAATACAGATGCTGCTTTCCAGAAAATGGCTTAACGAATTTGTCGATGTAAGCCTTGATGAATATAAAGACCGCGAGTTTGCCGAGGCCATGACGGTCTCCGGATCCAAGGTCGAGATCACTGAAGATCTTTCGAAAAAAATAAGAAATGTCGTCGCGGGCAGGGTAATTTCCATGGAGAAGCACCCCGACAGCGATCATATGTTTGTATGTATGGTCGACGTGGGAAAAGACTCCCCTGTTCAGATAGTTACGGGCGCCCAGAATGTATCGGCCGGCGATATCGTTCCGGCAGCTCTGGACGGATCCCTTCTTCCCGACGGGACCGAGATACACTCCTCGATCCTTCGCGGCGTGGAATCCGACGGCATGCTCTGCTCCCTCAAGGAGCTGGCGGCGGACGTGCACGACTTCCCCTACGGCCAGATCAAGGCCG
>JAEEGF011934792.1_pt1 | contig 10895 bp, 11 predicted proteins | sample 9134171 | NCBI WGS metagenome assembly JAEEGF01 (sample SAMN16246542, study PRJNA631951) | gut metagenome | biome: gut microbiome; feature: rumen; material: AP-attached | host: Bos | place: Iran: Karaj | collected 2018-10
TAAGGCTGTCCGCAGTGCAGTCGAAGCCGATATAGAACTTCGCTTTTCCCGCGTTCACCATTTCCCGGATCTGCTCTTCGTCCGTGACCTGCGCGATCAGGCCGCGCGCTTTCAGTTCTTCGTAGATGCCCATGGATGTTTTTCTCCCGTATAATGATTCTTTGATTGTGTTGTATCGGATACCCGGAGCCCGGGTGCCTCCCGGGTCACTGTCCGTCCGTGTTTTTCGCCAGCATTTCCTTCGCCGCCGCGGTCTGCTTTTCCGTGACGTCGATGCCGCCGATGATCCGCGCGATCTCCGCCGTGCGCTCGTCCCCGGAGATCTCCCGGACGGAGCTCTCCGTGCGCCCGTCCCGCTCGTCCTTCTCGATCAGGAGATGGCACGGCGCGATGGACGCGATCTGCGGGGAGTGGGTGACGGCGATCACCTGCGCGTTTTCCGACAGCTTTTTCATCATGATCCCGATCCTTTCGGAGGTGCCGCCGGAGACCCCCGTGTCGATCTCGTCGAAAATCAGCGTTGCGGATTCGTTTTCGCGGGCAAGCGCCGCTTTCAGGGCCAGCGTGATCCGCGACAGTTCCCCGCCGGAGGAAACCTTCCCGAGGGAGCCGAGTTCTTCCCCGGCGTTGACGGAAATGAGGAAATCCACATCGTCGCATCCGTCGGGACGGAACACGGGAGCTCCTTTTTCCCAGAGCGGCGTAAGGGCGACCCGGAACCGGACCTTCGGCATGTCGAGGAACCGCAGGGATCCCGCGATCTCTTCGGTCAGCCTCCGAGCGGCGGCGGTCCTTTTTGCGCGGAGCGCTTCCGCGGCCTCCGCGGTTTCGGTTTCCTTTGCCGCGAGCTCCTTTTCGAGCTGCGCGATCCGGAAATCCCCGTCCTCGAGATCGGCGATCATTCCGGCGAGCTCAGCCCGCTTCGCCTTGATCTCGGCGATCGACGGACCGTATTTTCGCTCCAGCTTTTCGATCACGGCAAGCCGCGCTTCGATCTGCGTCAGCTTTTCCGTGGGATCCCCGTCCGCGTCGTCCCCGAGCGCGTCCCGGACCCTCTCCGCGATATCGAGGATCTCGTACCGGTAATTCTGAAGCCGCGCGGCCATCCCGTCGGCGTCCTCCACCGTATCGGAAAGCTGGGCTAGCGCGTTTTCCGCCCGCTCGAGCAGATACGCGGCGGTCGCTCCCTTTTCGCTGTCCGAGAGCGCGCGGACCACGATCCCGGTGTATTTCGCCACTTTTTCGATGCTCTTCAGCTTCGTCCGCAGCCGGATCAGCTTTTCTTCCTCATCCTCTGCGGACAGCTTTGCCGAGTCGATTTCCTTTTTCTGGAATTTCAGGATATCGAGCATCATTTCCCGCTGGCTCATGGCTTGACGCTGATCGGCGATCTTTTTCCTCAGCCCGAGGATCTCCCCGTACAGCCTGCCGTATTCCGCCCGCTCGCTCCCGTCGTCCGCGAAGGCGTCGAGCAGGGCCGGATAACCGGATTTATCGGCGAAATCGTTCCGCTCGCTCTGCGTCTGCACGCTCAGAAGAAGAGGCGCGATCTCGCGCAGTGCCGAAAGCGGGGCTGCTTTGCGATTGATCCTCGCCGCGGAACGCCCGTCGGCGTTCACGGTCCGCGAGACCTCCAAGACTCCGTCCTCGTCCGGGGGATACCCGATCCGGGAAAGCGCTTGTGCAGCATCCGGGGCGCAGGAAAAGATGGCGGATACCTGCGCGCGGTCTTCGCCGGTCCGGATCAGTTCGCGTCCGTTTTTCGCGCCGCACAGCAGGAGGAGGCTGTCGATCACAATGGATTTTCCCGCCCCGGTCCGCCCTGTGACGACGGTAAAGCCGCCGCGGAAGGAGATCTCCATCTGCTTCGCAACGGCGATGTTTTCGATGGTCAGGTATTGGAGCATGGTCGTTTTCCCCCGCGGAACGGGGACCGTTCAGGAATTGATGAGCTTGGTGATCCGGTGCGCGATGGCGGCGGCGGATTCGTTGTCCCGGCACACGATGATGATGCAGTCGTCGCCGGCCACGCATCCGAGGATGTCGGCCTCGTGCATGGTGTCCACGCCCGCGGCCACGGCCTGCGCCATCCCGGCGTAGGTCTTAATGACGATGTCGTTCTGGGAATAGTCCACGTTCTTCACGGACGAAGCGAGCGCGCGGCTGTAAACATGCTGGTTTTCCGTGCCGTTGTTCTTCGGGACCACGTATTTGTACGTCCCCATGTCGGACATCTGCTTCAAGAGCTTCAACTCGCGGATGTCGCGGGAAACCGTGGCCTGCGTCACGTCGAACCCCGCGAGCTTGAGCTTCGCGATCAGCTCTTCCTGGGTTTCGATGTTGTAGTTCTCGATGATCTCAAGAATCTTGTTATGTCTCTTGACCTTCATGACGTTCCTTTCTGGACGGCGTCTGCCGGATCCGGACCTGGATTGTGTTTTATATTTTCGGAAAGACGGTCTCCCGTCGGATCCGATTTGTTTGTCTGTTTTATTCGGACAGCTTTGCCCGGAGCACGTCGAGGAATCCTCCCTCTCTCACGCGGATGAGCTTGGTGCTGAACGCGGACCGGCGGATCCCGATCCGGTCACCCTCCGTGAGCGCCAGATCGTCCCGTCCGTCGGCGTTGAGCCATACGGAGGCGTTGTTGCTGCGGATATTGTCGATTTTGAAGACGGAATCCCCGCGGAAAATGACCGGCCTGCTGGAGAGGGTGTGCGGGCAGATCGGCGTCACGCAGACCGCCGCCACGGGGGGATCCAGAACCGGACCTCCGTCGGACAGCGAGTAGGCGGTCGAACCCGTGGGCGTCGCAAAGATCATGCCGTCCGCCCGGCAGGTCTCGATGAGGACCCCGTTGCAGTGAACGTCGAACGCGATCAGCCGCGCGACGGGTCCGTTCGTCAGCACCACGTCGTTGAGGACGGTGAACGATCCCCGTTCGCATCCGTCCTCTCCGGTCACGCAGGCGTCGAGCATCATCCGGTTCTCGATCACGTACGACCCGGTAAAGAGATGCTCCAGAAGGTGCGACTCGCCGATCTCGATCCCCGCGAGGAATCCCACGCGGCCGTAATTGATCCCGAGGATCGGCACGTCCTGACCGAGAAGGCGGTGGGAGGCTTCGATGATCGATCCGTCTCCGCCGAGCACCAGCGCCGCGGTTGTATCCCGGTCCGGACCGTCCGCAGGACCGTTCCAGACAAATGAAAGCTTCCCCGAGACGGGGGAGAGATAGTCCTCGTGTTCCGGGAGCATCCCCACCTTCCCGCCGAGCGACAGAAGCCGGTCGGCAAGCGCGGCGATGGACTCCGCCGGGATCCTCTTCGAGGTGTTGGGGATGAGGATCAGATTCCGGATCTCATTCATGGACGGCCTCCGTTATATCCCGTTCCGTCACGCTGCGCGGCGTGCCGGCTTTCGCGCAGACGAGGAATTCCGTATTCCCGTCTCCGCCCCTGAGCGGGGATTTCATCACGCCGACCGCTCCGAGCCCCGCCGCGTCCAGCGCGGACAGCACCCTGCGCAGAGCGGCCGTATGCTGTTTCGGATCCTTCACGATCCCGTTCTTCGAGAGCGCCTCCCGTCCGCATTCGAACTGCGGCTTCACGAGGCCGATGTACGCCGCGTCCGCCGTCAGAACCGTTTTCAGGGCGGGCAGGACGAGTGTCTGAGAGATGAACGAAAGATCGCACACCGCGAGCGCGCAGGGCTCCGGGATGATCTCCCGGGACAGGCTGCGCGCGTTGATCCCCTCGAGATTTTCGACCCGGGGATCGGCCGCGAGCGCGGGATCCAGCTGTCCGTGTCCGGCGTCCACCGCGTAAACCTTCGCCGCCCCCCGTTTTAACAGACAGTCGGTAAAGCCCCCGGTGGACGCGCCGATATCGGCGCATACAAGGCCGGACGGATCGATGCCGAACCGGTCGAGCGCGGCCTGAAGCTTCATCCCGCCGCGTCCCACGTAGGGATGGTCTTCTCCCGAAACATTTAAGAGCGCGGTTTCGTCCACGTCGAAGGAAGGTTTCAGAACGGTCTCCCCGCCGACGGTCACGAATCCCTTTTCGATCAGCTCGCGGGCTCTCGTGCGGCTCTTCGCGAGTCCGCGCGCAGCCAGCGCCGCATCGAGCCTCATTTGTTCCGTCCGGCCAGCCAGCGGGCCAGAGCTTCGAGCCGCTCCGGATGCGGATATCCGGCCACGGCTGCGCAGGCCGATTCGGTGAGGGACCGGATCCGTTCGTCCGCTTCTTCGAGGGTCATGAACGCGAGAGCGGTCTTTTTGCCGTTTCGCTCGTCGCTCCCGACCTCCTTGCCGAGGGTGGCCGTGTCGCTGATCACGTCGAGCTCGTCGTCCCGGATCTGGAACGCGATCCCGATCCCGTCCGCGTACGCACGGACCTTTTCGAGATCTTCGGGCGCGGGAGCGTCCGTCGCGGCATATACGCCGAGCATGCAGGCGGCCCGGATGAGCGCGGCGGTCTTGCCGTCGATCATTGCGTAAAACTCGTCCCAGTCCCGCATTTCGCTCTTCATATCGAGCGTCTGCCCGCCCACCATGCCGAGCGGTCCCGCCTCCGCCGCAAGAGTCTTCACCGCCAGCGCCGCAGATGACGGGGACACCTTCTCATTGGACGCGGCAAGCTCGAATGCGTAGGTCAGGAGCGCATCGCCCGCGAGAAGCGCCTCCGCCTCGCCGAACGCGATATGGCAGGAAGGCTTTCCGCGGCGCAGGGGATCGTTGTCCATGCAGGGCAGATCGTCATGGATCAGGGAATAGGCGTGCACGCACTCGAGGGCGCAGGCAAAAGGCATGGCCGCGGCTTCGTCCCCGCCGAACAGACGGCAGAACGCGAGGGCAAGGTAAGCCCGGATCCGTTTTCCTCCGCCGAGGGTGGAATAGCGCATGGCTTCGGATACGGGGGTATCCCCGGTGAACCGGGCGGCGAGCGCTTCCGTCAGCGCGGTCTCCACGCGGGCGGCGCTTTCTTTCAAGTCAAGGGCAAGCTCCGTATCCGTCATGCGTCCGCTCCTTTGTTCATGGGGGGCAGTTCCCCTTCGGTGACGCTGCCGTCCGGATTCTTCGTTAACAGTCTGACTTTCTGTTCCGCATTGTCCAGGCGTTCGCTGCACAGCTTGACCAGCCCGACGCCTTCTTCAAAGAGCGCAAGGGATTCGTCGAGCGGCGCGGAACCGGATTCCAGCGCTTTTACGATCTCTTCCAGCCGCGCGATCGCGGCCTCAAAGGTGAGTTTTTTCGTTGCCATATCGATTCCGTCCGCATCGGCGGACTGCTCCGTTTTCTTTATAGTTCCGCCAAATTGCCGACGCTCGTCAAAGCTGTACGGATACATCCGGCGGATGAATCAAAGGCTGCGCCTCTGCATTCCGTTCAAAGCCCTCAGCGCGCAGGCGGAAGATCCTTTATTTTTCGGCTTTTGCCTGCCGTACGACTTCCTCCACGGTACAGAGCGCTCTGCCGCCGACCGTGCGGAAGGACACGTGCTCGCCCGGCGCCACGTCGTCCACGGAACGGACGAGAGTATCGTCCTCCTTATAGACCGCGCTGTATCCGCGGGCCAGCACAGAGAGGGGATCGAGCGCGGAGAGCTTTCCGGCAGAGGCCGCCAGATTCGCTTTTTTCTCCGCGATCCGCGTGTTTTGTGCGCGTTCCAGCCGGTCCGCCAGTCCGTCGAGGATCAATCTCCGCTCGTCGATCACGGTGCGCGGGTCGGTCAGGACCCTCCTGCCGGCGAGCGCTTCGAGCTTCTCCCTGCCGGAGCGGATCACGGAGCGCAGCACGTCCGCTTCCCGCTCGACGAGGTGTTCGATCTGCCGCTTCAAAACTTCTCCGTCCGGGACGGCAAGCTCGGCGGCGGCGGAAGGCGTGGGTGCGCGGACGTCCGCCGCGAAATCGCAGATCGTATAATCCGTTTCATGCCCGACGGCGGAGATCACCGGGATCCCGGAGGCCGCCACGGCGCGCGCGACCCGCTCGTCGTTGAACGCCCACAGGTCTTCGAGCGATCCGCCGCCCCGTCCGATGATGATGACGTCGACCGATTTCGTTTCGTTGAAATACCGGAGTCCTTCGACAAGCTGGGCAGGCGCTTCCGTCCCCTGCACCAGAGAGGGCCAGAGCGTTACGGACGCGCACGGGAACCTTCGTCCCGTGACGTTGATCATGTCCCGCACCGCCGCTCCCGTGGGGGAGGTGATGATCCCGATGCGCGTCGGGATCTTCGGCGGGGGACGCTTCCGCGCCGGATCGAACAGCCCTTCGCTCTCCAGCCTGTTTTTCAGCTGTTCGTACGCGATCCAGAGGGCGCCGACCCCTTCCGGCTCGATTGCATCCGCATACAGCTGATACGAGCCGTTCCGGACGTAGGCGGAGATCCTGCCCCGCACCGTGACCTTCATGCCGTTTTCGGGCACGAATTTCATCCGCGCGGCGCTCGAGCGGAACATGACCGCGGCAAGCTGGCTCTCCTCGTCCTTGAGCGTGAAATACCAGTGGCCGGTGGCATAATGGTTTTTGAAGTTCGAGATTTCGCCCTTCACGTACAGGTCCGTCAGCTGGGGCGTGGAGTCGATCATCCGCTTCATGAATTCGTTGAGCTGGGTGACGGTCAGCGCTCCGGGGAACCGTTCCGCGAGCCGGGCGGCAGTATTATAGGCCATAGCGCCTCCGATGGGCCTCCGCCGCGAGACAGGCGACGCCCGCCGCGTTGTCGGAGGAATAGACCGCGTCCGCAAACGCGCCGTACGGCCTGAGTATCCCGCGGATATACCGGGAACTCATGACGCCTCCCGCGTAGAGCACGGGCAGGGGACCGTATTCGCGCAGCGCGCCGTCGGTCATGGCTTTGACCGTTCTTGCGATAAAATCCAAAGTGTACGCCGAGACGAGGGAGACGTCCCCGCTCTTTTCCCACAGCTGTGCCGCCTTGTTTTCCAGTCCGGAGAGGCAGCACCGGGTCCCGTCGACAGATATTGACGAAGCGGGGAGCTTTCCTTCAAACGTCAGCGCGGCACGGTCCATTTCCGCGCCGCAGGGGAAGGCCATCCCCATCCGCACGCCCGTCCGGTCGACCGCCTGTCCGCCGTTGATATCCTTCGAGCCTCCTGCCTGCGTCACGCGGAAGATCTTTTCTTCATCCGGTTCGACAAGGAGCAGGTCCGTGGTGCCGCCGGACACATGGAAGGCGAGGAAAGGGCGTCCGAGATACGCTTCTCTTTCCCCTTCCCCGTTCCGGCAGACCGAATTCACCGCCGCCATGACGTGTCCGGCCTGATGGGAAAAACGGTACAGCGGGATCCCGTGTACTGCGGCAGCCGTCTCCGCCGCCGCGACGCCCGCGAGGAAGCAGGGCATATAGGATCCCTCCGCATCGCGCGGCCGATCGGACACCCCCGCCGCGTTAAGCTCCGCGTCCGGCAGGGAGGAAAGCGTTTGGCGCACATGGCGCGCCGCCTCGGGCAGGTTTCTCACATGGTGAAAGACCGCGTCGCTCTGGCGCAGTCCCCGTTCCCCCTCCCGGACGGGAAGAGGCAGCCTGCAGTTCAGGAGTATCCTGCCGTCCGGCTCCGCGAGCGCGGCGGAGGTGGTGTAGTTGCTGGTATCGATCCCGAGAAAGAGCGGAGTCATTCTTCGATGAGCCCCCGGTCCCGCGCGATCCGGTTCAGGATCCCGTTGACGAACGCGGGCGCGGAGTCCTCGTCGTACAGCTTGATGATCTCCACCGCCTCGTTGATCTCCGCTTTCGGAGGCACCTCGCACACCGTCATCTCGTAGAGGGCCATCCGGAGCACGGATCTCGTGGCGGTCGACATGCGCGACAGCTTCCATTTGTTGGACGCCGCTTCAAGCTCTTCGTCCAGTTCCGCAAGGGATTCGCAGACGCCGACAAACACGTTCTTCACGTATTCGGCACTCCTCTCTTCGGTCTCCTCGATAAACGACTCGTAAAAGACCGACGGATCCGCTTCCCGATCGAATTCCTTCGCGAACAACAGCTTGAAAATCAGTTCCCTGCATTCTCTCCGCGTGAGCTTTTTCTTTTCTGACATGACACTCTCCCGACGATGACTGGTCAAACGTATATTCCATATTATTATACACGAACCGCACGGCGTTGTCAATCGATCCGGATCGATTGTCCGTTAAATTTTATGCATTCCCCCGTGAAAATCCGGATACTTTTCCATTCCGGCGGCAAGCGGGGTTGTTCAGAAAAAATTTCGCGCGATCCGGCGAAATCTTCATGATTTCCGTGGTATATAAAGACAGTTACCGTCATACCGGGGAGGGATATGTCCTGAAACCGTCCGGCTTTCTGAAAACCGTACTCGTGCGCGCCTGTCTGATCGACGCGCTGCTCTTCAACACCGTTTATCTCGCCGCCGCGCTCGTCGACGCGCGGTTCGTTCCGGTCCCGTCCGTCGTCGCGTGGATGATCGTCCAGTCCCTGTATCTCTCGCTGTCCTTCTGCTTCCTCTTTTCCGATCTGCTGGTGCCGTCGCTGAGGCTTCTGCTCCATTATCTCGTGACCGGACTCGTCTTCTGGCTCACCTGCGTCCTGCCCGGCGGATATCTGAAAATCGGGACTCCTTCCGGCATCTCCTTCCTCGTCTGCTTCGTGGTTTATACCTGTATCTATGCGATCGTGGGAGCCGTGATCGTCCTCATCCGCCGTCTTTCCGCTGCCGGCAGCGGGAAGAAAAAAACATACGGAAGCATGTTCGGCCGTCCCGAAGAAACGGAATACAAAAGCCAATTCTCTTCCGACGGCGGCGATCGGCGCAAAAAGGGGAAGGGCTGATGGAGACCTTTTCCCTCCGCGTCATCGCGCGGGTACGGACGGATTTCCCGCAGAAGTTCGGCCTTCCGCGCCAGAGCGGACTGGTCCCGGAGCTGAAGGGAGTCGTGGAATTCGAGGAAGGATACTGCGTTCCGGAGGCGGTGCGAGGACTGGAAGGGTTTTCCCATATCTGGCTGCTCTGGGGATTTTCGATGGACTTCGCCTCATCGAACGGAAGCGGGACACGGGACCGGCCGTTTTCTCCGACCGTGCGCCCGCCGCGTCTCGGCGGGAACGAACGGATGGGGGTTTTTGCCACCCGTTCCCCAAACCGTCCGAATCCCGTCGCGCTCTCCGCCGTTCGCCTCGACCGCGTGGAACCGGAAACGCCGAAGGGACCGCTTCTGTATGTCTCCGGCATCGACATGGCGGACGGTTCGCCGGTTTACGACATCAAGCCCTATCTGCCCCTGACGGACTGCATCCCGGACGCGTCCGGCGGTTTCGCCGAAAAGGTCATGGAGGACGGACTGACGGTCGAGCTTCCGCCGGGAGCAGCCGCTGTGCTGTCCCCGGAACAGAGGACGGGACTCGAAGCCCTGCTTCGCGCCGATCCCCGGCCGTCCTATCGGAAAGATGATGAAAGAGAATACGGCTTTTCCTATGCCGGATTCGAAGTGAAATTCCGTGTACACGGAAATGTTCTGACGGTGGAGGAAATCCTCTCCTCCGATGCATGAAAAACCTGCCGGCTTCGCTGAGATGCCGGCAGATTTTTGATTGAAGAAAAGGCTGCGTTTTTGTAGTCTATTATTCCCGCTGTGCACGGAGAGGATTTTCGAAAGGATTCGTCTTTGTTCCTTCACAGCGTTCCGCCGCTCGTGCGCTCGATGATCATGTCCTGCCACTCCCTGTTGAGCGTGACAAAGCGGGCGTTCCAGCCGGATACGCGGACGGAGAGCGTTTTGTATTCCTCTGGATGCTCCCGCGCCGCTTCCAGGACCGCCGAATCGATGACGTCCGTCTGCATGAAGAAACCGCCGAGTGCGACGAACGTCCTGTACAGACCGGCGAGCGCGGCAAGACCGTTCTCCCCGGAAACCGCGGACGGATGGAGGCGGATGTCGAGCGCAGCGCCGGAGATCTGCTTCTCCAGATCTGCTTTGCAGTAGGACTTGACGACTGCCGTGGCTCCCTCCGCGTCCGTCCCCGGGGTGGGGCTGGCGTTCCCGGAGAGGATGGCGCAGCGGCGCGTGCCCATCGGAGAAGGGATCCTGCCCGGCGCCCATTCGATCTGCCGCCCGAAGGTCGAGACGCCCGGGATGAAGAGCAGGGGCGTTTCGTGCATGTGCGTGAGGACCGCGTCGGCGAAGGTGTCGAGGATCTTTGAAACATAGGAGTCCGCTTCCTCATCGTCGTTGCCGTAGTACCAGATCCGGTTCATGGCGTACAGGCGGAGCGGCTCGGCGTCTTCCCAGTCCCGGCCGAGGATCTTCATGAGTTCGTCAAAGGAGACAAGCTTGTCGCGGAAGCAGAGCCGGTCGATCGCGTGGAGGCTGTTGCCGGCATCCGGTGCGCCTCCGATGTGAGGCGAGAAGACGGTATAGCGGGGACCGCCTTCGTAATAGGATCGCCCGTTTTTCGCGCAGTCCTCCGTAAAGAGGGAGATGACGGCGCACGGAGGACCGCTGTTGTACCATACCCAGTTTCCGTTTTCGTCATATGAACCGCGTCCGGAAACTACCGCGCGGAAAACGTCGTCCGCATAGGTGCGCAGGCGCTTCGCGTAAGCGTCCCAGAGCTCTTCGAAGGAATCGAAATGCTTCGGATCGTCCGGAAGGCCGAGAACGTCCCGCATCAAAAGGGAATACCCGTCGAAGGGCCCGTAGATAAAATAGGTCTTGCCGGGGATCTGTACCTCCCAGCAGCCGTCGTTGGCGAACTGCCGCGCCTCTTCCGGAGGATACCCGGCCCGGGCGAGCGAGGCAAGGATCAGGTCCTCGTTGTAGACCGCCACGATCCCGCCGCCATAGCGTACCACCTCGGCGATCCGGGTCAAGAGCTTCCCGTCCGAATTCCGGTTCAGGCGTACCGTCA
>JAEEGF010664523.1_pt1 | contig 10894 bp, 3 predicted proteins | sample 9134171 | NCBI WGS metagenome assembly JAEEGF01 (sample SAMN16246542, study PRJNA631951) | gut metagenome | biome: gut microbiome; feature: rumen; material: AP-attached | host: Bos | place: Iran: Karaj | collected 2018-10
CCCCGGCGGTCTGACCCGCGAACGCGCCGGCTTCGAGGTGCGGGACGTGCATCCTACCCATTACGGCCGTCTCTGCCCCATTGAGACTCCGGAAGGCCCGAACATCGGTCTTATCAACTCCCTGTCCGTGTACTCCCGCTGCAATGACTACGGCTTCCTGGAGACCCCGTACCGCCGCGTGGTGGACGGTCAGGTAACTGATGATTTCGACTATCTGTCCGCCGTGGACGAGGGCAACTATGTAATTGCCCAGGCCAACGCCGACGTGGACGAAACCAGCCACTTCAAGAATGAAATCATTCCCTGCCGCTTCCAGGGCGATTCCACCTTCAAGCGCGCCAGCGAAATCCGCTACATGGACGTATCCCCGCAGCAGATCGTTTCCGTATCCGCTTCCCTGATTCCGTTCCTGGAGCACGATGACGCCAACCGCGCCCTCATGGGCTGTAACATGCAGCGTCAGGCTGTGCCCACGGTGATTTCCGAGAAGCCCTTTGTGGGTACCGGCATCGAACGCGCCGTGGCCGAGGATTCCGGCGTTACCACCATGGCCCGGCACGGCGGCGAGGTTATCTACGTTGACGGCTCCCGTATCGTGGTGAAGGTTAATCTGGAAGAGGTAGTCCCCGGCGATCCCGGCATTGACATCTACAACCTGTCCAAGTACACCCGCTCCAACCAGAACACCTGCCTCAACAAGCGGCCCTGCGTGGCTCTGGGAGAAAAGGTGAAGGTAGGCGACGTAATCGCCGACGGTTCCTCCACCGATCTGGGCGAGCTGGCTCTGGGACAGAACCTCCGCATTGCGTTCATGCCCTGGAACGGCTATAACTTCGAAGACTCCATCATGGTGTCCGAGAGAGTGGCCAACACCGACCGCCTTACCACCATCCACATTCTGGATTTCAGCTGCATGGCCCGGGATACCAAGCTCGGCCCCGAGGACATTACCTGCGACATCCCCAACGTGGGCGAGTCCGCTCTTAACAAGCTGGACAAGTCCGGCATCGTGTACGTGGGAGCCGAGGTGAAGGGCGGCGACATCCTGGTAGGCAAGGTTACCCCCAAGGGCGAAACCCAGCTGACTCCGGAAGAGAAGCTCCTCCGCGCCATCTTCGGCGAGAAGGCCTCCGACGTTAAGGACACCTCCCTGAGACTCCCCGCCGGCACCAACGCCACCGTGGTGGACGTGCAGGTGTTCACCAGAGACGGCATGGAGAAGGACGACCGCGCCAAGGCCATTGAGGCCCAGCAGATCGCCCAGGCCAAGAAGGACCTTTCCGAAGAGCTGAACTTCCTGTCCTCCGGCATTTACCGCAACGCCCGCCATCTCCTTTCCAGACACGGCGTGAAGAATGCCCGGGATCTCAGCGACACGGACGTCTTCAAGCAGAAGCTCTCCGATGAAAAGGTGCAGCGGCAGCTGGAGGAGATGCAGAACAAGCTGGTGCAGCTCCGCGCCGAATACGACAAGAAGCTGGAGATGCAGAAGAAGAAGATCCAGAAGGGCGACGATCTCCCTCCCGGAGTGCTCAAGATGGTCAAGGTTTACGTGGCCGTCAAGCGTCATATCCAGCCCGGCGACAAGCTCTCCGGCCGTCATGGTAACAAGGGCGTAATCTCCCGCATCACCGCCATCGAGGATATGCCCTACGATGAGAACGGCGTGCCGGTTGATATCGTGCTGAACCCTCTGGGCGTGCCTTCCCGAATGAACATCGGTCAGGTGCTGGAGGTGCATCTCGGCATGGCTGCCAAGGGCATCGGCGACAAGATCAACGCCATGCTGGAGCAGAAGCGCAAGATTCAGGATCTCCGGGAATTCCTGCAGAAGGTCTATGACATCGGCCAGTCCGCCCAGAACATCCGGATCTCCGATCTCTCGGACGACGAGGTGATGACCCTGGCGGAAAACCTGAGAAGCGGCCTTCCGGTGGCTACTCCGGTATTCGACGGCGCCAGCGAAAAGAACATCAAGGAAATGTTCCGCCTGGCTGACCTTCCGGAATCCGGCCAGATCACCCTGTACGACGGCCGCACCGGCATTCCGTTTGACCGCAAGGTAACCGTGGGCATCATGTACATGCTCAAGCTCAACCACCTGGTTGATGACAAGATGCACGCCCGTTCCACCGGTTCCTACTCTCTGGTAACCCAGCAGCCTCTGGGCGGCAAGGCCCAGTTCGGCGGTCAGCGTTTCGGCGAAATGGAAGTGTGGGCTCTGGAGGCCTATGGCGCCGCCTACACCCTGAGAGAAATGCTTACGGTGAAATCCGACGATGTTAACGGCCGCACCAAGATGTACAAGAACATCGTGGCCGGAGATTACACCATGGAAGCCGGCATACCTGAGTCCTTTAACGTGCTCCTTAAGGAAATTCGTTCCCTGGGTATCGATATTTCCCTGGAAAACAAGAATCAGGCCTAAATTTTTGAAGCAAAAAAGTCTCCGGCTTCTTTTACGGCCGGAGGCTAACAGAGGGATATTATTGTGAGCGATAACGAAATCCAAAACCTTTTTGGAGCGGGCGCTTCCGTACTGGGCGAGGCCGGTATAACCCGCAGAATGTCAGAGCTTGGCCGCGAGGCTCAGCGTCAGAAGGACAGCGCCGATTTTGATGCCATCAAGATCAGCCTGGCTTCTCCGGAAAAGATCCGCGCCTGGTCCTGGGGCGAGGTCAAGAAGCCGGAAACCATCAACTACCGCACCTTCAAGCCGGAGCGGGACGGTCTTTTCTGCGCCAAGATCTTCGGACCCGTGAAGGATTACGAGTGTCTCTGCGGCAAGTACAAGCGCCTGAAGCACCGGGGCACCGTCTGCGACAAGTGCGGCGTCGAGGTTACTCTTTCCAAGGTGCGCCGGGAACGCATGGGCCACATCGATCTGGCGGCCCCGGTAGCCCATATCTGGTTCCTGAAGTCTCTGCCTTCCCGCATCGGTCTTATCCTGGACATGAAGCTCAAGGATATTGAAAGCGTGCTCTATTTCGAGAGCTATGTGGTTACCGATCCGGCTGAGACCGATCTGGAAACCGGGCAGATTCTCTCCGAGGACGAGTACTACGACAGAGTGAGCAACGATGAGTACTTCGAGGCCAAGATGGGCGCCGAGGCTCTTCTGGAGCTCCTCAAGAACGTGGATCTCAGCCTGGAGATCACCAAGGTGCGTGAAGAACTGGACAGCACCACATCCGAAACCGTGCGGAAGAATCTCACCCGCCGTCTCAAGCTGATGGAGGATTTTGTGGCCTCCGGGAACCGTCCGGAATGGATGATTCTCACCGTGCTCCCGGTGCTGCCTCCGGATCTCCGTCCGCTGGTGCCGCTGGAGGGCGGGCGCTTTGCCACCTCTGACCTTAATGAGCTCTACAGACGCGTCATCAACAGAAACAACCGTCTTAAGAGACTTCTGGAACTGAACGCTCCGGACATCATTGTCAGAAATGAAAAGCGCATGCTCCAGGAATCCGTGGACGCTCTTATGGATAACGGCCGCCGGGGCAGACTGGTGGTAGGATCCAACAAGAGAGCCCTCAAGTCTCTGGCCGACATGATCAAGGGCAAGCAGGGCCGCTTCCGTCAGAACCTCCTGGGCAAGCGCGTGGACTACTCCGGCCGTTCCGTAATCACCGTAGGCCCGTTCCTGAGAATGCATCAGTGCGGTCTTCCCAAGAAGATGGCTCTCGAGCTCTACAAGCCGTTTATCTACGGCCGGCTGGAGTCCCGCGGCTTCGCCACCACCATCAAAGCTGCCAAGCGCATGGTGGAAAGGGAAGATCCGGAGGTATGGGATATTCTGGACGAGGTAGTCCGGGAGCACCCGGTCATGCTGAACCGCGCCCCGACCCTGCACCGTCTCGGCATCCAGGCCTTTGAACCGGTTCTTATCGAAGGCAAGGCCATCAGACTGCATCCTCTGGTATGTACCGGCTTTAACGCCGACTTCGACGGCGACCAGATGGCGGTGCATCTCCCCCTGACCCTGGAGGCTCAGCTGGAAGCCCGCGCTCTCATGCTGTCCACCAATAACCTGCTGTCCCCGGCCTCCGGCGAACCTATTATCGTTCCCTCTCAGGACGTGGTTCTCGGTCTTTACTACATGACCAGAATGCGGGTCGGCGCCAAGGGCGAAGGCATGATCGTGGCCGATGCCGAGGAAGCCGAACGGCTTTACCGCACCGGCATGGCAGATCTCCAGGCCCGTATCAAGTGCCGCATTGTGGATTACCGCAAGCTGCCTGACGGCACCTTTGAGGAAAACTCCTCCGTGCGCACCACCACCATCGGCCGCGCCATTCTCTCCGTGCTGATCCTCCCCAAGGGCCTCAGCTATGATCTCATTGATCCTCCCAGAAAGCTCACCCCCGAGGAACAGGAGGCTCTCAAGCTGCATCCGGAGACCTGGTTCAAGTACGTTTCCAACGAGCCTCTGGGCAAGAAGAAGATCGGCGCTCTCCTGAACGCCTGCTACCGCGCCCTGGGTCTCAAGGACACCGTAATGTTCGCTGACCGCATCATGTACACCGGCTTCCGCTTCGCGGCTCTGTCCGGCTGCTCCATCTGCACCGATGACATTCTCATCCCCCGGGAAACGGCTACTCTGCTTTCCATGGCCGAGAAGGAGGTTAACCAGATCCAGAGCCAGTACGAAGGCGGCGAAATCACCGTGGGCGAACGCTACAACAAGGTGGTGGACATCTGGGACCGCGCTTCCAAGAACCTCTCCCGGGTGATGATGGAAAACCTGCGCACCGAGGAAGCCGTGAACATTCTCGGCGAAACTGAAAAGCAGGCCTCCTTCAACACCATTTACATGTACGCTGACTCCGGCGCCCGCGGTTCCGAGAAGCAGATCTCCCAGCTGGCTGCCATGCGCGGACTTATGTCCAAGCCTGACGGTTCCATCATCGAGACCCCGATTACCTCCAACTTCCTGGAGGGACTGGACGTGCTCCAGTACTTCATCTCCACCCACGGCGCCCGCAAGGGTATGTCCGACACCGCTCTTAAGACCGCTAACCCCGGTTACCTCACCCGCCGTCTGGTGGATGTGGCGCAGGATCTGGTGATCACCGAGGATGACTGCGGGAGCTCCGACGGTCTCTGGATCACTCCCCTGTCTTCAGGCAACAGCGCGGTGGAAAACCTCCGGGATCGCGCTCTGGGCCGCGTGCTGGCCGAGGATGTGATAAGACCGGGCACCAAGGACGAGGTGGTTATCCCCTATAACACTCTCCTTGATGAAAAGCTCTGCGACCTTTTGGAAGCTAACGGCATCGACCGCATTAAGGTGCGTTCCGCCATTACCTGCAACGCCAAGTACGGCATCTGCGCCCGCTGCTACGGCCGCGACCTGGCCCGGGGCATCCTGGTGAACAAGGGCGAAGCCGTAGGCGTTATGGCTGCTCAGTCCATCGGCGAGCCGGGCACTCAGCTTACCATGCGTACCTTCCACATCGGCGGCGCGGCTTCTGCTGCCGCTGCGGACAACACCGTAGTGGTCAAGCGCGCCGGCAAGGTGATCATCAATGCCCGCACCTTCGCCAGAAAGGACGGCAAGCTGGTGGTGGTATCCCGTTCCGCTCATCTGTACGTTGACGATGAGAAGTTCGAGAGCCACAAGCTCCCTTACGGCTCCGTGCTTTATGTGAAGAACGGCGAGAAGGTGGTGAGCAACACCACCGTGGCCGAGTGGGACGCTCACGCTCATCCGACCCTGTCCGAATACCACGGCTTTGTGAAGTTCCGCGACATGGAAATCGGTGTGACCATCGACCGCAAGGAAGACGAAGGCACCGGCAACTCCTACATCGAGGTGCGGGAATCCGCCAACCGCAAGGTAGCTCCGGTGAATCCCGGCAAGCCCAAGTACAATCCGGGGGAAATGCCGACCCTTTCCGATGAGGATGTGAAGGATACCGAGAAGGTGAAGGAGTTCGAGATCCGTCTGGCGCAGTGGAAGGCCGACAAGAAGGTCTATGATGCTCAGGAAAAGAACTACCGCAACTACGTGGCTCAGATGACCGCCTACAAGGCTGTTATCGACATGCGTCCTACCATTTACCTGGTGGACGAGAACGGCCAGCCGGTGGTGGACGCCAACGGCAAGGAAGTTACCTACATGCTTCACGCCAAGTCCATTGTGCGCATTGAAGAGGATCAGGAAATCTTCCCGGGTGATGTGATCGCTTCCATTCCGCAGAAGGTTGCCGGAACCAAGGACATTACCGGCGGTCTGCCCCGCGTTGCGGATCTCTTCGAGGCCAGAAACCCGAAGGAGCCTGCCATCCTGGCAGAGTACTCCGGCGTGGTCAGCTTCGGCAAGGAAACCCGCATCAAGAAGAAGATCATCATCACTCCCACCGAGACCGGCCCTGAAGGTCAGGTTCTGGAGCCCTTCGAGATCGCCATCTCCTCCTCCCGCGATGTTAACGTCATTGACGGCGACGAGGTGAAGAAGGGCGAGCCCATCGCCGACGGTCCGGAGTCTCCCCACGATATTCTGCGTCTCCGGGGCGTTGAGGCCGTGGCCAACTACATCGTTTCGGAAGTGCAGCAGGTATACCGTCTCCAGGGCGTAAAGATCAATGACAAGCATATTGAAATGATCGCCCGCCAGATGCTGAGAAAGTGCGAGATTGTGGATCCGGGTGACTCCAAGGAGTTCATCAAGGGCGAACAGGCCGAGTACTCCTACGTCAAGAGCGTTAACGAAGAGCTTAACCGACTCCACAAGCGTCCGGTGGTCTTCAACCGCATCCTGATGGGCATTACCAAGGCCTCCCTCAATAACGAGTCCTTTATCAGCGCCGCCTCCTTCCAGGAGACCACCCGCGTGCTCACCGAAGCCGCAGTGGCCGGCAAGGTGGACGAGCTCCGCGGTCTTAAGGAAAACGTCATTGTGGGCCGTCTCATTCCGGCCGGCACCGGCTTCAGCTATCATCAGAGACGCCGCCGTCAGGCCGAAGAGGGAAGGATCCAGGTTCGCGAGGACGGTACCGTTCCTACCGCAGCCGAGATCGCCACTGACGAGCTGGCCAAGGGCCTCAGCGAAATCGGCGACATGGCCAATGACTGATAAGGGGTAATCCCCGGAGGAAACTCCAAAGAAAAAGAGCGGTCTCAGGGCCGCTTTTTTATTGCCCCAAAATCCCCGGAATGGCGCAGGCAAGGGGGCGGGATAAGGGTAACGGAGAGCCGGACTAGGGTAATGGAGTGCCGGAATAAGGGAAACGGAGTCTTAAGGGGATAACCCAAATTCCCCAGGCCCTTGGCTCATTCCGCAGCATCAGTCCCTCCCGAAGGGCCCTGAGTCCTTGCTGTTACCGGGTTCCGGCGTGTTTCAGGCGTTAGAAATAGTATGGGGTTTCTGTCCCTGTCCCCGTCACCATACTTGTTCCGATCCTCATCCTCATCCCGCATTCCCCCATAGGAATTCTCTTAAAGTCCGGAATTACCACGGGAAATACCCGGAGTAATTACGCCATGGGTTCTCCTGCCCCGTTTCGGCAGTTTTAAGATGCGCAGCTCTCCGGCCTTTCTTTTACGGTTATTCTGACTCCCTCTTCCGCTGATTCGTGCCGGTCTATTCCAAAGATTCCTGATCCCCGGTGCGCGGAGGATATTCTCTTTATGCTTTATCCGGAGGCGCCGCTGGGAATGCTGCCAGGCACTGAAAACGATATGTGATACACATCTCTTTATTACCGGGTTAAATGTAGTTTTGTTTCGCCGGGATTTAAGGGTGATTTTCAGGAAAGTTTTACGAGAAAAAGCCGTGATTTGGCTGAAATACCGGACATATCAGGTTTTTGACCGCGTTTCAGGGCGGTGTTTGAAATTATTTTCAGCTATCTGAAAGTATTTTCATTCAAAAAGTTTGTAAAAATACTACAAATTGCTATTGCAAAGTGTGCTCAATATCACTATTATGAAAATGTGCTCAGCGAGATGAGCCAGACAGATTTCGGAGGAACACGAAATGAAAAGACTTTTTAACAGACATGCTGAAATCATGAACATGGCGCCGGTAACCAGAGCTTACTTCTTCAGCTACGTGAAGTAACCGCAAGCTCTCTCCGCCGGAAAAGGCAGTAACCTGATGGGCTGGAAAAGCACCACAGCACCGGAAACAGGAATAAAGAGGTAACCGCAATGAAAAGACTTTTTAACAGAAACGCTGACATCATGAACCTGGCCCCCGTAACCAAAGCCTATTTCTTCAGCTACGTGAAGTAAAGCAAAGAGACCCGGGGCTCGGAGTCCCGGAAGCAGGATGCCGCAAGAAGGCTTAAGGGCAGAACCAAAGCAAGGCTCCTTTCCCGTGCCAAAGGATTACGAAGCGACCAAACCATAACGCGGGGGCAGGAGCTCCCCGAGAGCCTTCCCGGCGCCGGATGAACGGAGACAGATGACCGGGATTCCGCCGCTTCTGCAGCAGACAGATTCCCCATTCAAGTAAGTACGAAAACAGACCGGTATTCGCAGGAGTACCGGCTTTTTATTTTTGGGGAAAGGGAAGGAGGGGAAAAAGGAAAGAAGAAGAGGAAAGAAGTTCCGGAAAACTCCTTGTGCCTGCTGCTCCGTCATCAGCTGCAGCGGCGGCTTCCGGAAGAAGGGGGATAAAAGGAGACGAGGCCAAACCTGCGGCAGCTTTTAACCTTTTATCGTCAGCCCCGGCCGGAATCAGGTCCGGCTGGGAGGTCATCTGATGCTCTTCTTTTCCGTGATGATCTTCTTAGCCTTTTTGAGCACAAAACATCAGGAATAATCATGTCCCGGCGGGGGATGCGGGTATAATGATGCAGGATTACCGGTAACAGGAATAATGATCATGAAACTCAAATTAACAATTATCTTTATTGTGATGGCCGTCCTTCTTGCCATTGTCATCATAGAATCCTCCATTACCATTGTGGATGAAGGCGAAAAGGGCGTGGTAACCACCTTCGGCGAGGTATCCGGCACCGTGGATCCGGGGCTTAATTTTGTGCTGCCCTTTGCCCAGCGGAATCATATCTACAGCACCCGGGTGCAGAAGACGGTATTCGGCGCCGGGAAGGATGTGCTTTCGGCATACTCCTACGACCAGCAGATCATCGAATCCTACCGCATCTCCATTACCTGGCAGTACAACGCCGCCAAGATCATCGATGTCTATAAGCACTTCGGCAAGAACGATGACATTTTCTACACCGTGGTTTCTCCCATGGTGCAGCAGAGCTCCAAGATCCTCTTCGGCCACTATACCTCCCAGACCATTGTGCAGAAGCGCAGCGATCTCAGTCAGGAGCTGGATCACAACATTAAGGAACTTCTGGCCAACTACCCCATCAATGTGCTCTCCGTGCAGATCGAGGATGTGAACTTTTCCAGAGCTTATGAGACCATAATCGAACAGACTGCCCAGAAGAAGCAGGAGGTGGAAAAGGCCAAGAACGAGCTTCAGAAGGTGGAAATCGAATCCCAGCAGCTGGTAGCCAAGGCTGAAAGCGAAAGCAAGGCCCGCAAGCTGGAGGCCGAGGCCCGGGCCTACGCCATTCAGGTGCAGGCAGAAGCCGAGGCCAATGCCATCAAGCTCAAGGCCGAAGCCCTCAAGGCCAACAAGGAGCTGGTGGACCTCACCATTGCCGAAAAGTGGAACGGCAGCGTGCCCCACACCATTATGGGCGCCGACGCTTCCAAGGTAGTGCCTATCTTCAGGGTGAATCCGGACAAGAATTAAAGGCCGGAAGCGATATGAGGAGCCGGGCCCCGGAAAATCAGATCCGGGCGATGCCGGGGATCTGAGGGGACAACAAGGAATAAAGAGAAAAGGACGAAACAGCAGAAAGACAGGCTGATGAAACCAGCAAACTCCTGACGCGGCCTTTGAAGATCTTCCGGATCCGCATGATTTAAGCCGTATCCCGTTTCCCGGGGTGCGGCTTTGTGTTTTTTGGGGACAGCCTGCGGTATTCCGGGAGTTTTTCTTTCATGGCGTGTGTCAGGGATCTGACGGCCATACCTTGGGTGATTTTTAAAGAGTTCCTCCGCCACATCAGCTTTTCTGCCACAAAAGCCCATCAGGAAGCGAAGGGAGGTAATTCCAATTCCTCGATTTGCCTGGCACGGCAAGCTTGGGCACGGCGTGTTTGCTTGGAGGCGGCTAAATCGGAAATGGGAAAGGCCTGGCAAGGCTAATGGAATAATGCCGGAAGACATCTGGGTGAAGGTCAAAGCGGAAGCAAAATCGGCAAATGAGCCTGCCATGAGGTAATGGCGAGATGCGTTTTTAAGGCGAATTCCGGGTGAAACCGGATTTGTGTCACCTTGCGGGAATCTGAACCGGCAGGGGTATGGCATGAAGCGGAGGTTGTCTGATAGTATTTTAGTCAGAGGTTACGGAAAGCGCTCGTTTTTTTGAAGCTGGAAATCATGGAAAGGACGGATTTTACAGGCTTGCCGCGGCTGTCAAATCGCAAGAAAAAAGCGAAATCACCTTGTAAATCAAGAATAAGAAATTGCAACTATAGTAAGTATATACCACAAAAACGGCTGTTATTAAGAGAAGCAATTGGTTACATACGTCTATACAACGCGGGAAAACATGGTGCATCGTAAATAATTTTACGGATTATGTCGCTACTCTTAAACATTTGTTCATAAAACATTTCAAATTATGAACTTTCCGAGAAACAGTACAAACAGAAATTCACCTCATTTTTTGTCATTACTTCTAAAACGTGATCTGCTTCTCGCAACATAAGGAAAATGTGCATTTTTACTAGGAATTTTTTTCGTGGTGGCCCTATAATTTTATGTAAGAGAGAGCTAACGGGAACACCGTCAAAGAGTAATGTTTTTTTGACACCCGTTGAGGCCTTGTTATATGTTACTCCGTGAATGGAGCTGC
>JAEEGF011509703.1_pt1 | contig 10893 bp, 10 predicted proteins | sample 9134171 | NCBI WGS metagenome assembly JAEEGF01 (sample SAMN16246542, study PRJNA631951) | gut metagenome | biome: gut microbiome; feature: rumen; material: AP-attached | host: Bos | place: Iran: Karaj | collected 2018-10
ATAAAATACACAACAAAGAAGCTATCGAGACGAGTAGTATAAAACCGTTATCCAAAAGAGAATTGAGGCATATCAGTTTGTTGAAAAACAATTGGGAGTTATGAGAATGACCGTTTTCGATGAATGTGACAAAAAACAATACCACGCTTTCTTTGATAATTCTGGAGATAAAATAATTAATTACCGTCACAATTTATATCAAGCAATTGCAAGATGTACATGGTTGTCTTCTGAAATGATGGAAGCGCTTGCTTCACTAGACGGATTTTTCTTCGAAATAGATGGTAAGATTGAAGATGATAGAGACGCCAATATTGAGATAGGGAAACAGTATTTCAATAAATTGAAAGCTATTCAAATACGTATAGGCGAGATCCTCATAAAAGATACAGAGAAGTTGTATGATGTCAGATTATTTCTTAAATCTAAACGTGAATCTTATCAAGGAAAGCCATCAAAGCGAAAGTAATAACCTATGACCGACACGATGACACCAGAGCAATAGAAAAGCAAGCTCGGCATATAAAAAAATAATCACTATGGGAAACAATCATATCGACCCTACCCTTTTCACCCCGCAGGAGATGCTGTCGCCGTTCGATGCCATCAAGGAGACGGACGGGAAAGGTCGCGAGTGGTGGAACTCGCGGAAATTAGCACGGTTGCTGGGTTATCAGAAATACTGGAACTTCGAACGATTGATGGACAAGGTGGCACCATTTCTGCAAAAAGAGAAGGGGCTGAACCTCGATGAACATATGATGGAGATTGAGGAGATGGCACAACTGAACAATGGTGGATACCGTCAGGTGAAGTCAGTCCTACTCTCCAGAACAGTGTGTCTCACATTGGCTATGAATGCAGATGCAAAGAAACCTCTTGTACAAGCTGCGCGAGACTATTTCGCTAGTCAGATGACTTCGACAGAATTAGCCACCAGTGTAGAAGGCAATGTTCTGATGTACCGATCTACCACTGGCAAAGTGAATGTGTCGGTAGTGTTCAACAATGATACCTTCTGGCTATCGCAAAAGCGTATGGCAGAGTTGTTTGCTGTTACCGTTCCCGATATCAATTACCATCTGAAACAGATAGACGAAAGCGGCGAGTTGCAATTGTCCGCAGCTATTAAAAAAATTTTAATTCCTTCGGACAATTGCGATAACCAACCCGTGTTGATGTACAATCTCGACGCCGTCATTGCTGTGGGCTACCGTGTGAACAGTTACGAGGCTACACAGTTCCGCCGTTGGGCCACCGAGGTGCTGAAACAATATATCATCAAAGGCTACGTGATGGACGACGAGCGTCTGAATGGCAAGGATGTCTTCGGTGCCGACTACTTCGAGGAGTTGCTCGAACGCATCCGCGAGATACGTACCTCGGAACGCCGCTATTATCAAAAGATAACGGACATCTATGCCGAGTGCAGCAGCGACTATGACCCACAGGCTGAAACGACGAAATTGTTCTACCAGACGGTTCAGAATATGATGCACTATGCCGTCACACATCAAACAGCAGCTGAGATCATCTACCATCGTGCCGATGCCGGCAAGCCCGCTATGGGGCTGATGACGTGGAAGAACGCTCCCAAGGGAAGAGTGGTGAAAAGCGATGTGACCGTAGCCAAGAACTATCTGTCGGAGAAGGAAGTGGAATCTCTCAACCTGCTGACGACCGCCTTCCTTGATATGGCGGAAGACCGGGCCCGGAGACATCTGCTAACCAAGATGGCTGATTGGAAGACCTACTTGGAAAAATACCTGAATATGACCGACCGCGATGTGCTGCCAGATGCCGGAAGTGTATCCCACGAAGAAGCTGAAGCCAAAGCACTAGGCGAGTATGAGAAATTCCGCCGCATCCAGGATCAGACCTTCCTCTCCGACTTCGACAAATACATCAAAGGAATCAAGTAACCCACGATCAACAAAATAAGTGCAAATCATTTAGGGAATTTATAAATATTTGAACGGTTAAAAACCTAAACACTTTTGACTTTTTAGAATTTGATATATGGGAGTCACTTATAACATACGATGCGGCAAGTGTGGCCACGCCTTCACTCGCAGCTATGGTATAGGAATTAACGGGCAGGGGACGCTCTATTGCGACCGCTGCGGACGGGCGCAGCAGGTGGATCTAAGCGGCGGATGGATGATGGAATCCTCGTGCGAATGCGGCGGCACATTCGATGCCGACGCTATGGGATGCTGCCCCAAATGCGGCGCCTTGCTGAGCAAAAAGGATATTGACACTCAGTAAGTCAAATGCCTACTGAAGGCATCAGAGACCAAAAGATTTTTTAAAGAATTCTACCGTATAGGCAACGACCTGCTTGCGGCGACGGGTAATGGTGTGGTTCTCGCCCTCCACTACCTGAAGAGTGGCATTGTTGCCGTAGGCCTGCAGGTAACGCTCGCTGCACCACATCGGAACGATGCCGTCGCGGTCGCCGTGCAGAAGGAGCACAGGTCCCCGATAGGTGGCTGCGGTACCATAAATGTCAAGCTGCTGTGTGGTGACAAGGTATTCGCGTCCAAGCTTATAAATCCCCCAGCAACGTATGTACTCGGGTGGATCCTTGGGATCGAATTGTGCGTTGAAAAAACGGCCTCCCTGACAGGCTTCCTTGATGACCGACCCTGGGGCGATAAGCACGACTGCGGCAGGAGCTTTGCCGCCAACAGTCAGACGGCCAGCCGTCATCGATGCTATGACACCGCCCTGCGAGTGTCCTAACAAGCCGACTTCGCCAACATACGGAAGCTTTTGGGCATAATCCCATACGGCACGGGCGTCGGACAGTTCTTTCTCTATGGTCATATCCTGCTTGCGGCCTTCGCTGCGGCCGTGTCCATCGAAGTCGAAGCGAATGGAGGCGATGCCGGCTTTGGCAAGCCCTTTGGCAATCTGAGGCATAGGTGCGTAGTCTTTGCTCGAGAATATGCCGTGCATCAGTATCACCATAGGGCACCGGCCCTTAGTCGTGTCAAATCCTTCCGGCAAAGTAATCTTATAGGCAATCCTTCCTTCAGGTCCGCGAATGGCGGCTTCTTGTGCCTGGCAGAGTGCCGGAAAAGCAAGCCAAAGCACCGCAACAAGTATTGGAGTAACAAAGTGTCTCATAACCAGATAACGTCAACTGGCACATTTTGTTGTATAAACCATAATCATTTAACTTAAACGGATGGGCGATCGCACGGATTCCGCTTCGCTATTCGCCAAGGATTGTGACAGTTGAAGAAAATAGTAAAAAACTTGTTCGTGTAATAGGATTTTTTTGTATTTTTGTGAGCATAAATAACGAACCACATTACACGCAACACGCTGTAATGTCGTTTGTTATGGCATTTTTGAACTATAATAAATATTAAATAACAATGAAAAAAATCCTTATCGTTGGTGCCGGCGGACAGATTGGTTCCGAACTGACACGTAATTTGAGAGACATTTATGGTGACAACAATGTTGTTTGCAGCGACCTCCGTCCGCTGAAGGGCGACCCCTACGAGCGCGGCCCGGTGGAGCGTATCGACTCGACCCAGATTATGCAGATTGCAACTGCCGTTAAGCAGTACAACATCGACACCATCTATAACCTCGCCGCCATCCTTAGCGCAACGGCCGAGTTGAACCCGATGCTTGGCTGGAACGTTGGTATCGGTTCGCTGGTCAACTGCCTTGAGGTGGCCCGTCTGTTTGGCTGCGCCGTCTTCACACCTTCTTCGATTGGTGCTTTCGGTCCCTCGACTCCCCACGACAACACTCCGCAGGACACCATCCAGCGCCCCAACACCATCTACGGCGTGACCAAGGTCACCGGCGAGTTGCTGAGCGACTACTATTTCACCCGCTTTGGCGTCGACACCCGCTCGGTGCGCTTCCCGGGCCTCATCAGCTACCAGACTCTGCCTGGCGGCGGCACCACCGACTACGCCGTCGAAATCTACTACGCTGCCGTGAAGGGCGAGAAATTCGTCTGCCCGCTGAAGAAGGGTACCTATATGGATATGATGTATATGCCCGACGCTCAGAAGGCTATGATCGACATTATGGAAGCTGACCCCAGCAAGCTGGTGCACCGCAACTCGTTCAACGTCACTTCGATGAGCTTTGACCCCGAAATCATCTACAACGCCATCAAGAAACGCTATCCCAACTTCGAGATGGTCTATGAGCCGGAGCCCATCAAGCAGGCCATTGCCGACAGCTGGCCCGACAAGATGGACGACAGCTGCGCCCGCAACGAGTGGGGCTGGAACCCGCAGTACGACCTCGAGCGTATGACCGACGATATGATTCTGAACCTGAAGAAGAAACTGCTGTAATCAACAGCTCTGTCTAATAATAATACAACACAATTATGAAAATCAATAGAATCATAACCGCAGCCCTGCTCGTCGCCTCTATGATGGTGGCCAACAGCAGCAGCGCCTGCACGAACTTTCTGTTCACCAAAGGAGCCACCAAGGACGGCTCGACGATGATTACCTATGCCGCTGACAGCCACGTGCTGTATGGCGAACTCTATTACCGCCGTGCCGCCAGCTATCCGGCAGGCACTATGTTCCAGGTCGTTGACTGGGACAGCGGCAAGCCCCTTATCAAGATACCGCAGGTAGCACAGACCTACAGCGTTGTCGGCAACATCAACGAGTACCAGCTGGCCATTGGCGAAACCACCTATGGCGGCCGCGAAGAACTGGCCAACGAGATTGAGGGCGGCATCGACTACGGTTCGCTTATCTATCTGACCCTTCAGCGCGCCCGCAACGCTCGCGAGGCCATCGCCGTGCTTGCAGGATTCCTGAAGGACTATCCTTATCACAGCGAGGGCGAGAGCTTCAGCATCTGCGACCCCAACGAGGTTTGGATTTTCGAGCTCATCGGCAAACGTCCAGGCCTTGTCAAGGCCGACCTCGCCAAGAAGCTGAAATACACCTACACCGACGGTGCTGTCTGGGTTGCACGCCGCATCCCCGACGGCTATGTCTGCGGTCACGCCAACCAGGCCCGCATCACCCAATTCCCGCAGGAAGGCAAGAAATTCAGCAAGGCTAAAGGCAAAGGCCTGCACACGGTTATCAGCAGCGCCCACATCGACTATGTCAACGAGCCTGAGGTAGAGTGCGTCTACAGCAGCGATGTCATCACCTTCGCCCGCGCTTGCGGCTGGTACAACGGCACCGATGCCGACTTCAGCTTCACCGACACCTATGCCCCGCTGACTTTCAGCGGCATCCGTGCCTGCGACGCCCGCGTCTACGCTATGTTCCGCCGTGTCAACGCCAGTATGTCGAAATACGAGCGCTATGCTATGGGCGACAAAACAGCAGAGCGTATGCCTCTCTGGATCAAACCCGACCATAAGGTTGACGTGAAGGAGGTTATGGACCTGATGCGCGACCACTACGAGGGTACCGCTATGGATATGACCCAGGATGTGGGTGCCGGTCCTTTTGCCTGCCCCTACCGCTGGCGTCCGATGGGATTTGAGATTGATGGCAAAAAATACATCCACGAGCGCGCCACCTCGACCCAGCAGACAGGCTTCAGCTTTGTGGCACAGTGCCGCAGCTGGCTGCCCCGTAAGGTTGGCGGCATTATCTGGTTTGGCGTCGACGACACCTATTCGACCGTCTACTGCCCGATGTATTGCGGCATCACCGACATACCGCTCTGCTTCCGCGAGGGCAACGGCGATATGCTTACCTACAGCTCCACCTCTGCTTTCTGGCTGTTCAACCGCGTCACCAACTTCTGCTACAGCCGTTACAAAGATATGATTGTCGACCTCCAGAAGGTGCAGACAAACCTCGAGGAAGGCTTCATCACCGACGTGGAGAAGTTCGACAACCGCGCCAAGAACGCCACCGACAACGAGGTGACCACCCTGCTCAACGACTTCAGCGGCCGTCAGGCTAAGAAGATGATGGACGAGTGGAACAAGCTGGATCAGTATCTGCTGGTCAAATATATGGACGGCAACGTCAAGAAGGAAGAGAACGGCAAGTTCAAACGCACCGAGTTTGGCGGCTGCGCTTCGCCCAACCAGCCCGAATATCCCCAGTGGTTCTACCGCCTGATTGTGAAAGACCACGGCAACATCATCGAGGAGAAATAAAACCTTTTTTGACAAACCTTTAAAAGGGTCGGTTTGCAAAGACCGACCCTTTTTTAAACATTACCGATATGAGAAAGATTGCTCTGATTTCAATAGCTTTGCTTATGCTACCTGTTGTGGCGGCAAATGCCTGTACCAACTTCATCTGCAGCCGTGGGGCAAGCGTCGACGGCTCGACGATGATAACCTACGCTGCCGACAGCCATACGCGCTACGGGCAGCTGCGCTACCACAAGGGCGGCGACCACCAGCCTGGCGAGATGGTGCGCCTATACAACTATGGCAGCCTCAAGTTCCAGATTGAGATTCCGCAGGCGGCACGCACCTACAACGTGGTAGGCTTCATCAACGAACACCAGCTGGCCATAGGCGAGACCACTTGGGGCGGCATCAATCCGCTCGACAAAGGCAACGCCGAGGGCATCGACTATGGCAACCTTATCTACCTTGCCCTGCAGCGCGCCAAGAACTGCCGCGAGGCCATCAAGGTTATGGCAGAGCTGGTAGAGACCTACGGCTATGCCGACGGCGGCGAAAGTTTCTCGCTTGCCGACCCCAACGAGGTATGGATATTCGAAATCACCAGCAAAGGCCATTCTGAGAAAGGGGCTGTGTGGGTGGCGCGCCGTGTGCCTGACGGATATGTCTGCGGCCACGCCAACCAAGCCCGCATCACCACCTTCCCGCAAGAGGTGAAGAAATCGCACAAGAGCATCAGCAGCAAGAATTTGAAGTACATCTTCGAGCCCGAAGTGGAATGCGTCTATGCTTCCGATGTCGTCACTTTTGCAAAGAAGAACGGCTTTGCAGTATTCGCGATGCCTCCAAAGAACACCGATGCCGACTTCTCCTTTGCCGACACCTACAATCCCCTTACCTTCAGTGGCCTCCGCGCCTGCGAAGCCCGCGTCTACGCAATGTTCAACCGTTGTGCCGACGGTATGCAGCGCTATGAGAAATTCGCTATGGGCGATGCCACTGCCGAGCGTCTGCCACTGTGGGTCAAACCCAACCGCAAACTCAGCGTTCACGACATTATGGAGCTGATGCGCGACCACTTCGAGGGCACACCTATGGATATGAACGGCGACGTCGGTGCAGGCCCGTTCCATTGTCCCTACCGTTGGCGCCCGATGGACTTCGAGGTCGACGGCAAGAAGTACGTCCACGAGCGCGCCATATCGACGCAGCAGACAGGCTTCTCGTTCGTAGCACAGTGCCGCAGCTGGCTGCCCAACAAGCTGGGCGGCATCATCTGGTTTGGCGTCGACGACACCTACTCTACCGTCTATTGCCCGATGTTCTGCGGAATCACCCAGGTGCCCGTCTGCTTCGAGGAAGGCAACGGCTCGATGGCCGAATACAGCGAAACGTCGGCCTTCTGGCTCTTCAACCGCGTCAGCAATTTCTGCTACCTGCGCTACGACTCGATGATAGTGGACGTGCAACGCGTTCAACGCGAGCTCGAAAGCGACTTCATCCAGATTGTCGACGGCGTAAGCAGCCAGTACGAGAACTACGACGACAGCCGCCTTGTCGCTTCCATCAACAAGACCAGCAACCGCTGTGCCGAGCAGATGATGCGCCGCTGGACGGCACTCGACCGCTTGCTGCTGATGAAGTACATCGACGGCAACATCAAGGCCGTCGAGAACGGCCGCATCAAGACCACTCCGACCGGCGTAGTCACAGGCCTCAAACAGCCGCCTTATCCCGAATGGTTCTACCGCCAGATTGTCAACGACCACGGTAAGGTGATTGAAGTGAAATAGCATTATAAATGAAGTCGCTGACTGACAGACATATCGCCCCTGCCCAACTGCACAACATCCTCAGTCTATGCCTGCTGATGGCAGCGCTGCTGCCCCTGCTCACTTCGTTCCAGAAGCGCGGTCCGCGCCTCGACGAGATGTACTCGCTCTACATCATTGTCGACGCTGAAGCGTCGGGATACGATGGCGATGAATTCGAACAGATTGACTACGAAGAGTTTCTGTCCTCAATCCGTCGCGCCCGCATAGCGTACATCGCCTTCGAACCGGCATATCAGGTCAACCTCTTCGACGACTACGGTATCCGCTACAGCGTCTACGTCAGCCGCACGTGCCGCTACCTGCGCATCGACAGCAACTACTTCAAGCTCAAACGCTCAGCAGCCAACCGCCTGCACCGCCTTCTGAACAGCATAGACTACTAATCCCTCTAACAATAAATGATAGGCGATTAAAGCGCAAATGAGCAATGAATATTGCCTCGCGGAATGCAATTCCTAATAACCCGTTGCGGCGGAGCTCTGCTCTGCCACTACAGGCGCCCTAAATCCACAAGTCACACACTTCGTTCCAGCCTACAGCATTGTCTCAACGACAGGGCAGGCAGGGACCTGCTCCGTCATATCAACCATCGTTTAACCATCCTTCGACCATCGTTTAACCATATATAATGGTCGAACTATGGTTAAAGTATGGTTTATCAATAGTCGATATGATGGCGTTGGGTGCTTGATGGAGCGGTGCAAGCCGCTGCGGTTGTCCTGTATTATCCAGTAGCGAGGGATGTTCCCTTTAGTGTTTTTGGTTGGTAATAGAAAATGAATTTCTGTACTTTTAGATTTTTTCGTATATTTGCAATTTGTTTGGCCAGTGGTTAAAGACCGGCCATTCTGCAACAAACCATACATAGAATCAACACTTTATCGCAATGCATAACATAAGAAAAATCACCAACGACCTGATTTATGTGGGTGCGAGCGACCGCCGTCTCGCCCTGTTCGAGAACGTCTATCCCATCCCGCGTGGAGTTTCGTACAACAGCTATGTGCTGCTTGACGAGCAGACGGTGCTGCTCGACTGCGCCGACCTCGCTGTGATGCCGCAGTTTATGGACAACATAGCCGCAGCCCTTGCCGGCCGCAAGCTCAACTACATAGTCGTCAATCACTTGGAGCCCGACCACGCTGCCACCATAGAGGAGGCTGTTCTGCGCTACCCTGAGGCTAAAATCGTCACCAACACCAAGGCTGCCAATATGATACGCCAGTTCTTCAGCTTCGACCTCGACAGCCGCTTGATGGTTGTTGGCGAGACCGACACTCTGACCACCGGCCGCCACGAACTGAAGTTTGTCAATGCCCCTATGGTGCACTGGCCCGAAGTGATGGTAACCTACGACGCAACCGACCATATCCTTTTCTCGGCCGATGCCTTCGGTACCTTTGGCGCATTGAACGGCAATATCTTTGCCGACGAGGTCAACTTTGACCGCGACTGGCTCGACGACGCACGGCGCTACTATATCAACATCGTGGGCAAATACGGTGTTCAGGTGCAGGGCCTGCTGAAGAAGGCCGCTGCGCTGCAGATCGATATGCTTTGCCCGCTGCACGGCCCGATATGGCGCAAGGACATCGGATATTTCATAAACAAATACGACATCTGGAGCAAATATGAGCCTGAGCAGAAGGGCGTTGTGATTGTTTACGGCTCGATCTACGGCCACACCGCAGCGGCCGCAGAACGGCTGGCTACGCTGCTGGCAGAGAAGGGCGTGAGGGAGATTGCCGTCTACGACGCATCGCAGACCGATGTCAGCATCCTTGTTAGCGAGGCCTTCCGCTTCAGCCACATCGTCATCGCCGCTGCCACCTACAACGGCGGTATCTTCACTCCTGTCGAGAACCTGCTGCACGACCTCAAGGCCCACAGCTTCCAGAACCGCCACGTGGCCCTGATCGAGAACGGCACCTGGGCGGCACAGAGCGGCAAGCAGATGCGCACTATGCTCGACGAGATGAAGGGCTTGACCGTCGTTGGCGACACGCTGACGCTGAAGAGCGCAATGCAGCCGTCGCAAGAGGAGCAACTCGCCACCCTGGCCGACGCTATAGTTGGAAGTATAGAGGAGTGAAAGGGGAGTGAGAGGGGAGTGAGAGAGGAGTGAAAGGGACAAATGAATAATGATATGTAAAAATATTTGAGGAGGGAGAGAGAAGTGAAAGGGGAGTGATGAGAGAAGTGAAGGAGGAGTGATGAGGGAGTGAAAGGGACAAATGAATAATGATTAATATAAAAAAGGACCCTATGGAGTATGGATTTCAAAGAGTAATTGCTTGGCAAAAAGCTCACGAGTTTGTTCTGTTAGTATACAGTATATCAAGACATTTCCCTGAAGATGAACGGTTTGGACTAACATCTCAACTGAGACGTGCAGCTGTGTCCATTGAAGCCAACATTGCAGAAGGGTACAAAAAGACAAGCAGAGCAGACAAATTGCGATTCTTTAACATTGCTCAAGGAAGCCTGGAAGAATGTAGAGACTATCATATCCTTGCTAAAGACCTTGACTATATTAATGAAGAAGAGTTCGAGCAACTGAAGAATTCTATACTAATGACAAGCAGGTTCTTGAACGCTTACTGCAACGGAGTAATCAACAACAATGCAATGAAAAACGACGAGCTATAACACATTTGTCTCTATCACTCCCATTTCACTCCACAATCACTCCCTTTTCACTCCACTAAAATTAAAATTAACATCCACTAAAACATAAAAATATGCTCGACAACAAAGCCATTTTCAATATCAGCTACGGCCTGTTTGTGCTCGTGGCACAACAGGGCGGCAAAGACAACGCCTGCATCATCAACGTGGCTCAGCAGGTCACCAGCGACCCACTGCAGCTGATGATTTGCGTCAACAAAGCCAACCTGACGCACGATATGGTGCTGCGCACGCTGAAGTTCAACCTCTGTCCGCTCAGCG
>JAEEGF012305826.1_pt1 | contig 10893 bp, 8 predicted proteins | sample 9134171 | NCBI WGS metagenome assembly JAEEGF01 (sample SAMN16246542, study PRJNA631951) | gut metagenome | biome: gut microbiome; feature: rumen; material: AP-attached | host: Bos | place: Iran: Karaj | collected 2018-10
TTTCACCACGGCAAAGGCGGTCGCGCCGCCGGCCAGCACGGAAAGCATCACAGTCATAAATCCTCTTTTCATATTATTCAGGTTTTAATATTTTTCCGGCGGGGGTAAGTTTCAAAAGGTATGCCATGCCAATAATCCAGATTATTATTATATTTGTAAGTTATTTGTAACCACGAACTATGACCCCGTTTCTGGAACACTTCTCCCCTGCAGTCTTTGCCTGCATCGTCTTCCTGATTACTGTCGGCTACTGCCTGCTGACCTCCCGCATCATCCGGAACAAACCCACGCGGCTGTGGATTCCCGCCGCCATCCTGCTGGTGTGTTCCACCACCTTCTACGCCATCGCATACTGGGAGGGCGGCGCGCAGACCTTCTTCACCAACCTGACCCTGTCGCTGGGCGCCGCCATCGACCTGTTCCTCTTCAAGATGAACACCACCTACGGCCGCTTCACCGACATGTTCTACCTTAAGGTAAACGGTGCGCAGGATCCTGCGGTGATGAATCGGCTCGCTATCATCTGCGGCCTGTACCTCTGCAGCATCTGGACGACCTCGGTCATGGCCATGCACTTCTTCGCCCGCCGCCTGGTGAGCAAGACCACCCTGGCATGGACCTGGTTCCACCGGAAGGAACGCGGCATCCACCTGTTCGTCGGCATCAATCCCAAGACCATAGCCCTCGCAAAGAGCCTCGGCAAGGACGAGAAGGTCATCTTCATCGACCTCCCTACCCCGGAGCTCATGCCTGACAAGCTCTCCCTCACGCAGATCTTCAAAGGCTTCCGCGCCGGCGCCGACCAGAGCTACCGCATGAAGGAAGTCCGTCCGGACGCCATCGTCCTGAAGGCCAGCAAGGCGCTCGGCCAGTGCACCGAGCAGGACCTGTTCAAGGACCTCGGCCTGAGCCTCCTCAACCGCTGGGCCGACATGCCCAACACCGTCATCTACCTCATCTCCGGCTACTACCCGGACAACGTGGCCGCCCTCCAGAAACTGTACAACTGCAAAGCCCAGATCTACTGCCACGCCAAGAGAGAAGGCCTGGCCCTGAGGATGGAGCTCCTGGCCAGCGACCACGTCCACATCATAGACTCCGCCTTCCTGTCCACCAAGGCCCTGAAAGGCCGTGACGAGCTCTACCCCATCCACTTCATGCATATCGCCAAAGACAGCGAAGGAGAGCCGATGGGTTACGTCGAAGGCAGCTTCGACGCCCTCGTCTGTGGCTTCGGCGAGGCCGGCCAGGGCATGATGTCCTTCCTTTACGAGTTCGGCGCCTTCCCGGACAAAGACAAGCAGCCGAACCAGTTCCACGTCACCGTCGTGGACAACAGGATGGAAGCCAAGGCCGGCGAGTTCCGCATGACCCACCCCGGCCTGGAGCCCGACCGCGTGCAGTTCATCCAGGACAGCGTCGGCAGCGAGAGCTTCTGGGCCCGCATGGAGAAAGACATCAAGAACCTGGACTACGTATTCATCAATATCGGCACGGACAACGAGAACATGAAGCACGCCATCGACATCCTTGAGTTCGCCTTCCGCAACCGCGAGGACATGGAGCACTTCATCATCGTGGTCAAGCTGGACAAGCCCGCCGCCTACCAGACCCTCATCGGCTACTTCAACCAGAACTACGGCGCGCGCAACGTCATCCGTTCCATCGGCGACATCGAGCGCACCTGGACCTGGAACAACATCAGCGGGGCCGATTTCCGCAGCGACGCCCAGACCTTCTACGGCGCCTATGCCCAGGCATCCCACTCTCCCCTCACCTGGGAGGAACGCGAAAAGCAGATTATGGCGAAGCCCATCTCCGACCTGGCCAAGAAGCTGGAACTCCAGCGCAAGATGGGACAGGACTTCGTCAACCACTTCCATACGCGCGTGAAGAGCTACCTGATGCCCGAACGCCTCTGGAAAGACCCGTCCGTCGCCCAGAACATCCCGCTGGAGATGGTGGACGGCAAGCACTACACCGGCAATGAGGCCGATGGTGCCATCCTGGACTACATGGCCGTGGGCGAGCATCTCCGCTGGAACGCCTCGCACCAGATCAACGGCTACAGACAAGGCCCCGAAAAGAAAGAGGACCTCAAGACCCATACTGACATCCGTCCCTACGAGGAACTGTCGGAACAGGTGAAACACTATGACTGGATTGTGATCAAGACCACGTTGGAGCTGCTGGGCAGCAATAAAGGAGGAAGATAAACATGATTTTCATCAGCTACAGTTCCTGCGACAGGAAAGTCGCCGAAGAGCTTTGCAACTACCTGGAGAATAAAGGCCTCGGATGCTGGGTGGCATTCCGCGACGTGACGTCCGGCAACTTCGCCGGAGAGATTACGCGCGCCCTCCGCACGTCCGACATTTTCCTGCTGATCGCCAGCAAGGAATCCTGCAAGTCGGAGCACGTGAAGAACGAGGTCACCCTGGCGTTCAACCAGAAGAAGCACTTCGTCCCCTATCTGCTGGAAGACAACCCTTACGATGACGACCTGGAGTATTTCCTCTCGCTGAAGCAGCACATCAAGACCCGCGGAAGCCAGGAGAAGGACTTCGCCCTCATCGAGAAGTTCATCCGGGACTACCGCGCCGTCTATCCGGAACCGGAGTCTTCCCGGAAGGCCATCCCCGTATCGGCCCCGGCCCCGAGCCCTGCGCCGGCGGCATCGGCCCCCGCAGGGAAAAAGTCGCCGCTGCCCATCGTCCTGGCCGTCGTCGGCGTCCTTGCCGCGTGCGGCGTAGCCTTCTTCCTCCTGAACAAGCCCGCCGAGCAGCAGGCCAAGGTGGACGAGCCGAAGGTGGAAGCCCCGGCCGTCGAGCAGCCGAAGGAAGAGCCCAAGGCCGATGTCACCGTGCAGCCCAAAGCGCAGGAGCAACCAAAAGCGCAGGCACAGCCCAAGGTTCAGGACGAGCCCAAGGCACAGCCGAAGAAAACCACCGGCGGCAACACCTTCTCCGGGTCTGTCGTGAAGGGTTATCCGGACGGATTCGGCACCTATCGCTTCACTGCACGCCGCCGCATCGACATGCACGATCCCGAGGAAAGATATGCCGAGGCCGGCGACTACATCAAAGGCGACTGGCGCCAGGGCCACCTCAACTACGGAGAGTGGTATGACAAAGACGGAAACAAGAAGGCTTTCATCAAACTGGGCGACAACCCGGACGTAGAGGCCGACCAGAAATTAGGCACATGCGTAAAGCAATAAGCATACTGCTCACCCTGGCGCTGGCTTTCACGGCCTTCGCCCAGGAACCGGACAAAGTAGAGCTCGAAAAGCGCTTCATGGAGGGCCTGGCCCTTTATGAGGGGCCCTTCGACAGGCCTGTTCCGGACAATCTGGAGCGTATCGACAAGGACATCTACGCCTCCGACAAGGGCAACTACGAGATTGAATCCGTCCGGACCGTGGCGTTCTTCCGCCGCGTCAAGGGGCAGTACATCCCCCTGCGGGAGAAGGACAAGCCGGAGAACAGCATCGCTACCCTCCTGTGCGGCTATACCGGGGACACGGACTACACTGTCGCCCTCAAGCAGCATCGCTACAACTACGCCACCGCCGAGGTGGACGTCTCCCTGAACCGCCTGCTGGGCTTCTGCATCAACGGATGCGGGATGACCCCCTACGTCGGCTTTGAAAAGAAGGACGGAGACATCTACAAGGCCACCCTTTTCCTGGTCGATCAGGAAAGAGGCTACACCCACACCTTCCATTTCCAGATCGACAGGCACATCCTCGATTCCAAGACCGGCCGCATGTCGGCCGAAGGCTATACGTTCACCCCTATCCACAACCTGGCGAAATGAATAAACTGTCTTGCATGATCCTCGCGCTGCTGACGGCCGCCGCTCCCCTGTTCTCCCAGGACAGGGACAGCCTCCTGAGGCGCATCAACCAAATCAAACTGGATACGGAGCATTACCTCTACGGTCTTGCGACCGTCCCGGGCGACGATGACGTGAACACCTCCGTCGAGCAGGCCGGCAAGGAACTCAAGGTCCAGCTGGACGCCTATATCAATGAAGGGGATTTCCCCTTCCTCAAGGAGAAGAAGGCCGTCCCCCAGGAGGTGATGGAGACCGTATCCTGCCTCGTGCGTCCGCATACCTACCGCAGCATCGTCTTCGTGAACAAGACCCGCCTCCAGGAAGCGGAAAAGGCCCTGGCCGATGAACTGGGCAGCGACTCCCGCAAGGAGGATCTGGAGTCCCTCGTGCAGGGGATCCTATCGGCCCAGACCCTCAACGAAGTGCTGGATCTGGTGGCCAGCCATCCGCTCGCCGCAGAGATCCGCGCCGGGCAGAAGATCGACAATGAGACGCAGGAGTACGCCAACGACGGCCTCCTGGTCTATTTCGACAAGAAGACGAAGAAGATCCTGGAAGTGATGACGCCCATGGATGCGTCCTACGTCAGGAGGAACGCCAGGACCGGGCAGCCCACCCAGCCCATGAAATACAAGAACGCCCCGTTGTGGGTGTATGTCGAAGGATTGAAAAACAACATCGCCTTATGAAACGATTCGTTATAACCCTGCTCCTGATGGGCGCCTTCCTCGGCGTCCGGGCGCAGTCTGTTTCATTCACGGTCAGCGACGGCCTGTCCAACGCCGCCCTCAGGGAAAGCATTGGCACGAATCTGTCGGCCCTCCTTTCCAGCTTCAACGCTGCGTACGAGCAGTCATCGGCCCCGGATTTCTCGCGCGTCGCGATTACGGAGGACGCGTCCGACGCCATCCTCATGCTCTGGGGCAACATGCCTTTCCGCTGCGAGGAGCCCGAGATTGTGGAGAGGGTCCTCACGACCTACTCCGGCTACCAGGTGCGCAACGTCCCCATCGAGCTCAAGGCCGATGGCGGCGAGAACGACTACCAGGAGCTGGTGATCGACATGGAGAAGGACGGCACGGTGTCCCGCGTGAACCTGGCCCTGCAGAGCCACCTGTACCGCAAGGTCATCTCCGACGGGACCGAGGTGACGGACCTGCGCTGCCGCCAGATGATCCTGGATTATGTGGAACAGTTCCGAACCGCTTACAACCGTAAGGACATCGATTTCCTGGACAATGTATTCAGCGACGACGCCCTCATCATCACCGGCAAGGTGGTCCGCCGCAAGAAGGGAGACCGCGTGGCCGTGCTGAAGGAGACGCCCGACATCGTCTATACCCAGCAGCGCAAGCACGAATACATCGAGAAACTCCGCACCAAGGTGTTCCCCGCCGCCAAGTATATCCAGGTGACGTTTACGGACATCAAGGTGTCCAAGCATCCTTCCGTGGACGGTTACTATGGCGTCATGCTGCGCCAGGGCTACAAATCGTCCAATTACTCCGATGACGGCTACCTGTTCATGATCTGGGACTTCCGCGACGAGTCGCACCCCCAGATCCACGTACGTACCTGGCAGCCTTATTGGCTGGACGAGGGGAAAACCCAGCGTCTGGGAGAAGAAAAAGTGTTTAACATCAATAGCTTTACGATCCGATGAAACGAATTCTCACTATCTCGGCCCTGGTCCTGCTGAGCCTTGTCGCCAGCGCCCAGAACCGTCGGCTGATTGTCCGCAGCTTCTCGCCGTCCGACATCGGCGATATGCGCGCCAGAACGTCCCCTGCCTTTGACAGGAACAACAAGCTGGCCGCCCTCATTGACATTTCGTTCGCGGCGTCCGACTCCACCCTCGTCTTCGAAGGGATGGTCGGCGAAGCCATCCATTACCCCGGCGAGTGGCTCATCCACGTTCCCGAGGGAACCACGCGCCTGAAGTTCTCCATGGAAGGCTGCAAGCCCATGGAGTTCGCCATTCCTGCGGGTGTGAATATCGAATCGGGTATGGTTTACCTGATGGATATGGATATCGAGGAGGCCGTAAAGCTGCGTACGCTGCTGCTGCCGACCGCCAGCATCGGCTTTGCCCAGCCCATGCATCCGTCCTACGGCATCATGGTGGGCTTCTGCAAGAAGAACGGCGGCTTCATCCGCGTCAAGACGGACTTCAGCTTCGGCCTTAAGACCGCCGCCGAGTGCGACGCGGAGGGCATGATCGACGGCGTGAAGGGCTGGTACACGGGAGAGGCCAAGAAGGCCCGCTTCGCCGTGACGGGCGGCTACATGCGCCATCTGACGGACATCGGCGACAATTCTTCCCTGTATGCCTACATCGGCGGCGGCTACGGCAGCCGCACGGTCGCGTGGGAGATGCTGGGCGAGAGCGGCGACTATCAGTACGCGAAGGTCGTGCCTTCCTCCTTCTCGGGCGTCGAGGCCGAGACCGGCGTCATCTTCCGCCTGGGCGGCGTGGTCCTGTCGGCCGGCGTCCAGACGAATTCCTTTAAGTTTTACGAGGCCAACCTGGGTGTTGGCGTAATGTTCTAACCGCCATGAAACTTTACATTCCGGCCTTGCTGGCCCTGGCCGTCATCGGCTGCCAGAAGGACCCCAACGCCCTTTGCAACAAGCCCGACGCACCCCGCGTCTCCGTCGGGGAGGACGACATCACGCGCGTTTCGATGCTGATATCGGCCTCTTTCGGCGAGGACATGAGCGATATCACGTCCTACGGCGTCGAGATTTCCGACCAGCTCTTCGAGAACGGCGGGCCTGTCACGACGCTCACGGCCACCGAAGGCGCCAACGGCTTCACGGCCGAGGCCAAGGACCTCAAGCCCAACAGCACCTATTATCTGCGCGCGTTCATCTCCAACGGGCACAGCAAGCTATACTCTTCCGTTGTGGACAAGAAGACGCCTGAGACGTCCGTCGCCACACTGTCCAACGTGACCATCCAGAACGGCATGCTCACGGCTACCATCGAAGACAACGGCGGCCGCGTCATCGAGGACGAGGTGGGCTTTGTCTGGGGCAAGAGCAACGACCGCAAGAGCCTCCGCCGCGAAAAGCGCCACCTGGGAACGCTGGGGGCCGATGGCAAGACGATCACCCTCCCCGTCTCCGAAATGGAGGACGGAACCCGCTATGTCCTGGCCTATGCCGAGGACGACAAGAGCGCGACCGGTTTCAGCCTCACGCCTTTCCAGCGGTATATGAATACGCCTGAGACCATGGGTGTCTCCGACGTGTTCAACCAGCCGGACGGACAGCTGGTCCGCCTGGAGAATGTGCCCGTCTTTGCCTCCGGTGAACGCAGCTTCATCGTAGGCGACGACCAGGGCCGGGTCTTCCTCCACGCCATCATGGATCCGAACAGCGCCGACGCCGCCACTCCTTATTATGGTGAAGTGGCCACGTTCACGGGCGCCAAGGCCACTTACCGGGGTGTCACCGAGATTCACGACGTGAAGATGATCTCCTCGGAGGAGGCCACCAACCTGCCTACGGTGCAGTTTGCCGATTATGCTTCGGTTAGAGAGACCTCTTATACCAGCGCCACGCCTGTTACGATCCATGGCCTCATCTTCCGCCAGGAGAATCTTTCGGAGGAGTCGTCCGCTCCCGGCATCCTCGCCCTCGAGAGCATCCGGAGCTTTGCGAACCGCATCTACCCGCCTGTCCAGATTTATTACAGCTGGGAGCTGAGCGAGAATTCCGGCATGGTGGTGAGCGTCAACGGTTTCCGGCTCTTCAGTGCGCCTGATGCCAGCAATCCCGATGTAACCAGGGACAACTTCCTGCCCAGCCGCAGCGAGGAGGCTGTAACGAGCGAACTGGTCTCCTGGAAGAGCATCTCCGAACTGGAGCAGGCCAATGATAATGAATATTACCAGATCTACGGTATCGTTTCCGAGATCGTCAACCAGGAAAGCGGAAGCATCCGGGTCAAGGAAGACCAGCAGAGTGCTGTCGCCGAGTTCTCCGTTTACATACCTGAGCTATCCGACCTGTTTGGTCAAAAGGCTAAGGTTCCCCTCAACAGTCAGGTAACCATCATCGGCAAGAAGGTTATCCAAGACAACCGAGTCCAGCTGCAGGACGCCCTATTGTTGGAGTCCTACCAGCCCTGATAACAATAACAACCCGAAACTTGAACTTCTATGAAACGACGCTACGCCTTCTTAATATGGGCCCTCCTAGGTTTGGGCACCGCCTGTTTAAAAGATCCGGAAGCGCCGATGAATCAGCCGGACACCCCCACGATCTCGGTCGACGAACCGAGCGTGGCCAGGGTGTCCATGCTGGTTAAAGGCTCTTTTGGCCACAAACTCGAGGACATCACCTCCTATGGTGTGGAATTCTCGGACGTACTGTTTGAGAAAGACGGCACTTATACCGTGCTCACGCCGCAGGAGGTGACGGAAGATGGGTTCTCTTTGGGTATTACCAACCTTACGCCCAATAAGACCTACTACCTCCGTTCCTTCATCTCCAACGGGCATAGCAGCCTGTATTCCTCCGTCCTGACGCAGAAGATGCCGGAGACGTCCGTCGCGTCGGTTTCCGACGTATCCTTATCGGCCGATGGGAACTACCTCGTCGCCATGATCGAGGATGACGGCGGCCGATCGGTGGAGGACGTCGGCTTTGTCTGGGGCGACACCAACGACCGGCGCACCCTCCGACGCGAGAAGCGCTATCCGGCGACCATCGGCCTTGACGGCAGGACCTTCACCCTTCCGGTCTCGGCCCTCGGCAACAAGACCCGCTACGTCCTCGCCTACGCCGAAGACGACAAAGAAGCCACCGGCTTCAGCCGCATCGCGCTTGAGCGGTTTGTGGCGGAGCCGGAACCCGAGCCAGAGCCTTCCCCGACTCAGCCGTATAATGAGATATGGTATACGTCTGCAGATGGGGAGATTGTAGTTCCTAATAAGGCAAATGTTTTTGGCGCCACACTTGTTTCCAATACATACAATAATGGAATCGGTGTTTTCGAATTCGATGCCCCTGTAACGATGATTGGATATCATGCTTTCAGCGGTTGCAAGAATCTGGTCGAAATCCATATTCCATCTCTGGTGACATCCATTGGAGAAGAAGCATTTGCAAGTTGCATCAGCTTGAACTGGCCGACGATTCCTGAATCTGTCACTCAAATTGGGAATAGCGCGTTCTATGGCTGTGAAAGTTTTACAGTCGTTGGATTCCCCAGCACGGTCACAGAACTCGGGAATTCCGTTTTCCAGTATTGTCAGAATCTAACCAGCATTACGGGGAAATGGACTTCAGATGACAATAAATGTCTGATTATTGACGGCACCCTTAATTCGTTTGCATATGCTAACTTGGGAGATAGCTATAGTTTTCCGGAAAGTGTTACCACCGTGGGTGATTCGGCTCTTCGTAATTGCCGTTATTCAGGTAATCTATCTTTCGGGAGCACTCTACTACGAATTGAATCTCAAGCCTTTGCTCACGCATACTACATAAAATCAATCCAACTCGGAGAAAGCGTCGAATATATTGGAGACCAGGCGTTTAACGGATTCGGAGTCATAAATCTTGTTCTTCCGGCTTCTTTAAAGGCCATTGGTAGCGGGGCACTCGCCAATTGGTTCCAGAGCGTAACTCTGTCTGCTAAAACCCCTCCTGTTGCCGCTGATGCTCATATTTTTGAGACGGAGTATAACACATATGATGAATTCCCCGTCTATGTTCCGGCCGAATCTGTCGAAGCATACAAGACAGCCGAGTACTGGAGTGCTTACGCCGACCGTATCCAACCTATCGTTGAAGGTCAACCCACCAATGAGATCTGGTATACCTCGAGTACGGGAGACATCGTTGAACCTGCTCACTCCGATGTCTTCAACACTCGTCTTGTCTCCAATACTTACGAAGACGGGAAGGGTGTGATGGTCTTTGAAGGAACGCTTACCACAATTGGGGGTGCGGCATTCTGGGGATGTGATTTCACTTCCATCCAATTGCCCGGCGCTCTTCAAACTATCGATGAACAAGCCTTTGGCGCATGCATGCACCTTGAAACTATTGATATTCCCGAAAGCGTATCATCCATTAGCGAGTTTAGGGTTTTCAGCCAATGCCCCAATCTTTCTTCATTTACTGGAAAGTTCGCAACGCAAGATCATCGCGCACTTATTGTGGGCGATACCATGGTTGGCTTTGCTCCCAAAGGACTCACGGAGTATACAGTCGAAAGTGGTGTCAAGGTAATTGGAGCCGTATTTGAAAGCTGCACGAATCTTTCGAGCATCAACCTGCCGGAAGGTTTGGAGGAGATAGGAGCTGAGGCCTTTGAAGGGTGTTCCGCGTTAGAAACAATTGCGCTTCCCTCAACAGTCAAGACGATAGGATTTCTTGCTTTTTCTCGCTCTTCATTGAGAACAATCAACATTCCCGAGAGCGTAGTCTCCATTTCCCAGGATTCATTCTCAAGTTGCACAACTCTCGTTTCTTTTACCGGGAAGTATGCTAGCGATGACGGACACTTTTTAATTATAAACAACGAACTTGTCGGTGTCGCCTTGGCTGGCATCGAAGAATGCAACGTACCAGAAGGCGTTGTTTCGACTTGTAACATATGGTCATTAAACAATCTAAAACGAATTACTCTTCCCGAGACTATAACACAAATCAGTCACATCGGCTATTGCTTATCCTTGGAATCTATAGTAATTAAAGCAGTAACACCGCCGTCCTTCAAAAACGATGGTTTCAGCATATTCATAGAAACAAACAACTGTCCCATCTATGTTCCCGCCAACTCTATCGAGGCGTATAAATCTGCCGAATATTGGAGCGAATTCGCGGACAGGATTCAGGCAATTCAGTAGTCGTTTTTCGTAGATTGTTAATAATTAGGTTGTTATGCAAAGTCCTCCCGGTCGTAAAGATGGGAGGACTTTGCGTTTATTACTGATATACAAAGGGTTAGCAAAAACGGGAATACCCGGTCGGGGAAGGGAATGACGGGTATGGTTACACGGGAGCCGGCGCGCAATACGCGGCGCGCCGGCCATT
>JAEEGF012502212.1_pt1 | contig 10893 bp, 7 predicted proteins | sample 9134171 | NCBI WGS metagenome assembly JAEEGF01 (sample SAMN16246542, study PRJNA631951) | gut metagenome | biome: gut microbiome; feature: rumen; material: AP-attached | host: Bos | place: Iran: Karaj | collected 2018-10
TCAAACGATCAATCGAGTTAACTCAAACGACTGATCGAGTTAACTCGCGTTTTTGGGGCAGTTATGCCAATTTCCCTTTTTCATAGCAAAAAGAAAGTAAAATAATTTGACTTTCGCAATTGTGCCCGTTCAGACCGTTTCTTACTTGAGATATTTGAGTTCGTTACAGAGGCTAACAAACCAGCCGTGACATGGCATCAAGCTGTTTGGCAGACCCCGTTTATTCCAAAAAGGATCTTAAGCGAATCCGCTCAGGCACTGAACCTCGTTCACACCCGTTCTCTCCTCGGTTCACAAGGGATGTAAACGGCAGAGAGAACGTAAGCGGATAAGCGAGAGTGGCAAGGTGAACTGACTCTTCATTCCTTCTCCTTTTCACTTCTTCGCCTTTTCACTCTTTTGCCCCTCCTGAGATAAATCAGATCACGGGAACGATTCCCATCATTTTTTAATAGGAACCGTTCACGTGATCATATGCGTTTCTTTAAAGCTAAAGGTTCAGCATCTGCAAGGCCGGGGTTTTCTACGGCCTCACGTACTTCCTGCCACCACGGATATAAACGCCCTTCCTTTGCGGCTCGCCCTGGATGCGGCAGCCGGAGAGATCATACACTATTGAGGCTGGTGTCACTTCCTTGTTATTGTTACGTATTGACAAGGCAATGGTTTCCTCTTCAGACAGTTCTATGATATTCGGGAACAGTCTCCATTCCCCCCAGGTGGAATATAATTCCTTTGTCCCATAGGGGACATAGAGCGTCTGAAGGCTGAAATACTGTTTGCCATCTTTATAGCTGACAAATGCGAAGCTTGTCGATGGCGGTTCTTTCGCAAGACATGTCATGGCAGTCAGATTCTCGCAATCTACAAATGCCTCATCCCTGATTCCTTTCACATAGGGTGGTATGGTTATCGAAGCAATCCCACTGCAACCCTTGAACGCTCCGTCTGCTATCTCTGTCACCGTATTGGGAATCACCGTCTGATTGGATCCTTTCAGGAGCCTGCTGGTGGCCGTCTCGATGATGGCATGGCATTTATCGCGCGAATCATATACCTTGTTTTCCTTTTCCACTATTATTTCATAGGTGTCGCACCCGGCGAAGGCCATGTATCCAATGTCGGCAATTCCCTTATGTATCGAAACATGTCTCAGGGGCTTGCAATTGAGGAAAGCCTCTGCTCCGATCCGGGTTACGCTCCGCGGGATAATCGTGTTCCTGCAGCCAAGGACCAGTTCGTTCCTTCCCGTTGCAATGAGGGCGTTGCAGTTGTCACGGGAATCATAAAAATTGTTTCCTTCTTCCACAGCTATATGCTCCAGGCCTTCAGAACATCCTGCAAAAGCACCGGGTGTGATTCTCACGACACTCCTGGGCAGGGTCAATGACGTCAGACGGGTATTTCCAGCAAAGGCCCCGTCACCGATAGTGTTCACGTTATATCTATTGCCCTCTATGGCGATGGATTCCGGAATGACAAGATTGCCTGAGGCTTCCTGTGCGTCAATAATGACTGCGGTATAGATCCTATTATTGTAATCAATAGTTGATCCTGCTTCAGTATATTCGTATCTCATCTTGGTCTCAGGGCTCTTCCAGATGCCATGGGCAAGTCCATAATCCTCGGTAATATGCGGGAAGAGGCTCCACTCTTTCGCAGCTGCATAGCTTTGCAGGCTATTGTAGGGAACATGTAGCGTCTGGAAGCCGGCCGGTTGTCCCTCGCCTCTGCTGACATCAAATGACATGTCTGTGGAAGGTGCCGACCGAGCGAGGCAAGTGACTGTGGCCAGGCTCTTGCAGTCCTGGAATGCCGCCCTGCCGATCTTCCGTACACTTGAAGGTATCGTTACCGAGGTAATACCGCTGCACCCCATGAAAGCCCCGGCAGCAATCTCAGTCACCGTGCCAGGGATGACAGTACGGCCGGAGCCTTTCAGCAATGTATTGTTAGCTGTTCTTATGATGGCATGGCAATTGCCGCGGGAATCATATACATTGTTTCCTCCTTCCACTATGATCTCATCGGTATTGCAGCCGGCGAAGGCCTGCTCGCCAATGAAAGTGATGCCTTCATGTATGGTGATGGACGCCAGGTCCGTGCAGTTGAGGAAAGCCTTCTCTCCAATCCTGGCTACGCTCCGCGGGATCTCGGTGTTCCTGCAGCCAAGGACCAGTTCGTTCCTTCCCGTTGCGATGAGGGCGTTGCAGTTGTCACGGGAGTCATAAAAAATGTTTCCTTCTTCCACGGCAATACGCTCCAGGCTTTCAGAACATCCTGTAAAAGCACCGGCTCCGATGTCCATCAAACCCTTGGGAAGGGTCAGTGCGGTCAGACGGGTGTTACCGGCAAAGGCCCCTTCCCCAACTGTCTCCACAGTGTAGTCTTTGCCCTCTATGGTGACGTATCCTGGAATGACAAGGTCACCAGCGGCTTCCTTGCCTTCAATGACATCCGCGAAATATATGAAGGCTCCTTCATCATAGGGAGAAGGGGATTCACTGTATTCGTACTCCACCCTTGCATCAGGGTCTTTCCATGTGCCAAGAGAGTAATCCGGCAGTTCTACGATATCCGGGAACTCAAACCACTCATTCGTAGCAGAATACAGCTTCTTTGTCCCGTAGGGGACATAGAGCGTCTGAAGGTCGAAATGCCTTTTCCCGTCTATATAGGCGGAAAAAGCGAGATGAGCCATTGGCGGCACTTTAGCGAGACAGGTCACGGTTGTCAGATCCTTGCAACCTACGAACGCTCCTCCCCCGACATGCTTCACAAAACGGGGAAGTATTATCGAGGTAATCCCGCTGCATTTCCTGAAGGCTCCGGCAGCAATCTCCGTCACGGTGGGAGGGATGATACCATGGTTGGAGCCTTTCAAGAGCCGGTTGGTAGCCGTTTCGACGATGGCATGGCAATTACCGCGTGAATCATATACCTTGTTTCCTTCTTCCACGATGATCTCATCGGTATTGCAGCCGGCGAAGGCCTGCTCGCCAATGAAAGTGATGCCTTCATGTATGGTGATGGACGTCAGGTCCGTGCAATTGAGGAAAGCTTCAGCCCCGATCCGGGTTACGCTCCGCGGGATCTCGGTGTTCCTGCAGCCAAGGACCAGTTCGTTCCGTCCCGTCGCGATGAGGGCGTTGCAGTTGTCACGGGAATCATAAAAAATGTTTCCTTCTTCCACGGCAATACGCTCCAGGCTTTCAGAACATCCTGAAAAAGCATCGGTTCCGATTTCCTCAAGACTCCTGGGCAGGGTCAAAGATGTCAAACGGGTATTTCCAGCAAAAACCCTGCTGCCGATAGCCTTGACGGGAAAGCTCGTACCGTCAACGGTGATGTATTCAGGAATGACAAGATCACCTTCGGCCTCTCCCCCGTCAGTGACGGTTGCGGTGTATCTGACAATGCCACCTTCATATATCGATGGGTATTCCTCATACTCGTACTTCATTTTTGTAACCGGGTCTTGCCATGCACCGTGGGCAAACTGCGGCAGTTCAACAATGGTCGGGAAATCCTTCCAGTCGGTCGATTTGGAATATATGTCCTTTGTCCCGTAAGGTACTTTCAGCGTCTGGGGACCAAAAGTGTCTTTTCCGTCTTTCGATACTTTAAACGCCAGAGTTGAAATTGGCGGTACTTCTGCGAGACAAGTCACGGTAGTGAGGTTCTCGCAGTTAAATGCCGCACTTACGATCCTTTTGACACTTGCGGGGATGATGACCGAAGAAATCCTACTGCATCCACTGAAGGCTCCGGAAGCAATCTCTGTCACAGTAGGAGGAATAACAGCATGATTGGAGCCTTTCAGGAGCCGGTTGGTGGCCGTTTCGATGATGGCATGGCAATTGCCGCGGGAATCATATACCTTGTTTCCTTCTTCCACTATGATCTCATCGGCATTGCATCCGATGAAGGCCTGCTCGCCAATGAACGTGATGCCTTCATGTATGGTGATGGACGTCAGGTCCGTGCAATTTTGAAAAGCCTTCTCTCCTATCCTGGCTACGCTCCGCGGGATCTCAGTGTTCCTGCAGCCAAGGATCAGTTCGTTCCTTCCCGTTACAATGAGGGCGTTGCAGTTGTCGCGGGAATCATAACTCACGTTTCCTTTTTCCACGGCAATACGCTCCAGGCCCCTACAATTCCAAAAGGAATTGTCCGAAATACTTTGGATACTCTCTGGTATGGACAATGACGTCAGGAAACAATATACGAACGCAAAATTTCTGATAGCAGTAACGGGAAAGCTTATACCTTCAATGGTGATGGCACCCGGTATGACAAGGTCACCAGTAGCCTCCTTACCGTCGACTATTTCGGCAAAGTTTAATCCTGCGTCGGCATATTCATGGTATTCATATACTATTTTACTTTCAGGATCCTGCCATTTCCCGTCAAGATAAGCCCATACATCATGGGGACACTGGCACAGGAGCGTGGCCAGCAAAAACAACGACAATTTTCTGTTTATCATGACAAACTATTTAAATGTTTAGTAAACGGATGCAAAAATAGACATTTTTCTCTTATCACAGCTGTCAAAATGCTTTTTTAACATTCTCTTTTATAACATGGTTATAATCGGAGCCACACCAGGACCTTTATAGGCATCGGCAAAGTCGTTGATTGTCGTCAGGTCGTCAGGATCAGAATACATGATTGTAATAGCACTACATTTGACAGTGGTAGAGAAACTCTTATTTCTCAAATTGATCCATGAAGCGCCGTTGAGCAGAAACACTGCCTGACAACGGTCGAGTTCGCCGAAGTTAGGAGGAAGTACCTTTACCGCCCAGTTTACCTCAGTCAGCGACCTCATGACACCATCTGGCAACTTGATGGTTTCAAAGGCGTCCGTGTCTACAGGCGAACCGATGAATAGTTTTTCGAGCTTTTCAAAATAAATGAAATTCTCCTCGTTGAAAAGTTCGGGATCTATCACAGAATACCTCAAGCCCAGATTTCGAACCATAGAGAATTTCATCAGGTCCTTCGACTCGATATCAACCCCTTCATAGGGTTTAGGGCTCTCTCCCGTATTAAAACTCGCATCGAATGTATCAAGACGAGTGATGTCGGAGATTGTCATGACGGTATGGAATGCGCAGTCAATGTAGACATAATAGTCTTGATTGCCTATGCAGCTATAGGTGTCTACAGTTGAGACGTTTTTAACATTTGCAAAACTGGTGCTAATCCTGAATTGCAGTCCACTTAGCGTCAACAAGACATTGCCAGATCCCCCGCTATTTGAGAATCTTATCAGGAACATACCTGAATTCCTGTCTACCGGGCTCGAGATTCCTATCTCTGCAGACTTGTAATTGCCAAGTGAGCCAGCGAAGGCTTCATTGTTTGCGAAATAGCCTCCTTCTGTGTTGTTTAGCTTAACTACGAATGTTTTCATACAATAAAAGTTAAAGATCGTTCAATCCTGTTTCAATTTTGTTAATGAGATCTATCTCATACTCAGATTTCAGGGCATTCACTTTAATGCCATGGACAATGTTGCCGTTCTGGTCTACAACGACAAATTGATATTCGGGGAGGTTCTCAACTGATAATACCATAACTGTATAAGGTGTTAATAAGTGAATAAACTATGAATTGAAATAGATACTATGTTCACTGAAATGTACCGAAGCCTTATAACGTTGCTGTTCGAAATTAGACCGATTACTTTCATCACTGTCATAGTTGCATTTCATTTGTGAGGGAATGCCGCACAAGCTGGGGTTCTCAAGGATATCAATACTGTGGAATCCTTTACCTGCCGAGAAGAACAAGGATAAACTGTTTGCAACGGTGGGAGAGGCTGTCCCATTAGTCTTTATTCCAAACTTCGTCAACTTGATGATACTGCAATTGTTCTTAGTGCCGACAAGCCTTGTGATGTTGGCTCGATGCATATCCTGATAGCAGATCCTGCGTCTGAACTCTGGAGAATCCGGAATGCCGAGATTACCATCCAGCAGGTTTGTGCTGAACAGGTAGACTCCTTTACCGTCTGTATAATTCATCAGTTCACCATGGTCAAATAGAAGGATATTCTCATGGGCAAAGAAGCCAAGACACCTGTCATCATCCATTACGACATGAATGTTGTTTGCTATGTCACTTTCCATCTCATATGAGCGGGAGTACTTGAAGCCATACGTATTTGAATAGGCAAACAGGTTGTTGCTTATTTCGTTGGCATATCCGTAGTGAAGATGTACAATGCGGTCACAGCCATAGCAGACGTTATTACGGCACTTGATGTATGAGCTGCCCTCGTCAAGGTAGATGGCAGCGGAGTCATCGGCAGCACGGGAAAGGATGTCGTGGACGATGTTGTTCTCAATCACGGTGTTCACGCTCTCGCCCAAGGTATAGATACCGCCTCCGTCATCCGAAACCATTCTCATGCAGTGGTGTACGTGGTTGTAGCGTATCCTATTGTCATGGCAGTTGCTCTTGTCGGAGGCATGCTGCTGGTAATCGTCATATCCCCAAGTCCAGCCGACGGATATGCCAGTATAGTTCCCGTCATGGATGGTGTTGTGATGAATGTCACAACAATTGGCATTCCGTCTTAACAAAATTCCCACACCACCACCTTGAACCATGCCGAAATGCTTGATGAGGCAGTTCTCAACTTCTCCGAGAGTACAGTTCACCAACTGGAAACCGCCCCCGAACGTGTCATGCACCCGGCAGTTGATGAAATGGATGTCGGAACATCCCGCATAACGTCCTACTTCAGCGCAATACCCGATAATGCCATAGAACTCGCAGTCCTCGAACGTGATGTCATGGCTGTTTGTTATTCTTATACAAGGTTCACATGTGGCTTCAGCTTGCTGCTCACTACCCCCACGGATGTCAGCTACGCCATTGTTCCGGAATGTCAGGTTACTGAAGGTAATGTTCCCCATGCCTTCAATAGTGAGAAGCGTGCCTTGATCGGCAATCTTTATGCTTGTGGGCTTTACACTGGACCTGTATCGAAATACATTCGACTTGAATATATAACGGCCACTGATAATTAGAGAGTCCTCAACGTCAGGATTGACAATCTCCAACACGAATTGTTCCTCTTCAAGGGTTGTCCATATTTTCTCATTTTCAAATGAGGATGGTATGGTAAGTGTAACGGCTACGGAATAGTTACCATCTAAATCCACCTGGTATGGACTGGCATTCAAGACACCAAAACGCAGGGTAAGCCACCTGACATGTACAAAAAGGTAGCTGTCAGTGCTTATCTTCTGAAAGTTCTGACCATCATTGTTACTGCAGATAAACCTGTATTCCAAAGTCCCACCTGGTATTTTCTCCATCCTGCAGTCATTAATCTCAAGTGACATGAACAGCTTCGCCTCATCACCGATGACCAATATGGGAAAAACGCCATCGCATGCATTTCCCAATGATGAACAGTTGTATTTATAGACACCATCGTATAATCCGCTGTCGTTGGCTGGCAAAGAAATGCTACAACCGTCAAAGACAGACAATCCGTTAATGGAGGTATAGGTGTTGTTGCTAACTATATAAGAATCAAGTATCATTTATCCTATAATTAATTATGTGACTACTATATGGCGAAATATTGGTGTCCTGCATCAACACCAGAGTCAATAATTGCAATCTTTATATTCGGACTACCTGTAGTAATGTTCCAAGCTTCTGATGCATGGATTAGCCCCAGGTTCCATTGATTGGAATATATGGCATCATTAGGGGTCATGGCATATAAACCTTTCCCGTTATATTCAACTGTTTCAAACTCTCTTGTTTCATCCAACATCTTCCGATAATGCTCTACATCAATTCCTTTTGGAACACGAACATTTAAGTAGCCTAACCTGTTTGAGTTTTTTATATTTACTTCTGTTTTTAATTCACTTACACATTTTTTCGGTTTAACTGTAATTAATGTGGTGTCCACCTCAAATAATGTGTTTTGTGATTCAATATATAGTTTGTTGCTTACTCTAACTGTTTTTTGATTAACTTTATTTGTAATAGAGCTAATTGTTGTACAGACAAACAAAGACAATACGAGAAAACAAATTTTCAGTTTCATATTTATTTTTGAATTGATTTATTTTTGTTATTAGAAAGGAGTGCCGACACGCCGGCATTTAGCTTCTTTGCCGGCACTCTAAATAGGGATTGCTTTACAGCGTGATGAAGCCGTAGAAGAGCAAGTTGCCCGAGATGAGTTCAATGCGGTAGGTGCCGCTAAGCGTTGTAGGTAGCCAGACCTGAGTCTGATACGAGGGAACCACTGCAAAGTAGACCACGTTGGCCGTGTCATCAAGGATGCGCAGCACATAGTCAGCATGAGTGCCGTGGAAGTCCAGTAGGTAACCGTTCTGCCAAAGCGCTGGCATAAGGATGGGGGTTTTGCCATATCCAGGTTCAATCGGATCAGGATCTTTCCATGTAAAACTAAACTCAATTTCTTCCTCTTCTCCAACCTCCTGAGCGGAAATTGGTTGGGGCAGAATTGTTAAGGCTGCGCCAATAATAGCTGCTAATAAAATGTTCTTTTTCATTGTGCTTTTTGTTTTAGTTTTTTACTTTGAGTCGCGCTCATTTCGGCTGCAAAGATAGACGCTACAACTGGAACGTGCAAGGAAAAGCGTTGCACAGAATTAGCACAAATATTAGCATACAAATTGCAATCCGCTAAAAATTAGCGAATTGCAATTATTAGCATTGGAATTAGCTCCTTGAAATTTAGTTAAATAGTATTAACTCCTGCTCCAACTCTTTGCCACTACCTTCTTTGTTGAATAGTTTTTTAAGGATGACAGTACACATTTTTGAAATGGTTGGAGGCTTGACACCCATCATATTGGCGATGGATGTAATGGGTGTTTGTAATCTGACAAGAATACAAACATGATACATGTTGGTGGTCAAGGCATACTTACGAGAGGAAACTAATGTATTAAAATTCTGGAAGCGGCTGACAACAAAACGCTCCAGTTCCTCCCATTCCTGATCGGTTAGTTTCTCTCCCTTGGAAGCTTTGAGGAACACCTGCTTATATATAGACGCTTTTTCCAATTCTGCCTGTACATTACCCTTCTCCAAACGTGCCAATCGCTTGTATCTGCCAATGGCTGCTTTTTGTTCTTCTATCTTGTCTTCTTTCTCTTTCAGAAGTTGGTCGAACCTGCTCTTTTCTGCCTCCAAATCCTCTATCTCTGACAAAGCCGTACCCAAAGCTTTTGCCTGCTGTTCCTTCTCTTGAAGCAGGAAGTCATAGTTGGCCTTACGTTCACGCAGTTGCATCACCTCGGACTGCATAGTCACATGGTCTTTTACCAATTTTTCGTAGGCGGCGGTTTTTTCCCGTTGCTTACGGCGTAGGCGATGGAATACATAGAATGTAATGATGAAGATGACTGCCATACCAGTCAGAATCAGCCAGATAATCCGTTGTTTCTTTTCAGCCTTCCTTTGTTCCTGCTGTGCTATCTCCTGCTGGCGACTGTAGTCATACAGGGCCTTAGATTGTTCCACTTCATGCGTAGTCATCTGAACAAAACAGGAATCGTTCATGTCGTAACTATAAGAGAAGTATTTGGCTGCAGAGTCTGGTTTATGCTTTTGTTGGAAAAGGAGGGCCAGACCATGAGAACCACAGTTCTGGTTATTAAAGTCCTTACCAATACGAAGTTCCTTGCGGAAATAGTATTCGGCTGAATCAAGTTGCCCAATATTCATAAAATACCTTCCTTTTGCATAATAATAAACTTCACGTCCTTTCGCAATATCCCCTTTAGAATCGAAATAGCCAGAAAAACTCTCATAGTCCAGAAGACAACGGGCAGCTTTTAATGACTCACCACTATTAACCAACTTTTCCGCCAGTCCACCCGAGAATCCCGCCGCTACCTTATTATAATTATAAACTTTAAACTGTCTAATTGCGTCTTCATATATAATAATGACTGAATCACTCTGTTGTAGCATTTCATATGCTAACGCCTTTTTGGCATAGCTTAGTAGCGCATTTAATGTATCCTTTCCTTGCCAGCCATACCATATTGACATATCAGTATACTCCAGTTGATTCCGATACAAACCTTGCTGATAGAATATACTTGCACTCTGCCCGTAGACCCTACTGAGCTGGGCGAAGTCACAGTCGGGGCTAAGCGTGTCGGCACGGGTGATGGCCTCCTGATAGCAGTGGAGGGCCATGGGAGCCTCGTGCATGTCGGCGTAGCAGCGGCCCAAGAGGTAGTGGGCCAGCATCTGGTCGTTAGGCGTGCCATGACTGTCGAAGTAGTCGGTGAGGGTCTGTGCCTCGTCGCGCTCCTTGACGGTGAGCACGGAGTCGGCTCGGTTCAGCTCGTTCAGCGCATCAAGCCGCTGACGCATCTCACTGTACTGACCACCGCCTGAACAGGAGGCCAGCGTGATCAGTATCAGGAGCACTGTGTATGAGATTCTCTGCATTAAATAATCAAATTAAATAATTAGTCCGATTCACAGCAGTTGGCGCAGTCTCTGCTCGGACGGTGCAAAGATAATGAAATTTATACAGAACACCAAATTATTGGTGATTATATTTCAATCTGATCACAAACGCATAGAAAGGGCAACACCTTGCTCAGGTAGCTGAGCCTTCTGGTGTAGGAGGAAAGGTTCTGTCGTTACTGTGTAAATGGATAAATAGAATTTCCACGGAAAGGAACGGGAGCCTTTCCGTGGAAATATGCAGGATGCAACGAGCTTGGAACAGACCGACACCCCCCTAAGACATTGTCTGTGCTGCAAACAAATTACTTGACTTCCCAGATGTCGTTGGTTTCGAGCAGTTCGGAGAAGTTGTGGTATTTCTTCTGGGCAGATACTTGCTCAAGCTGGGCG
>JAEEGF011457420.1_pt1 | contig 10892 bp, 3 predicted proteins | sample 9134171 | NCBI WGS metagenome assembly JAEEGF01 (sample SAMN16246542, study PRJNA631951) | gut metagenome | biome: gut microbiome; feature: rumen; material: AP-attached | host: Bos | place: Iran: Karaj | collected 2018-10
ACAGCGTGATCTTAGCGTCATTTCCGGCTATTACCGGAATATATTTCTTTCCATCGAGCAGGAATTCATCTTTTTGCAATTCACCACTTGGAGTATTGAAATATCTTGCATAACGCGCAAGTTTAGCCGTAGTAATATTATCTTCAGCATCAAAATAAACAAAACCGGTCTGAACAAGGTTTCCTTTAAAGAGGTACATACTGCCATTCACAGTGTGAATGCCATCTTCTGATAGTGCGCTTTCGTCATCATCACGCATATAGCCGGCAGCATCAACCCAGGTGTAGCCCTTTCCTCTGGGAACCCATCCACTTTTTGCCATAGCTCCGCTGTCAGGCATGTAATAGGCCTCTACAGTGCTGTTCTTTCCTTTATTCCAGATCTGCCAGCCTGTCTGAAGCTCTCCGCGTCTGTTGATAACGTAGCCACCATGAGCAACCCCATCCTTGTCACCGTTCCCGCGGACAAGGCAGTAAACATCTTTGGGATTATCCTCCGGCTCTTCAGCAGCATAGTACAGTTTCTTTCCAACTGTGAAAGTTCCTGTTACCGGAAGATGTGTGGCGTCATCGTAATACTTGATATACACTGTGCCATATTCTTTCTTAAGCGCTGCATCTCCATATGCAACAGGAATGTCTTCTTCAGGATCAAAAGCGCAGAAACCTGACAGATACTTTCCATCCAGGAAATAAGGCTCACCGGGGCCCTTTGTGCCGTTGACATATACGGTGCAGCCTGCTGACTTCACACCACCGACAACTGCCGTCACAACAGCCGCTCCGGGGCCATTGATCCGAAATACATTTTCAGCGATTATCTCTCCGTTATTTTCCTTGGTCTCAGTTATCAGTGAGTCCTCTACAGAGACCACCTGATGATCATCAACCAGCCATGACACATTAGATCCGGTCGGAGCATCCTTGTTGAGCTTCACCTGAAGGGTAAATGATTTAGAATCAGAATCCTGAACGGGATAATCTGTGCTGACTGTAGCCTGTGCAAACTTTACACTTTTGATCTTTAAGGGCGAAGGCTCAACAATACGTACTTTAAACACAGCTTTCAGGTTGTCACCGTCTTTATTTGTTGCTCCTTTAGTCGTTACCGTAATAGTAACTTCGCCGGTTGCAGCAAGCGCTTTGCAGTTACCAAGCGCATCAACAGATACTGTCCCGGGATCAGAACTCTCATATGACACGTTCGTGTCATATGCATCATATGGATGCACTTCTCCTATTACTCTTTTAGTCATGCCCTTACTGAGCTCTAAGGTACCTCCATCGGGGATCTCTTCACCGGTTGAGTATTCGATAAGTTTAAGCTCCTCAACATACTCAGGCTTGACATTCACCAGGAATTCCACCGGCTCAGAATCTGTTACGAAAGTGTCGGCAAACCACATTTCACTGCCGGAAGTAAGATAGGCTCTATACCTTCCGGGCCAGAGCTCTGACGCCGTGAACTTTTCATCAGCCATATCCACCATAGCCCAGATGACTCCACCGGCCAGACCATATCGTAATTTTCTGCCATAACTGTCGCCCTTAAAGACAGCATTTCCATCTCCTTTTTCACCGGGCTCATATTCGTCTGAAGCATCGGTAATTTCCGGTTTTTCTGGTGCAACAGTATCGATGAAAAGAACTATGTTTTTTTCACAGTCCTCGTAAACATTCTGTCCCTTATCGGGATAGAATCTTCCGAAAATATACCATTTCCCTTCCTTAAGGGCATCAGTATTAAGACTCACAGTGTTCTGCATCAGGTAATACTGATTATCATCCTCATCCCTGCCATAGGGTGACGATATTCCATTCAGCGTGCCGAGCAGTTTTGCATCTTTCCTGTCCTCATTTTCTGAGGCATAGATTTCAACCTTGACGTCTTCGCCGTATATCCTGGACTTGACAGTAACACCCGGCTTCGAATCCAAATCGGGCCGAATAAATCCCACTTCGTTCTCTTCTATGTCCGGGTCTTTTGATCCGGATTCTTTCAGAAGTTCCGCCTCCTGAAAAGAACTGTCCTCAGAACCGTCAGTATCCTCTGCTGGCAGAAGCTCAGATGTCTCAGCGCTCTCTTCGGGAGTACCTTCATGAATATCATCGTCCGGCTCTTCATCAGATGTCACATCATCAGTTTGAACATCATCTGAGTTGTCCATTAAGTCCTGCTCAGAGTCTTCAGGTTCTTCGGAAATCACTTCATCATCACTAAACTCATCCAGATCCTCATCCAGATCCTCATACGCATCTTCATCCGCCGTTTCTTCAGCTTCAGATGTATCAGCAGTAGCTTCGCCCGGCTCTTTTTCAAGAGACAGTTCCTGACCGAAATCATCATAGTTGTCGTCATCTGAAGAGAGATCCGCCTCTGCTTCAGGTTCTGCAAGCTCCGAGATATCCTCTGCAGCAAATGCATTTACCGGTGTCATAATTGTCCCTGCTGCAAGAGCAAGGGCAAGCAACCATGATAAAAATCTTTTCCTCATATAGCCTCCTTACTTTCGAATCTGTCAGCCGATTCCCGGATCGTCAATCTGCGGTTCTTTTTGAGCCTAATTAGCTTCTGCATGTACCGCCTCGAGATATTTATCAATATTTACAGTTATCTTCTGGTACTGCTCTTTTTCCTGTCCGCTGTAATCAACTACTCTGTATACGATAAATCCTGTAAGGTTTTCTTTTGTCCACTTCTTGTATGCATCTTTCTGTTCCTTGGGAGTTCCTACAAGATTTCCTCTGTCAGGTAGTTGCTTTCCACCCTCATCATAACGATACTCTTTGTACTCTCCGTTCTTAAGAAGGTACAGATCGTCCCAGGAATCGATCCTTGCGATATTATCCCTGCCGACGGCAATCTCTCCCCGGAATCCTTCATTTGCTTTAAGTTCAAGCTCCTTCTTAAGGGTATATTCTCCTTCTTCTTCGCTCTCATCCACAGGGTTGTCTACATAGAACAGATCGATGAATCTGTTGATCTTTCCTTTGCTGTTGGTGCTCGCTGTGTAGTATGCATCGGCATATATTTTATCCCCGCTTTTAAAGACATTCCTCTTAACTCCGACTGCGTTTTTCACAGTGGCAATTTCAAGGTTCGCAGCGCCACTTTCACCGAGGGAATACTTTGTTTTATTGAACCTGCCGCTGCTCTTAGGTACCGCAGCGACTTTAATTGAAATCCTGGTCATACCTGCAAGAGGACTAAACGTTGTTACATCATTCTCATCAACTTCTCCCACAGTTGCGTAGAAGGTGTAGGTTCCCGGAGCAATATCCCAGAAGCCGTAGAAGTCTCTATAAATATTTTCGTCGGTTATATCGTCCTTACCAATGACTTCTTTTCTCTTCTCAAAGAAGTCAATATCAAAAGTGCCATTGCCACTTGGATCTACAGTTATATCTTTATATGCGCCGTCAGCAATAAAGCCCTGCTCCTCATCTGCAATTCCCAAAAAACTTGCGATGGCGTATGCATCACCCTGGGGTTCATCCATTGAAAGCCTTACTTTTAGTTTCCTGCCTTCAGCTGATGGTGACGGTACATCCTTAATTGAATAAGTGACTCTGTTTGGCACATTTTCCGGGCCATCATAAAGCTTTACCGGGGCCCACAGCCTGTTATAGATGTTCTTCTTGTCGCCTTTGATCGAGAGAGCTTTGGTGTTCTTACTTATTCCTGTATTTGTAACTTTATATACATACTCTGTACCTTTCTTTCTGGACGGCTCTCTCTTATCGCTGGTGTTATCCTTGATGGTTATGGTCGTCTCTCTGGCACTTGGAATTATCTTGTAAGTCGTGTAATGCTCAAACTCTCCGTATATGGTTTCAGCAACCTTGCCGCCCTTTACACTTATGGTGTGGGCTATCAAAGCGTTATCGCCATATTCCGGTTTTTCCAAATTGCAAAGTTCTTCCGTTCCATCCCAATCTTCATCACGGTATTCACCAACCCGCACGCCTGCAACATTCACATAGATAGGCATATTAGCGCTGTATGAGTTCTCCGCATTATCTTTGCCCTCAACATGTGTATCATACGGATCTTCTTCATTACTACTGTTGATGATCTTTCGGTCCGCATCCTGAATAAGTACATTATGCTTATAGCTTGCATCAGTACTTGCTATAGTGAACCTGAGAGTTTTGGACTTTTTGCCGCCATCCCTGGAAGTTGCTTTAACAGTCATAGTGCCCGGTTTTTTCACAACAATCCAGCTTCCTTCGTCGTTGCTTACCAGATCCATTCCGGTAACTTTGATTTCTGCTTCCATTTCATCGCCGAACTGATCAAGAACGCAGATCGAAGCCCCGTTTATGTTGTTGCTAAAGAACTGCTCACCATTTTTAATGGCTTCTTCAGTGATATTGGAATAATTGTAATCATTCTCATCCCAATTCCACCACCTGAAGTAAATTCCTGTCGGCTCCTTGGCAATACCGGTGATCGTGATAGGTTCACTGCAGGCTGAGACAAGATTGTGATCATAATCTGCAGCTGTTGCCATCAGCACAAAGGTATTGTCCTCAGCATCAGGTCTGACCTTATAAGAAGAAGCAAGTGTCACCGTTCCGTTGGCTTTAACAGTAAGGGCCTTCCATAAAGGATCATCAGAGTCAAATTCATCTATGAAATAATCTCCGTACCCATCAGGGCGAGCTCCCTTAAGGATCTTCCAGGTGACTTTCCTGTTTGCAGGTACCCTGTCCATAAACCCGTAATATGATACATTTGCCTTGAAGCTTGCCTTCTTGTTATATGCCTTATAGACATTGGAAGGAGCAGATACTGCAAGATCCGTGATACCATTTACAATTTGGAAGCTGACTGAGGCCTCAGATACTACTCCCGGGCCGGCAAAAGCTCTGGCAGTAAGTGTATATTTACCGGGGGCAAGATAATCTTTTTCTGTATGGTATCCTTCTTTATCCCACCAGTTATCTACTCTTACTGTATCTATATAGATAATGTCGCCGTCAAAATCAATCTCGTAATTGTTGTTATCTTCTTCCCACCTGTCCCAGATGCTCCAGCCTGTGATAACATTGCCATACGGTCCTATAAGCTCTATTCTCTCGAGAACCTTCATAGTTGTAGTCCTGGACCATTTGACAGCTGCTACAGCCACGCTCATCTGACCCGAATATACTTTTGAAGGTGCTTTCTTAGTGAGTTTAAGATTGGTCTCGTAGCCCAGATCTCTGGTAGATGCGACACATGCAGCTTCATTACTTGTCCCTTTTTCATAAACAACTGGTTCTTCTTCAATATCACTGTAGTCCTGATCATAGTAAGTAAGCGTTACGCTCACATCATAATCAACAGCCCAGCCCATTTCATGGTCAGGAAAACTCTCCATCACATAGATCAGCGCTGAGGTTTCAGATGAAGGCACATAATACTCTTCGATTGTTTCTTTATATAGCTGTACAAACTTTTTATTTTCATCATCCCAGAAGCTCAGATTGTTGTTATTTTCGTCATTATCGTCAAATTGAACTTTCTTTGCTGTAGCTGAGATCTTATAGTACAGATTGTCAGAAGACTTAACGCCTCTTGGAAGTCCAAGCTTAAGCCCAATATTAGTATGCGTTGCGATCGAAGGATTCGCCTTTACAGTTGGAGTTTTTCCGGCGATATAATCAGTCAGTTTTACTTTATAAGTATCTATCACCTTCTCCGGTGCTGCGATGCTTGTAAATGCGATCAGTGCTTCATCTCCCGGTTCATAGTTTTTCAGAACGCTGCTGCCATCTACGTACAGGGCTTCATCATCATAAGCGCCAATCAGAAGCTTGTTGTCGAGAACAAGCTGACCCTCTTTCTCATAAGCAGATACTATTCGTATCTCACTCGGATCAGTGCCTTTAGCATAGCTTATGCCTATGTTAAAGTCCGCAGCGTAAGGTCCCGTCACCATATTATCTCTGGCACCGGCCACCTTGATCATATCCTTACCGGTTATGGGAACTGAGAACGTAATGTTTGCTGACTGAGTCAGATCACCTGCTGTGGCAGTGAGACTGACCGTACTTCCGGCAGCGTCCAGTGAATCACCATCAGTAATAAGGGCATTGTCCTCAAATCTGACACCGACTTTTTCTGATATTACATCCTCGCCAAGCTTAAAGACTGCATTGCAGACTGCAGGTGCAAATGCTTTTTCTTCTTTATCTATTACCGATCCGCTAAGAAGCGCAGCTGTAAAAGGTTCTACGTAGCTTAGGAAATAAGTTCCTTTTTCGGGAACAAGTTCTTCTGTATCACCGAATTCATCTACGACAGTGAGGCAAAGCCTTGTTACCGGTGCGGTTTTAACAGTGAGGGCAACTTCAGTCTTATCACCTGTATTCAGCGCATACTCGCCATTCCTGTCAGGGCTTATGCTCTGTTCTCCAAGTTTTACCTCCGTCAGCGTGTTAAAACCATCAGCGGATTCTATAGTTACATAGGGTTTCTCACCATAGGGAATAAACCCTGTAGCAACTGTATGCCCAGAGTCCTCATCAAACTCAAAGTATGTTCCGTATTCCTGTGCTCCTACTCTTAAAGTCACGTCAAAAGAACGTGCTTCACCATCATCAAAAGAATAGTAGTAGCGGCTATCTGCTTCATCATCAAAAGTAACAGTGACTTTAGTCTCCTTATGGGTCATTGGTTCCAGCCTCAGTCCCAGAACCGATCCCCAGTCACCATCTTTATTGCGCGGCACACTTATCGTATAGATTCCAATTTCATCATCTACAAGCTCTGCTTTACCCTGAGGATAGTCAGAGCGGGGAACATTTACTATTTCACCAAACTCGTCTCTGCTCTCGATCACACGATAAATAATATCCCCGATGACAACTCCTTCGCCTTTCGGCGCAGCCTTAAAGAAGATGCGGTCCTCATCGCCAATAGCGTACCAGGTCAGTTCCTTGTCACCTATCTGCTCAGTTATCTTCTCAACATTAGAGCCCGGGTAAATCCTGTCACCATATTGCACTTCACCAAGTGAAAAATCATATTCGACACTGTCATCTCCTGTGAGTTCAACCTGTTTTACAGGCTCAAAGAAAGGATATGCATAGAGTGTGACCATAGCCTGATCATCCTCTTCACATTCTTTGACAGCAAGCTCCATCATGTCCCGGATCGGGGATGGATGCTCAGAGTCATCGGAAACAGCAGGAACAGTTATATATGTACCATCAGCTGAATACTCCGGAAAGTAAACAGGTGGTTCATGCTGTCCATCATAAGACTCAAAAAAACCTGCAAGCCTGGTCATCCGTCCATCGGACAATACAGTCAAATCTGCCTCAGTGGGATTGACAAAGTTGTCTCCTACTTCTTTCTTGTCTACCTTGAGCACTATATCTCCGCTGCCGGAATAATGGTACCAATAGTGTCCTTCCGCCTCATAAGGCTTAAGCCCATTTACAGGAGTAAGTCTGTATTCAAACTCAAACGGATCATAACTACCGATAGTACCCTGTACATGGTCAAAGTCAAAAACAACAGCGTCCTCCAGCGCCGGCGCCTTCGGATCTTCCCCTTGCTCGGTATCCGATTCGTTAACCGGATCAGCGTTCAAGAGCTCTTCATCATATTCTTCAACAGCTTCAATGTCTTCAGAATACTCGGAATCATCGGACTCTTCGCCGTCAGTCATCTCTTCGGCGTCATCGGGCGCTTCGCCGTCATCAGGCTCTTCGGCGTCATCGATCTCTTCGCCGTCAGCTGCATCATCGGCAGGTCCTTCATCGGCTACCTCCTCTGAAGGTAGCTCATCATCTGTGATTTCTTCGCCCTCTGTGCCTACACCGGAATATGTATCTGTCACCTCCGGTTCCTCATAGATATCTGCATCAAAAGAATCTGCAGCCTCCTCGGTGAAGATCTCTTCTCCGGGCACGATCTCTGCTGCCACTACTGTAGACGGCATATAGGTTACCATCATCGCAAAGCAGAGCACTGCTGCCAGAACTCTTCTGAAATCAACTTTTCCTGATTTTCTGTTCTTCTGCATACCAAACCCTCCAATCATAGGAAAATAAATTTAATGTCATAGCACATTAATTATATCGTAATGTCGTAGAGGGCTCACGTTAAAACTTTATAAAGAAAACGGTACCGGAACATCGTCCGATACCGCTTCAAATCACTTTTTATATTCAGCCGCCGTTGTATCTGAGGCACAACATTGTAATATCATCAAACTGCTCGGCTCCTGCCACAAATTCGTTGATTCCGTCCATCACTCCGGACAGCACCGCCTGCGGCATTGCATCCGGGTTTCTGTTAAGTACTTCCAGCATTCTTTCGGTGCCAAACAGCTCATTCTGGGCATTGGTGGCCTCAGCGACGCCGTCAGTGTAGACAAACAGGCTGTCACCGGGGGCAAGTTCAAATTCATGTTCCTTAAAGCCTATGCCCTCGATCGCTGCAACCGCAGGGGAATGCTTGTAGGTAACAAGCTCATATTTCCCACCGGCCTTCCTGATGGCAGGATGCTCGTGGCCTGCGTTCGAAGCAATTCCCTTACCTGTATGTATATCAAGGACAGCAACCCACACTGTCACGAACAGCCCTGTCTCATTGTTCTCACACAGGTGGTCATTGACGCTCTCAAGGGCCTTACCCGGGCTCTCACCGTTCTGGAGCCTGGATTTTATGAGAACTCTTGAGATCATCATGAAAAGAGCTGCCGGAATCCCCTTGCCTGAAACGTCTGCCATGACAAGACCGATGTGGCTTTCATCAACAAGGAAGAAGTCGTAAAAATCTCCCCCTACCTCTTTTGCCGGGGTCATGGATGCAAACACATCTATCTGCGGTATATTTGGGAATGCCGGAAACAGCCTCGGCAGCTGGCTTGCCTGAATATCTGTCGCCATCGTCAGCTCAGCGCCTATTCTCGCAGATGTCTTCTCCTGCTCCTCATATTTGTTCATCAGATCCCGCATGATGACTCTGGACATGAAAACTGCTGCCACAATGGTCGCCAGTATGATCAGCTGGATCGTACCTGACACAGCCTGAAAAGCCATGGCGACAATAGGTGCGAGGATATATATCCAAAAGGCCGGTTTAATGTGGGAATTGAAGTTGTTCCTGTAGCGTATCAGCAGGTATATATCAAGCAGAAGCATGAAAAAAATCGACAGGTTCGAGAGAAGGTATCCGCCCGATCTGTGATAGAAATTCTCGCTGTCGAAGGTGTAGCACAGTCCGGTGAACTGTGAGACTGTCATTATCAAAACATGGCAAATGAGCGCTGCAAAGAGCACCTTGTTCAGACTCTTTGTCTTCTCACTTTTGGAAACATTCAGCGTAAGGAGCGAGAACAGCCATGCCATCGTACCGGAAGCAATGAACTCAAGATAGGTAACTGCCCGAATCGCAATACCTGCTGCCGCAGAGCTGTTGCCCTGCAGAAGCTGCCTCGCAAGATGATTGGCAATATACAAAAACAGCGTAGTAAAAAACAGCTGGAAGTATATTGTTACCTGTTTTGACAGCCTCGCACCAAAACTCACCTGCAGGATACTCATTCCGCAGATGCCGATTCCGATAGAAATGATAATCAGATTGACCAGATCGCCTGACGACATTACGAACATAAATCACCTCCATATTATTATCATATCAAAGTTATCGGAAACCGGTCCATATGTAAGTTAATAAGATTCATACCCGCTTTGGAACTCTCATATTTGTATATCCCACTGATGATCTTACAGTCAACCACCGATTCATCCTGAGAATTTATCATAATACTCTTTAGCTTTCTCAGGTGTAAGAGCGAATCTCTTCTCGAGCTTCCGGAGAATATCATCTTCCGAAGCTCTATCCTCAATCTTATCCTCAATGAAGATTTTTATACCTTCTTCTCTGCCTTCTTCTCTCCCCTGTTCCAGCCCCTTCTTAAACTCCTGATCCATCTGTTCTTTGTAAGTCATGTACTCTTTCCTCCAAAGTCTCTTCTCGATGGCCTCTCTGACCTTGTCATCAATCCTTGAAGTCAGGTCACTGCCTGCTTCATTGCTGGCGATGTAGTCTATGAAGTGCTTCATATCCTCAGACACATCATCCCTGTCACCACCGGCACAGATAAATACCCTCTCTGTACCATCCTTCAGGACCAGGTTGTCCACCTCTTTGCACTTCGGCACAAAAGTGTATTTGTGATACCCCAGCTCAAAGAGGTCAAATGTACACAGGAATATTATGTAGCTGTCCGGCAGCTCTCTGTATTCCCTGCCCTTTTCAAGATAGTCGAGGTCTATCATTCCCTGATAATATCTGCTCCTTAGGGGCAACTCGAGAGTATCTGAGCGCTGCATTTCAATGTCGTAGACATTCAGTTCGTCATCCTCAAAATAAACATCGAACCTTACACCATGACCATCGGCCGTGACCTCGATTGATTTCTGCTTCTCAGTTTTAACTATGGCTCCTATTCTGCGCCCGAGTATAAGTTCCGTGAGCTCTTTACACAGATCCTCGTTCTCCTGCAGGATCTTGCAGAACATGAAGTCGTCAGTAAACCTTAAGTCCTCGTAATCTTTCATCTGTATTCTCCTTAATTATAAAATGTGGTATTCTGTGCCGCAACCTGAATGTTGCAACAGTCCCGAATGGGATGCGGCCGGAACCGGCCGCAGGAGAATACATTATCATCAAAAAGATACCCTGTAAAGAATTTCGATTCAATCTTAAGGATATCTATCGCAAATCTTAAGAATGTCTTAAGAAATCACTTTAATTTCGCAAACATACAATCGCATTTATGCAGTATTTTTATAATGGAGCATATGGGGACCGACCCAATGTCATTTAGATAAGAAATACTGAGATAGCTGATCATGATAACTACGTCTATTTTGCAATTCTTCTTT
>JAEEGF011359852.1_pt1 | contig 10891 bp, 5 predicted proteins | sample 9134171 | NCBI WGS metagenome assembly JAEEGF01 (sample SAMN16246542, study PRJNA631951) | gut metagenome | biome: gut microbiome; feature: rumen; material: AP-attached | host: Bos | place: Iran: Karaj | collected 2018-10
GCAGTCAACGGGCTGTACTGCGGTCTCGGCCACAGACGCCTTTCTGTTCTGGATCTTTCTTCGTCCGGGCATCAGCCGATGACCACTGAAGAAGGCGATTATTCCATCGTATATAACGGTGAGATCTATAATTACGGCGTGATACGTAAAGAATTGGAAGCCGAAGGCGAATCCTTCAGAAGCAATACGGACACTGAAGTGGTACTGAAGGGCTTTCGCAAATGGAAAGAAGGCCTGCTCGACCGCTGTAACGGGATGTTTGCGTTTGCCGTTCTGGACCATCGCAGCGGAGAGCTCTTTATGGCAAGAGACAGGATGGGACAGAAACCGCTGTATTATTATCTCGACGGTTCATCCCTTGTATTTGCTTCGGAGCTTAAGGCGCTTTCTGCATGCCTCTCCCTGCAATTGGAGATCGACAAGGATGTTCTGCCTTATTATCTGTACAACGGATATATTACAGGCGAAAAAACGATATATAAGAATGTATACCGTCTTCATCAGGGCTGTTTTGCGAAGTATAAGGATTCAAAGCTGAGTGTCAGTACATTCTGGAGCCTTGACGGAACGGAAGAGGACATTCCCTATGAAGATGCCAAAGAAAAACTGAAGCTGCTTCTGACAGACTCTGTCAGTCTCAGAATGATCTCGGATGTTCCTGTGGGAGCATTTCTCAGCGGAGGAACAGATTCTTCCCTTATTGCTGCGCTCGCAGCCCAACTCTCGGGAAGCAGGCTGAAGACTTATACCATAAGCTTTGACAACAGGAAGTATGATGAATCCGCATATGCCGAAAAAGTATCCGGGATAATCGGTTCCGAACACCATGTACTGAAGGTGGAGGACAGGGATTTCTCGGAAATGACTGACAGAATGGCATGGTATTATGACGAACCGTTCGCAGACCAGTCGGAGATACCGACAATGCTTGTTTCCAAGGCAGCGGCACAAGATGTCAAGGTAGTCCTTTCCGGTGACGCAGGTGATGAACTCTTTGGCGGATACGATATCCATTCCACAGTGGCAAAATATGAAAGGCTCCGCGGATTTTCACCGCTTGCTTCAATATTAACTGAAAAAAAGGTTTTTTCCGGAGTGACCGGAATGCGTACGGAAGCTCTGTCAGACTATGGAAAGCTCGGCATGGACGGAGTACAGCTCTGGAACGCCGGGAAAAGCAGAGATATAGAAGCTCTCTGCGGGATGAGACCCGAACCGCAGCTGTACGGTCTCAAAGACTCTGATGCCGTCTCCAGAAGGATGAGGCTTGAATGTCTGACGTATCTTCCCGATGACATACTCGTAAAGCTGGATCGTGCATCAATGAGCTGGTCCCTGGAGGCAAGAAGTCCTCTTCTTGACTACAGGATCGTAGAATACGCCTTTTCATTGCCGCAGAGATATAGGTTTGCCGGAGGTGTACGCAAAAAGATCCTTAAGGACATTCTGTATGATCTGGTGCCCAAGGAACTTTTCGACAGACCAAAACAGGGCTTTAATATCCCGGTCCGGGAATATATGAAGGAGGCTCAGCGGAGAAATCTTCAGGATCTCTCTCAAAAGGACTTTATCGACAGGCAGGGCCTGTTTCGTCCGGAGGCAGTCAGCAGGCTCGTCGAAGAATATGACCGGGGTGATGAACGGCACTTCTGGCTTTTATGGAACTATTATGTATTCCAGCTTTGGTATGACAGGCATATATCAGGATAATAACGTTCAACGCATACAGATGGGGCATTCATTTAAGAATGCCCCATCTTTTACAGTACATGAAATTGAAAATAGCGTTCTTGTACTTCAGCTTTATTCTTCGCCTATCTGAAGAGCGTCATAACCGGATTCACCGGTGCGTATACGGACGACATCTTCTACATCATAGATAAAGATCTTTCCGTCCCCGATCTCCCCTGTATGGAGAGCGGCATTTGCGGCAGCAACGACAAGCTCCGGATCTACCTTGGTAACCACAATATCCACCTGAAGTTTAGGGGTAAGATGCATGCTCATTTCTATTCCGCGGTACTGGCCGCTTTTTCCTTTCTGAGTTCCGCAGCCCATCACATTTGTAACAGTCATACCTGTTACCCCGATAGAAGACATCGTATCACGCAGAGTCCCGAAACGGTCTGTGTCACAGAGTATCCTTACTAAAGTATAGCGTTTCTTGCCGACAGGAGTTTCTTTAAGCCCTGAAGAGAGATTCAGCGGAAAAGGAACAAGATTATCTGTAGCGACAGGGCCTTCCGAATGCACCCCTAATGTGGATTCTATAGGCAGAAAATCTGCATATGCATTGGCAAGCCCGTGCTCGGAGATGTCAAGGCCTTCCACCTCGACTTCAGCGCTTACTCTCAATCCGCATAACGATTTGATAAGCTTGAATACAAGAATCATACAGATCACTGTATAGGAACCGATTACCAAAACACCCAGGATCTGAACTCCAAGCTGGCGGAATCCTCCTCCATAGAAAAGTCCTTTTGTCCCGTAATTGTCGTTGCAGGCAAATAATCCTACGGCGATCGTTCCCCATATCCCGTTTACGCAGTGTACTGCAACAGCCCCGACAGGATCATCTATGTGATACTTTTTATCCAGAGTTTCTACAGCAAGATCTACCAAAATGCCGGAACCGATACCGATGATGACAGAACCCAACGTATCAACGCTAGCACAGCCGGCCGTAATTGCGACGAGTCCGGCAAGGCACGCATTCAGGCACATTGATACATCGGGTTTTCCGTTTCTTCTCCATGTGAATAACATACAGCTTACTGTGGAAACAGCGGGAGCAATTGTAGTAGTTCCAAATATTCTGGCCATCTCAGCCGGATCAGCGGCAGCAGCTCCGTTAAAGCCGTACCAGGCGAACCAAAGAATGAAGCAACCTAAAGCCCCAAGCGTAACAGAGTGTCCGGGAATAGCATTGGATGTTATTGTCCCGTCCTGATTCTTAGTATATTTTCCAATTCTCGGCCCCAGGATCGCAGCCCCGATCAGTGCAGAAATACCTCCTACCATGTGTATTACACATGAGCCTGCAAAGTCAATAAAAGACAGACGGCTGAGCCAGCCTCCGCCCCAAACCCAGCCTGCTTCTATCGGATAGACCAGAAGACTGATTATTCCTGAATACATGCAATAAGCTGAAAATCTGGTGCGCTCAGCCATTGCACCGGATACAATTGTAGCTGCCGTGGCACAGAACACAAGCTGAAACACAAAAGAAGACCAGTTGAATGATTCAAAACTGCTGAACATAGACCAATCAGGCTTTCCAATTATCCCAAGTTTCCCGTGATCACCCATCATGAGTCCGTAGCCGAGCAATATGAATACACAGGTCCCGATACAGAAATCCATAAGATTTTTCATTATTATATTGCCGGCGTTTTTTGCCCTTGTAAATCCGGTTTCAACCATAGCAAAGCCGCACTGCATAAAGAATACCAGAACTGCTCCGACCAAAAACCATACCGACATATCCATACCAGCTACCTCCGGCTAACAAATATAGTCTCTCAGAATCAAGATGGGCCGTATAATAACATGAAAATTCTTATTAATAAAATACTGATATGAATCTGACAATTATTCCTTGGAAATATAGAACATGGTGATCTGCCGCACTTTGTTTAGCCGGATTTTTGTTCATATCATATCTTCTTTATATGGTAAGACATATGTCCGCGGTATTTCCGATATCATAGATGCAATGTTATAATTCCTGCGTTAAGTAATGGTACCGCGTTATGGTGCAGGATATCAGATGATCTCCGAATAATGACCGGTAACAGTAATGAAGGGTAGCACCACGGATGTGCAGCCGTCCGTCCTTTCATGAAGGGCAGGCTGCAAACGCATTCGGAGGTGCTTTATGTGTTGTGTTATGGGCTTTCTTTCGGATCATTATCCGAAGGAAAAGATAATCGAATGTTTTGACCGGACAAAATCGAGAGGTCCTGACGACACAAGGATCGAAAGAGCCGGAAGCGGGTATCTCTGCTTTCACAGGCTCTCCATAATGGGTCTCGACGAAACGGGAATGCAGCCGTTTTCCAGAGGAAAAAACAAGATCGTCTGCAACGGTGAGCTCTACGGCTGGCGAAAGCAGCGTGAAGCTCTTGAAAAGAGAGGGTACAGTTTTATCAGCGGTTCCGACTGCGAACTGCTCCTGCCCATGTATGAGGAATACGGTCTGGAAATGTTCCGTTACCTGGACTCGGAGTTTGCTCTCATTCTCTATGACGGTGAAAGCGGACAGCTGATCGCTGCAAGAGATCCCATAGGCATAAGACCGCTCTACTACGGGTTTTTTCCTGACGGAGCTGTTGCTTTTGCAAGTGAAGCCCAGGATCTGACCGGTCTCTGCGAAAAGATCATGCCCTTCCCTCCGGGGCATTATTATGCTGACGGAAAATTCACCCGCTATGCCGATCTGACGACTGTTTCCGAACCTCTCAGAGACGATATGGAGACAGTCTGCAGCAATATCAGAGAAAAACTGATAGCCGGAGTAGAAAAGCGTCTCGATTCAGACGCTCCTCTGGGCTTTCTTTTGTCCGGAGGATTGGATTCAAGTCTGGTATGTGCGATCTCTTCAAGGCTTCTGGGCAAAAAGGTCAGGACCTTTGCAATAGGCATGGATAAAGACCCGATAGACCTTAAATACGCTCAGATCGCAGCAGATTATATAGGGGCTGAGCACACAGCCTTTCATATGACCCGCAAGGATGTTTTGGAGGCTCTGGATGAGGTCGTCCGTCTGCTCGGAACATGGGATATCACCACTGTACGCGCGAGCCTGGGCATGTATCTCTGCTGCAAAGCCATTCATGAACATACAGATATCCGGGTCCTTATGACCGGAGAGATCTCCGACGAGCTTTTCGGATACAAATATACCGACTTTGCGCCATCCCCCGAGGCCTTTCAGGCTGAAAGCAAGAAACGGATCGACGAGCTTCATATGTATGACGTCCTGCGGGCAGACCGCTGCATCTCCGTAAACTCTATGGAAGCCAGGGTGCCTTTCGGGGATCTTGAATTTGTCCGTTATGTCATGTCGGCCGACCCGTCCCTGAAGATGAACAGGTACAACATGGGGAAATATCTTCTCCGCCATGCCTTTGAAAATGATCATATTCTCCCGGACGAGATCCTCTGGAGACAGAAAGCGGCATTTTCCGATGCTGTCGGGCATTCGCTGGTGGATGACCTGAAGGAATATGCCGAAACCGTTTATGATGACAGAGCCTTCGCTGAGGGCTGTTCAAAATACTCGTACTGCAAGCCGTTTACAAAAGAGAGTCTTCTCTACAGGGATATCTTCGAAAAGCATTATCCCGGTCAGGCGGAAATGATCGCCGATTTCTGGATGCCGAACAAAGAGTGGGAAGGCTGCAATGTGGATGACCCGTCGGCAAGAGTACTCTCAAACTACGGCGCGAGCGGAATATAAATCAGAGGTGAAACAAAATGTGCGGAATCGTAGGATTTGTCGGAACAGAGCAGGCAGCGCCCATATTGCTGGACGGGCTGAAGCATCTTGAATACAGAGGATATGACTCAGCCGGGGTTGCTGTGTATTCACCGTCCCGCGGGCTTCAGGTAAAGAAGGCTAAAGGCAGGCTGGAGGTGCTGAAGGGTCTGACCGCTGACGGCAGGAATATGGAAGGGACCATCGGGATCGGTCACACGCGCTGGGCTACTCACGGAGAGCCTAACGACGTAAATTCCCACCCGCACCTCAGTCAGGACAACAAGATCGCCGTAGTACACAACGGAATTATTGAAAACTATGTTGAGATCAAGGAGTTCCTTCTTTCAAAAGGTGTCTGTTTTCAGTCGGAAACGGATACTGAAGTCGTAGCCCAGCTTCTTGCTTTCTATTACAGACAGGACGGAGATCTGATGATGTCCGTATACCGTGTGCTGCACCGTATCGAAGGTGCTTATGCTCTTGGAATTCTCTGCGCAGATACCCCCGGCAGCTTTATCGCTGCGCGAAAAGATGCTCCTCTCCTGCTCGGTTACGGCAAGGGCTGCAATTTTATTGCGTCGGATGTCACTGCGATAATAAAGCACACCCGTGAAGTGTCTTTTATGGAAGACGGAGAGGTTGCGCTTGTCACTGCCGATTCGATAACAGTTTTTGATGCTCTTGGCCGAAAGATCGATAAAGAACACAGCTTCGTCGAATGGGACATAAGCGCGGCCGAAAAGGGCGGTTACGCGCATTTCATGTTCAAGGAGATCATGGAGCAGCCTGATGCGGTAAGAAAAACGGTAGCTCCGCGAATAAAAGAAGGCCGAATCGTTTTTGATGAGCTGAAGCTCGATGAAGCCTACATTCGGGGCATGAAGAAGATCTTTATAGTTGCCTGCGGCTCCAGTTATCATGTCGGAATGGTGGGAAAATACAATCTTGAGAGACTGATCAGAATTCCGGTGGATGTAATGCTTGCATCGGAATTTCGTTATGCCGACCCGCTTGTAGACGAAGGGACCTTAGTCATTGTTATCAGTCAGTCCGGAGAAACTCTGGACAGTATGGCTGCGCTGAGAAAAGCGAGGGATCTCGGCGCAAGGATCCTTTCCATTGTCAATGTAGTCGGAAGTTCGATCGCCCGGGAGTCCGACCACGTTCTGTATACCTGGGCGGGCCCGGAGATCGCTGTTGCGACGACAAAAGCCTACAGCACCCAGCTTGTGCTTTTGGACATGCTCGGCATCTGGTTTGCAGATATCTGCGGCAGGATAAGCAGCGAGGAATACTCGGCTCTTCTGGAATAACTGAGAAAGCTTCCCGAGAAAATGGAGATGATACTGAAAAATACGGAAGACATAAAATACTTTGCCTCCCGCTATTTCAACCATGATTCAGTTTTCTATATCGGACGCAATCTGGACTATGCTCTGGGGCTGGAATCCAGCCTGAAATTAAAGGAGATCTCTTACGTACATTCTGAAGCTTATGCCTCCGGCGAGCTCAAACACGGTACGATCTCTCTTATAGAGAAGGGCACTCTCGTGATCGCACTCTCCACCTTTCTGCCGCTGTTTGACAAAGAGCTTTCCAATATCATCGAAGTCAAGTCGAGAGGCGCTGATGTCATAGCGCTCACGACCTGTGACATGGCAGAAGAACTGAAAAAGACTGTTCAGAACGTTCTCTGCATTCCTCGTACTTCACTGATATTTCAGCCCTCTCTGGGTATCATTCCCATGCAGCTCTTCGCGTATTATGTCGCTCTTCAGAGAGGCTGCGATATCGACAAACCCAGAAATCTGGCAAAATCTGTAACGGTAGAATAAAAAGCGGAGGTTCATATTATGGATAACTGTGCAGTCGTGGGAATCAACTGGGGAGATGAAGGCAAAGGCAGAATGGTCGATCTCCTGACAGAGCATTATGATGTTGTAGTACGCTATCAGGGCGGAGGCAACGCCGGACATACCGTATTAAACGAGTATGGCAAATTTGCTCTCCACCTTCTCCCATCAGGGATATTCAGAGAACACACGGTAAATATTCTCGGAAACGGCGTAGCTCTCGATCCTGAAAACCTGCTTGCTGAAATAAAGGACGTATCCTCCCGCGGAGTAACTGTTACACCGGATAATCTCAAGATCAGTGACCGCGCATCCCTTCTTATGCCCTGGCACAGGGATCTGGATGCCCTGGAGGAACAGAGACTGGGTGATAAAAAATACGGCTCGACAAAACAGGGAATTGCTCCGTTTTACTCGGATAAATCCCAGAAAAAAACCGTGCTCGCAGGAGAACTGAGAGATCCGAAGAGTCTCTCTGACCATCTTCACGAACTGCTGGAATGGAAAAATCTGACACTGACCAATGTGTACGGCGCGGAACCGTATACGGAAGAGAGCCTGAAGAAATGGTTTGCCGATTTCTGTGAGCCGCTCGTACCCTATCTGTGTGATACCGGTTCGTATCTGGAGGAGGCTCTTGATCAGGGAAAGAGCCTTTTGTTTGAAGCTCAGCTCGGCGCCCTGAGGGATCTGAATTTTGGAATATACCCCTATACGACCTCCTCCGACACTCTTTCATCTTATGCGCCGATAGGCTCAGGCCTTCCGTCTTTAAAGCTTACGGAAGTAGTCGGGGTGGTCAAAGCGTATTCGACCTGTGTTGGAGAGGGGCCTTTTGTCTGCGAGATGCACGGTGAAGAAGCGTCCCGCCTGCGTGAAGCCGGATCTGAGTACGGCGCCAAGACGGGCAGGCCGCGCAGGGTCGGTCCTCTGGATCTGGTAGCGACACGTTACGGAGTCGGTGTTCAGGCGGCTACCGGAATAGCTCTGACAAAGCTTGACGTTCTCGGATATATGGAGAGGATACCTGTGTGTACGCGCTATATTCTCAATGGGGAAGAAACGGACCGTTTCCCCTTCCCGTCCGACCTGGAAAAGGCCGAACCGGTCATTGAGTATCTTCCCGGCTGGAACTGTGATATTTCAGGGGCCCGCTCCTGGGACGAGCTTCCGAAAGCCGCAAAGGACTATGTTTTATTCATTGAACGCTCTCTTGCTTGTCCGATAATCTATGTTTCAGTCGGGCCGGAGCGCGAGAGCATCATCAGGAGATGATCTTATGACAGACCGGTATGAATCACCGTTTTCTTCACGCTATGCTTCCGAATACATGCTCCGACTCTTTTCGGCCGATGTCAGATACCAGACGTGGAGAAAACTGTGGGCTGCGCTGGCCAAAGCAGAAATGGAGCTTGGCCTGCCGATAAGCGAGGCCCAGGTGAATGAGCTGTATGCGCATATAACTGATATCGATTATGCGTGTGCCCGAGAAAGAGAAAAAGAGATCGGCCACGATGTAATGGCGCATATTTACGCTTTCGGAAAAGCAGCCCCTTCCGCCGCCGGCATCATACACCTCGGCGCCACCAGCTGCTACGTTACCGACAATGCCGATCTTATTATTTACCGGGATGCTCTTTTATATCTCAGAAAGCAGATCGTTTGCGTAATTGATATTCTTGCAGACTTTGCTGAAAAATATAAAAGTCTTCCGACTCTCGGATATACCCATTACCAGCCTGCACAGCTTGTCACCATGGGAAAGCGGGCAACGCTGTGGATCCAGGATTTTCTGTCTGATATTGAAGAGATCGATTTTGCACTTAAAAATATCAGATTCCTCGGGTGCAGGGGCACTACCGGAACAGAAGCAAGTTTTCTTGATCTTTTCAACGGAGATACCGGAAAGACAGATGAGATGAACAGAAGGCTTGCAGAGGATTTCGGTTTTGATTCATGTTACGGTGTATGCGGGCAGACCTATCCGAGAAAGACTGACAGCAGAATAATGAACGTACTGTCAGCAATAGCGCAGAGCGCCTGCAGAATGGCAAACGATATACGCCTTCTCCAGCATGACCGCCAGATCGAGGAACCTTTCGGTGAGAAACAGGTCGGTTCTTCTGCTATGCCGTATAAGAGAAATCCCGTAATCTGCGAGAGGATCTGCTCACTGGCCAGATACCTGATGGCAGACGCAGCAAATGCTCCGATGACAGCTTCGCTCCAATGGCTGGAGAGATCACTGGATGATTCAGCAAACAGACGTATTTCCCTTCCAGAAGGATTCCTCTGCGCAGACTCAATACTCCTTCTTGTCAGAAAAGTCTCGTCCGGGATGAAAGTAAATGAGAAGGTTATAGAAAGATCTGTTCGGGAGCATCTGCCCTTCATTGCCACTGAAAACCTTCTGATGGAGGCGGTCAAGCGCGGAGGAGACCGTCAGGAGCTTCATGAGGTAATCCGGAGATGTTCCATGGCTGCTTCCGAAAGAATAAAGAACGGTCAGGATTTCGATCTCATTTCCATGCTTGCGGAAGAAGATGCGTTTTGTCTGAACAAAACGGAGATGACTTTATTGCTCGACCCTGAGCTGTATATCGGGAGATGTCCGGAGCAGGTTGATGGTTTTCTTGGGAAAATACGTCCTGTGCTGGAGGAATCAGGATCCTGACAACAGGAGTCCAACACCTCAGATATATAAAGCAAAGCCTTGTGCTGCACACTCCCGTGCTGCACAAGGCTTTTGCTGCATTCAGATTTATTGAATAAGGTCTACTCCCCCTTATACGGCCCTGAGAAAGCGGCGTTGTCGCCTTTCCCCGAACGGCTGATCCTGTAAGGGATCCCGTTCTCATCAAACTGCTTTAAAAGGGCTTCCAGATACCTGTCCTCAGCAAATCTCTGCTGGACTGTGAGAAACAGCCGCCCGTTCACCGCGGAGATCTCCAGAAGGAAATAGAAGGTCGCAGGCGCGTGTGTATAGAATTCCCGGATGTGCTGCCCGATTTGATCATAACGCCATTTCCCTACATAACTGACCAGATAAGTGAAATAGGTGTTGCCGCAGTCAAACGGCTCATAAAATGCCTTTTCTCTGGCTTCCCGAAGCGGAAACGCAGCTTCTATGGCTTTGTTCCGACCTGCATAGGCTGCCATGACAGGTATAATATTATCACTGTCGCTCTGGAGAATGGTTTTTCCTCGGTAGACCGTACACTGTGTCATCAGGGGCATTTTACGGATCCGGTCCGTATACTCCAGCCTTACAGTGCTCAAACAGTTGTGGTGATTCAGCGGTGCGCCTATCATAGGTCTGGTGTTCACAACATAAGCACCTGTTATAGGCTTGTTACGGATAGGATGGAACCCGTCGATGGCTCTTGCAGTAAGGAGGGCGATCATTGTTCCGGGAGAAGCGTCATTTTCGAAAGCGAACTTTAGAAAAGCCTCTTCCGGGATCTCGATATCATGATAGCGTACATCTGTGAGGCTCATCCCAGCGTCTTCGATCAGAGAAAAAGCATGGGGCGGTTCTTTGGCTTCTGATGAGGAA
>JAEEGF010396474.1_pt1 | contig 10890 bp, 9 predicted proteins | sample 9134171 | NCBI WGS metagenome assembly JAEEGF01 (sample SAMN16246542, study PRJNA631951) | gut metagenome | biome: gut microbiome; feature: rumen; material: AP-attached | host: Bos | place: Iran: Karaj | collected 2018-10
GTCTTGTATCTTACATCTCAAATTTTAATCTTATATCTTAAATCTTATATCTCAAGCTTTGGTCTTATATCTTAATCTAAAAAAAATCGGGGTAAGAAAAAAAAGCTAAATATCATAACAGAATATGTCGATAAAATAACTGGTAAAATCTTCCATAAAAATAGAGTTAATTGCTTAGGAGAAAAAGAGATTATGTTATGTCCACAATGCAATGCCCCAATGTCTAGACATTCCCACAACGGCCTTCAGTCCCCTTACTTCACACTTAATTGCAGTCACTGCAAGTTCACTGTTTTTTACAGAGGACAGTTGAATTTCAATAAGTAATTTGAAGTTAGTTTTGATTAGAAGCAGAGTTTTTGGCTAAGGCTTGAGCCTGTTTTCTTTGTTCTACTTCTGAAGTGTCAAAACGTATTTCATCTTCTAGCTTGGTAAAACCTTGTCCCAGAACCTGTCTTGCATCTGCAACTATTAGAAAGGCTTTGGGATCATATTCGTAGACCATTGTTCTTAACAGAGGTAATTCACCGCGTTTTATTGCGGTCATCAGGACATTTGTTTTCTTCCCGGAATAGATACCTATTCCTTCAAGAGCAGTTACGCCTCTTCTTAAGTCTTCAATGATGGCCCAGCCGATAACGTCTGGTTCGGAAGTAAAAATAAATACTGTCCTATAATTAGATATTCCTTCTAATACTATATCTATTACTTTACTTGAAACATAAACATAGAGAAGGCTATACATTGCTATATGCATGCCTTTAAAATAAGCACAGGCTAAGAGAACTACTGCATTTAAACATAAAGAAACGTGAGCAATAGGAAGCTTGTATTTGAAGTGGACAATTTGCGTTATAATATCTGTTCCACCTGTTGTACCGCCTGTTTTAAAAATCATACCCATAGCTATCCCAGAAAAAACGCCTCCGTAAAGGGTTGTTAAAAATAAGTCATGTGTAACTGGGCTGACCAAAAAATGTTTTTCAATAGAATCTAAAAAAGATAAATAAGGCGATATGCTTGAAAAATTGTAGGCTCCCATCATTATGTCTGTTGCTATAGAAGAAACTACCGTTACATAAATGGTTTTCCAGGCTGTTTTTTTGCCTACCATATTTATTTGCATGGCAACTAGAATAATATTGCCTAAGAGTATGGTTAAACCAATAGGAACTTGTTTTATTCCATATAAAATAGTTGCGATTCCTGTAAGTCCAACAGGAACAATATTGTTTGGTGCTGTAAAAGCAGCAACACAATAACCTAAGAGCCAAGAACCAAAGGTCAAATAGAGAAAATCAAGAAAACGAAGTGAATCTTTGGGTTTATCCACGATAGAGGACCTTTTTGTTTTATTATTTTATTCGTGGAACCAAATGTCAATAGCTAATGCAGATGCTAAAGCAACCATTGCCATGCTTGAATCAGGTGTTTCAGCAAGCATTTCTATGTCATAATCATCGGCTGTTGTTAAGGCTTCACGTAAAAAACCACCATAGCAATGTGTAATTTTGGCGATATCTTTTCCGCCAATATCTTTAAGTTCAAAGTTTTTAAAATGCCAATCGCCTTTGATAGAGGCAATAACCTGTTTACGTTCATCAAATACTTCTATAAAAGGTTTTAAAAAACAGGAATTGGATTTTAGAATACAAAGTGTTCGCCCTTCAGAGTTTTTAACTGTGAAAGTAGGTTTTATAAAAGAAACTGGCTGATACATTTCTAGAATATTGGTTCCTTCGCTAGAAACCATTTCTAGCTTAACAGGAAGTAATGATTTATCTAAAAATGCTTTTGCAATCTTAAGTCCAATACCTGTCTTTTCGTCAACAGCGGCCAAACCACAGCCTGATTCAGGATCTGAAATCATGTAGGATTCATTGACACTAGTAGCTCCAATGGCTTCGTGAATATGATATCTTCTCTTGTATGCTATAGTGGCCATTGCTGTTTATCTCCTTACCAAATCATAGCGGTAGTTTTAGCAGACCATTCGATTGGTTCGATACCTGATCTAGTTGCGAAATCAAGTAAATCACCATAAACTTCTGTGTTGATAGCTGCTTTAAGGTTAGCAGAAGTAACATCAGCACCTGGTTTAAGTCCGAGTTTTGCGAAATCTTTCTGCCAAGCAGCTTTTTGATTTGCATCGGCAGTTTGCCAAGCAGCTCTGATAAGATACCAGGTTAACTGGAAGTCTTCCAAAGCACTCTTTTCATCTTCATTGAATTTAGCAAATCCTGTTCTAATACGCATAGCTGTTGCATCAACTGTTAAGTCATTGGGCCATACAGGATTGCTTGGATTTGCAACAAAAGCTAAGTATTCAGCTAAGGCTTCAACTGATTGTCTTGTTACTTTTACTTCTTTATTGCTAACAACGATTTTAGTAAGATTATCTTTTAATTTTTTATACTGAATAGCAGCTAAGTCGTTCTGACCTTCTAAGGCTGCAACTGTAGCATCAAAATCTTTTTCGAGAAGCTGTCTTACTGGTTCAGCATCCTGGTTTGAAAGTTTATTCAAAGATTCTGCAAGCCCAACAACATCTAAGAAATCATTAAGCTGTTCTTCATCCATGTTTTTGCTTTCATCTATAATAGCTTTAACAAAAACTTGTTTTTGAGCAACAGTCATTCTTGTTCCAACGACAAATTCCATAATTCTAATCTGGCAGTCAACTGATTTGCCTGTGATAACAGGATTGGTTTCACCAAAATATTTATCGTTAATGCCATTATTAATATCTGCTGAATAAACTGGAGCAAAGCAGGATAAAATAAAAGCTATAAAAAGGACCATTACGCTAAGCTTTTTCATATTTTCCCTCCGTTAATATGATTATATAATATAGATTTTATGCAAAAATAGCAAGATTATAATTTAGAGAGAAAGTCTTTTTGCAAAGAATTAAAGCCTTAAAATCTCATCAACCAACAATAATAATAAACAAGGTTATTGGATATATAGCTCGGGTCTTAGAGAATAGTCTTTGGTGTCGAGGCTGTAGATAGTTACAAAACCAGAGGTGATTTGTTTGTTTGCTGGGTCAGACATTATGATAAAACCTGGGACGTCCCATTCACCAGATTTCTGAGATTTCTCAAAGAAATATTTTACTATTCTGGTAACATCAATAGAATTTCGTGTTCCGCTTTTCAAAACGCCTTTGCAGAAACATTCTGGCTCAAAGTCCCCGCCTTCATGCTGCCAGGGCATAGCAGATGTAGCATTAAACCAGGTGCAACCACTAGGAATTCTTTTTCTCTCCCTAAATATTTCATAGCCTGGAATAAAACTTTGTGTTAGGGGATAAACCACGACAGGTATTTCTAAATCAGATTTACGAGGTAGAGCTGAAATAAATAAGAATGCTTTTTTGGGCTTAAAAGTCAGATAATTAATTCCGTAATAATCCATAGCAGATTCTATTCGGAATCTGATTAGATATCTTAATGTGCCAGGCCCTCCCCAAACCCCGATTTCTCCGGTTTTGTCACCACCTGCATTTTTATTTGATTTATAAGCTCTATTGTCGGCATGAGGGTGACGAATAAAGGCATCGTAACCGCTTCTAACTGTGATTGTAGATTTAACAGATTTTTTCTGAGACCATTCAGGATTTACCTGAAAAAGGCACTTGGGGCACTTGTTTGTGTCTATGCCTATTCTGTATCTGCATCTTGGACAGGATGTCAGCGAAAATGCAGGCAGACAAAAGCAAATAATAAAAAGTGTTGTAAGAAAGGCTTTTCCTTTCATCTATACTAATTGCCTTTTTGAGGAATTTTTATTGCCGGCGGAAGTTTTGACGCACTGGCAGATTCCATTTCTTTGTTTATCTTATTAAGCATTTTTACTGAATATGCTCCCTGCTGGCTAGTTGGACCTAATGCCTTGGCTATTTTTGTGAAAATGTCCGCAGCATCCTTGTATGCTCGGCGTCGGTAGTAGACCATACCTAGGTTGAGTTTGAGAGTGTTGTCGTCAGGTGTTATGTTTGTAGCCATAACATAAGCTTTTGTTGCATCAATAAGTTTGCCGGATTTGTAATATAGATTTCCCAAAGCAGAGTAAACATAAGCTGCTCTTGGATTTATTCCAACAGCAATTTTAAGAAGTTCTTCTGCTTTCTTCATGTTTCCAAGACGCATTTGATTCATGCCTTCGTCAAAGTTCTTTTTGAATAAATCCTGTTTCTTTCTCAGTGCGGAAATTGCTTTTTCGGTTTTTCTGTATTCTTCTGGAGTCAATATCATTTCGAGGGAAGCTAGTGCGTCCCGGCCTACAATTGCGTCATCGTCTTTTAGAGCCTGCAATAAAGCACTCTTAGCTTGTACAGCATGCATTGTTCCTAATGCTCTTATTGCTGCTCTTCGTTCTTCAACATTGTCTTTTTTCTGGGAAATTTTAATAAATACCGGAATTATAGAAGCGTCTCCAATTACAGAGAGGGCTTCTATATAGGCGAGACGTGAATCAGGGTCTTTTTCTGTTTCAAAACGTTTTTTCAATTCGTCAAAGCATCTGACGTGAGGAATCTGAGATAAGGCTTTAATAATATGATTTTTAAGGTCTAATGTATCTTCATCCAATAAACGCAACAAATCAATAAAAGCTCTGTTTACATGCATTTCGCCAAGTATTCTGATGGCATGGAATCTTAGAGTCCATGCTTCTCGTTGAAGTGTAGATATTAAAGCCGGTACTGCTCTGGGGTCATTAAGCTTTCCAAGAGCCTCAACTGCAGCACATGCCATATCTTCATCATCGTCTTCCAGAATTTCAGCTAGTGCAGGAACCGCAGAAGTGTCTCCAATATCTCCGAGAACCTGTGCGGCTGCTATTCTGGCAGGCCAATATTCATCTTTCAGGTGGGCTTCTATTATATTAGAATCTTTTGAGTTTCCAATCTGTCCAAGGCAAAGTATGGCTTGTCGTCTTACTTCTTCTTCATTGCTTTCCAGCAATTTTAAAACACTTTGATGAGCTTCTTTTTTAAATTTAAGCAGAACTCGGCGAATCCAGTAGTTTATGTGTTCATCGTATTTCCCTAGAGCATCACAAAGAATTGGAACCATAGTTTTGGCACCCATTTGTTGGAAAATGGCGCTTATACTTTCTAAAACACGTCTCTTATCTGTTTTTAATAGTGCAAATAAGTCATCAACTATTTTTATTCCATAATTGGATAAAGCTTTTTGTGTTGCATCTCTTATTGATTCTGAAGGATCTTCCAAAAGTTTATACAACAGCATTAGTGAAGATGGCGACTGAATCTTTCCTATTGTTCTTATTATCCAGTATCTTATTTCAAGATCATCAGATTCATTAACAATAGTTGTAAGGTCTAAAAGTATATCTTCACCATAAAGGCTTAATATTTCTGACGTAGTGTTACGAATCGTCCATGATTTGTCTTTAAGCCTTTGCATTAAAACGGGAGTTATGCCTTTGGGTTTTATTTCTCCTAATGCACGTAAAGCCCAATATTTCATGTCTTCATTTTCTGAAACAAGAACCTTTAGCAGAGGTTGAACGGCTAATTGTTCAAAAGCTGTTATTGCTTTTGAAGCGCTTTTTCTTACAACCCATGCCGGGTCAATAAATTTTTCGATAATTTTTGGAATAGCTGCGGGTTCTCCAAAATCACTAAGGGCTTCTAAAGCAGCCATTCTAATTTCAGAATCAGGGTCATTTAAAAATCTTAATATTTCATTAAATGCACTTTTTTCATGCATTTTCCCTAATATTTTAATAGACCAGAATCGTCTTTCTTTATCATCGCACTGAAGAGCAGCAACAAGAGGTGAAACTGCTTCATTACCCATATCAGTAAGGGCTTGAGCGGCTAGATTTCTTCCCATCCAATATTCATTTGAAAGAGAATCCATAAGATATGGTATTGAATGTGTGCCAAAATCTTTAAGTATTTCATAAACAAGGTCTCTAACCTGTTCTGATGGTTGAGACAATGCTTCAAATAGTTTCGAGGCTATATTTGGGTCACCTATTTCTCTTAAGGCTCTTAACGCAGCTACTCTTACACCTGTATCACTGTCTTGGAGCTTGCTTAATAAGAGATTTGTGTAGCTTCTGTCTCTGAGATGTCCTAAGCAGGTGATGGCCCAAAACCTTATGTTAGAGTCTTTGTCTGATGTTGCAGCTTTAAGCGCTTCAACAGCTTGACGCCCCATTTTAGTTATAGCCATGGCAGCCCGGCTTCTAATTTTCCATGAATTATCAGAAAAAAGCTTTATTAAAGCAGAAAGCTTATTTATAGGCTGCTTAGATAAACTTTTGGCGGCCATATTTGCAACTTCATCTTTTATGTCATAGAGAAGGCTTACCAGGGCTTCAAAAGCCAATTCATCATTTGTGCATCCGCTTAATGCTCTTGCTGCTCTTAATCTGACATCAGCAGACTTGTCTCTTGTCAGAGGAATAATCAATGAAGATAGATTTGGTGGTGAGATTTGGAATAGGGCTTCGATTGCTGCACAACGAATGTCTCTTGAACGGTCGTTTAGAACGCGGCTTAAGGGCTCTGCGGCTTCTAAATATTTTAACTTTCCAAGTTCTCTGACTGCTCGCAATCTTTTGGTAATTAAGGTTGATCTTAAATCTGTAACTAAGTCTTCTATTTCATTTTCTATCTTTTTATCGGTCTTTCGTTCTGTCATTTAAAACCCCGTAACAAAAGAAATCAAAAATCTCTTTGTGAAATAATCATATCTGAAATATTAAAGCAGACGTTATTGCCAGCACCTGATTTTAAGCCGGAATCGTAAACAATCATAACACGTTTAGGCATTATAAGATCGCCTTCTTCGCCAGCTTGTCTATTCAGTTCATCAACACAGAGATTTCCGAAAATATGTATTTGTTCGCCACCGGTTATACTGTTTTTGGCATAAATAGCTGCTTCAACTTTTGCTTGTGTTAAAGAGCGGTCTAGTTTAACACCTCCGTTTAATGCAACAAGTGATAAAAAGGTTTCGCCACTTTCGTGCTTGACATCTTCTGTAATGATAATATTACCAGTACAAACTATCATGGCTCTGCCATTTATTCTACCGCCGATACGAACATTTCCGTCAACAAAAATGATACCCCATACTGATGCCGGGCTGGAATAAGTACCTTGTATTGTTAAGTCTTTTTCATGAAATTCATGACAATAATCTTTTGCGTTTTTCTTTATTCTTTCCAGTTGCATTGGTTGAAAAACATCCTGATTTTTTGCAACATAATCAAATTTTGTTGTTACTGTATATGGGTCGGAACTGGGGTAGGGTGTTTCTGTAATACCAAGAACGTAAGGTTTTAATTTTTGATAATATTTAATTATTTCGCCTTCGTAAGTTGTGTATTTGCTTAAGTATGGGTCATGAAGTTGATTGCTGCAAAAGAGGTAGCCTATTTCTGGTCTGTGATATGACTGAGTGGAGTTATCTTCAAAGTAGTTGATTATATCATCAGCAGCGAAAAAGGGCATGTAAACATGAAGTCTGCCGTTAGTTCTTACTTTGCCCCAAAGATATGGGTGCAACTTGCTGACAGAAAAGTCTACGAAGTCTTTAATTTTAATATCGGAGATTTTCATACATAAATCTCTGATAACTTTTAGAGTCTGGACTCTGACGTCTCCTTCAAAACTAATGTTGCTTCCCATGTTGGGTTCCCAGAAATATTTACTGCTTCCTGCTTGCCCCATAGTGGCTTGAAAAGATTCTTTCGTCTTTGTGGCTACTTCTTCAACCAGGGCTTTAAGTTCTCTTATTATGCTCCAGTTTTGTAAACGAAATTCTCCTTCACGGAGATATTCATCTTTTTTATTGGTAACAAAAAGTGTGTAATGCTCTGCTGGTGGTGTAAGATCTGATACTTTCAAATCTTTCATCAGCTCTATTTTTCTTTGAGCACTGCGGTAAACTCCTGTTGCTTCAAATCTTAAATTGGCTTCCCAGCCGCCTAATGATTTGTCTGCATAGGTTTCGCGGCTTTCTCTCTTATAGCAGTTTAAGCTTTGAGGAACATCAATATATTCGTCAATATAACTTTTAAAGGGAGTGCTTCTAACATTGCCTACTTGAACCAATACTTCTGCTGTTCCGCCATCAACAAGCTCTCCATCAGTTATTTTAACGCGCATTGAAAAATTTTCTGCTTTGTCTATGTCTAGTAAAGCCAAAACTTTCTCGTCGAATTGTCCTTCACTATCCATAAGCTTTTGAGAAAATACTTCTTTTACTTTTACTAAAGCTTTTTCTAACCCAGCTTCAGCTAGGTATAAAGCTTGAATATTTTCACTGAGTTTAGTGGTTTGAGTGCGTTCCTGGGTAAGATAATTGATGAGCATTATACCTAAAATATATAAAACAGCGACAATACCTATAAGCATAAGCATTGCGCTCCCTTTTTTATTATTACAAGATATTCTACTCATCATATAATAATCTTACCAATTTTAGCTTAATTAGACTAGTAGTTGATAAAATTTTTATTATTCTTCATCGACTACATTTCTAGGCTTTTCGCCATTAGCATGCCAGTTCAAATATGATTTTATGAAGGGTTCCAATGCACCATCCATTACTTTCTGTACGTCAGAAGTATAATAACCTGTGCGAAGGTCTTTTACCATTGTGTAAGGGCAAAAAACATAGGATCTTATCTGGCTTCCCCAAGCAATAACTCTTTGGTCGCCCTGGATATTTTTTATTTCTTTTTTCTTGGCTTCTTGTTCTAATTCATAGAGCTTAGCTTTCAGCATGCCGAGAGCTACTTCTCTGTTTTGATGCTGGCTTCTTTCAATCTGACAAGAAACAACTATTCCTGTGGGAATATGGGTTATACGTACGGCTGAACTGGTTTTGTTTACGTGTTGTCCACCGGCACCGGAGCTTCTAAAGAAGTCTAGTTTGAGGTCATCTTCTTTAATTTCAACATTTATGTCTGTTGGAAGAATAGGAAGAACATCTACTGCGCAGAAACTTGTGTGACGACGTTTATTGGCATCAAATGGAGAAATTCTTACCAATCGGTGAACACCTTTTTCCCCTTTGAAATAGCCATAAGCATAAAGTCCTCTAATGCGCAGTGTTGCTGAATTTATTCCATTTTCTTCTTCCTGGATATCCATTACATCGCATTGAAAACCAGCTTGTTCAGAATATCTGGTATACATTCTGTATAACATCGATGCCCAATCTGTGGCTTCTGTTCCTCCGGCACCTGGTTTAATAGAAAGATATACGTCTGACTGGTCATAGGGTTCATTTAAGAATGTACCTAATTCCAAATCATCAATTGTTTTGTTTATATTGTCAAGCTGAGCAACCAGCTCGTTGAACATTGCCGGGTCTTCTGTTTCATACATTTCCATTAAATCAACATTATCTTTGAATTCCTTTTCTACGGATTCAAAGGTGTCACAGCATTTTTTTAATTCTGCTATTTTCTGATTAATAGATAATGCTTTGTTTCTGTCGTTCCAAAAATTAGGGTCTAAGGTAGAGGCTTCTAGTTCTCTGATTTGCTCTCGTTTTTCGGGTAAGTCAAAGATGACTCCCGATGCCGGAGAGACGTTCTTGAATACCTCTTATTTTTTCTGTTACTTCGTATTCCATTGTCTTTCTCCTGAAATATAATCAACGACTTATGCGAACTAGTCGTTTAATATTATCTGAATACCCTCCGTATTTACCTACAGATTCCATTTCTAGGACTAACGAAGAGTTTTCTAAATCTACAGATTCTATTTTAAACTCATTTATTCTATATTCGTATTTATCGTTTTTTCTGAAATCTTTATTTGGCGGAATAATAACATCGCCTGTGAATACCGAATTTAAAAGATTTTTTTCTTCTTCCGGAGCTTTTTCTAATGCTAACATGGTGTCAGGACAATGACGCTGCATTGTTTTGATTTTAAGCATTAAATGTTCTATTCCGGAACGAGCCATAAAATATGCTTTACGGTTGTTTAAAGTTTTTTCGTAGCGATTCCTGGAATTGGCCATTGACCAGGATAAAGAAACAATATAACATCCCAGGCAGACTATTACGCATAATACTATAGCTAATGCCATTCCTTTTTTGTTATTTTGTTTCATAATTTCAATGCTTGTTTTTCTTCAAAGAATAAAGTGCTAAAGATTTGCTTTGTATACCATTAATTGAATATCTTTAACATTATTATCTTTTCCCCACTTGGCAGTAATAGTAATTTTCTTAAGGCCATTATCTATTTTTGCTCTCTGAGTCTGGTGGGTAGAATAATTTTTGACAGCTTCAAAACTCATAGGAATAGTTTCAACCATGCATTCAAAAGATACCTGTTTATTGCTTATTTTTATTGGTTTTAAATCTAATTTTCTTCCGTTTTCAGATTCTATGACAATATCTTTGCTTAATCCATCAGGAATATCTTTGAAAGGTATGGCCAGGGCTGTTTCAAGCTTTTCTTCAATACGATTTAGTATTTCGAATCTGTCGCCAATGTCGGAACCGCCCTTGGCATATTCGATTAAAAACATGAATGAGGGTAGAATTAAGGTAGAAAGAATAGTCAAAGCTGTCATAACTTCTATGAGAGAAATACCTTGATTATTCTTTTTTCTACCTATTCTAGCCATTTATTCATTATTCTTACCTGTATCAGAAAAACTATTTGTTGGCTCCGCAGCAGTTTTTATATTTCTTACCGCTTCCACATGGGCATGGGCCGTTTCTAGAAGGTTCATTGGAACCTTGAGCCGGCTGATTCGGAGTTTCGTCATCTGAACGATTATACTGCATTTCTTCTTCGTGACGTTCCTGGGCTTCACGTTCTTCTGAATGAGAATATCTTACTCTGAACATGTAGTAAAGAATATCTTCACGAAT
>JAEEGF010429465.1_pt1 | contig 10890 bp, 8 predicted proteins | sample 9134171 | NCBI WGS metagenome assembly JAEEGF01 (sample SAMN16246542, study PRJNA631951) | gut metagenome | biome: gut microbiome; feature: rumen; material: AP-attached | host: Bos | place: Iran: Karaj | collected 2018-10
CATTGAGTGATATATCATCCGATTCTTACATCGACTTTGAATTCCCGCAAGGTTTCAATGTTCCGTCAGAAGCAGACTATACAATAGTAGCTTATGTAAACAGTGTAGATACTAAATCCGACAACGATACCTTGTCAATGACAAAATGTACCGATTTGGGCTTGGCAGAACAAGCAGGCAATGTAGTGTTCTTAGGACAAAACATTCCTAACCCTGCAACAACTCAAACAGTTGTCAACTATCAAGTTCCAACAGATGGAACAATAGTATTCACATTGACAACCGTAACCGGACAAGTAATCTATACAACTACACAAGAAGTAGAAGCAGGACGCAATAGTGTTGAACTCAACACCGAAAACTTGGCAGCCGGCATATACTTCTACACTATGGATTTCAATGGTCAACGCTTAACCAAGAAGATGACTATTAGAAAATAAGAAAAGTTTTTAAGCATTATTCTTTAATTATGGGCAACCGAAAGGTTGCCCTTTTTTGTGAAAAAAAATATAGAAAAAAGTAAGTGGTAATAGAAAATTGATTATTTTTGCAAAATGAAATCAGTAAAATGGAGTAATCCGAAAAGCCTTTAAGTGAGTAGGAATAAATAAAAAACAAAGTAGTATGAAGAAGTTATTCACAATTTTTACCATTATGACAATTGTTGCAGTAGGTATTTTGTTTACCAGTTGCAAAGAGAAGGGTTATTGTTACTGTTATTCCTCTTCCCCTTATGTTGATTATGCACAAATGGAGTCGCAAGCTGCAGGAATGAAGACAGAAGCAGACTGCCAAAAATACGACCATGGCTCCGCTGGTTATTTCAGTTGCGAATGGATTAAAGAATAATTAGAAAACAAGCATAATTTTAGGCTTAACATAGCAAGGGCAACCTTTGGGTTGCCTTTTTTGTGATAAAAAAAGAAAAATATAGCAATGGTATTGGAATTTTGTTTATTTTTGCAAAATGAAATAACAACCTTTTGTTGTAGTTCGGCGGTTGTATAGGCAATCTTAGCTGTCTTGCTATAAAGAAGGGCGAAAAGTTAATTTTAAGGTTAATTAGGAATAAAACAGATAGAAAAAAGATAAAGTAAAATAAAATATTAACATTCTGAGCTTTACGCTCTTATTCTCCTTACTGAAATCTGGACAATTTCAAAGGCACGAGAATAAGTTGGCGAATAGCTCGCGCGTTCGGGCGTGAGTTGTTTCGTACTTGTTAGTGCCAAGGGAGTCCAGACCCGCAGTAAGTAATAAGTACACCAAAGGAACGGCACACGCCTTTTTCTTTTGGGGCTTATGCGAGGAGAGGGTTTGGAGCAAAGACCTAAGAAATAATAAAAATGCAACGAATAAATATGATTGATTGTGTTGGGAGAAGTTATCAATCCAGCAATCTAGAAAACGGAGAATTCAGTTACGCCAAAGCTCTCGAAGAAAACATCAGCGGTCACAAATTTTTAGATATTCGTTTCTATGACGAAACAACAAAAGTTGCCGTTCTGATAGAAACAAAGCAGAACTTCAAACCCAAAGACAAAAAACAACTGTTTGATTATGTTGCGCTTGAACAACGTTTGTCGGCACAAACAAAAATCATTGCAATTCTAGCCAACACCAATGATGATAAAATTAAAGTATGGAAAATAACAAACGGTGATGAGGAAGAACTTGATGACCGCAAACTGAAATCGTTTGCAGAATATGTTGACTATTTTAAACCTAAGAATGTCAACGACAAAACAGCGGTTCTTGAAAACACATCTAAACTCAACCGCTTGCTTCACGACAACGGAATAGCCGAAAAACTTCGTAGCCAGTTTGTTGGCACTTGTCTGCTTGCTTTAAAGAATGGTTTGAACTACAAAGGATTAAGCACTGCACAGATAATTGCAGGAATAAAAGAAGTGTTGGGAAGGCTTTTGGAAGGTAGTCTTGACAAAGCTGATAAGATTGTGATATTGCATGAAAACATCCTAAAAGACCAAAATGTTGAGAAAATCAAATCTGAGAACTTTGAGAAAATATTGAACTACATAGAGATAAACATTGTACCGTACATAAACGAAGCAAGTCGCGAGGGGCACGATATTCTGAGCTATTTCTTTACCACATTCAACAAATATGTCGCTCGCGAAGATAAGAACCAAGCGTTTACGCCAAACCACATATCGCACTTTATGGCAAAAGTGGCGGGCATTTACAAAACATCCAGAGTATTAGACCCAACATGCGGTTCTGGAACTTTTATTGTACAGGCCATGACGCAGGCACTTAACGACTGCGAAACAGATGCGGAGCGCAACGCAATAAAAAAGAATCAGATATATGGTATTGAGTTCGACAAAAATGTTTACGGACTTTCAACAACCAATATGCTGATTCATGGTGATGGAAATTCAAATGTGCGCTGGGGCTCGTGCTTTGAATTGGGCGACTGGATTGAACAGGCAACTGCAGATGTTGTGCTGATGAATCCACCCTATAACGCATCAAAGAATCAAGTACCTGAAGATTTTGCCAAAACATGGGGGAAAACAAGCACCGACCCGTCAAAAGGGCTATGCTTTGTGGAATTTGTTGCACAAAAGGTCAACCGTGGTCGTCTGCTCACTTTATTGCCAATGGCATGCGCCATTCAAACAAATGGAGTGATTGGTAATTTCAAACAGAAAATGCTCGAAAGGCACACACTTGATGCGGTTTTCTCATTTCCTGCCGAAATGTTCTATCCTGGTGCGAGTGCCGTTGCATGCTGTATGGTATTTGACTTGGGCAAACCGCACAAAAAGGACAAGGAAACATTTTTTGGATATTTCAAAGATGATGGTTTTGAGAAACGAAAGGGTGTCGGTCGTGTGGATGTGAAAAACAAATGGGAAGCTATTGAAAAGGAATGGTTGTACTTATATGAACACAGATCCACGGCTGTTGGGAAAAGTATAACAAAATGTGTTTCCTCCGATGACGAATGGTGTGCGGAGGCATATTTGGAAACCGATTATACACCGCTATGTGAAATGAATTTTTTAATTAAAATGCGTGATTATATGGCTTTCACAATTGGCCGTAGCAATCCCTATCATTCTTTTAATTATACTAACCATCCTCTGTCGGCTAAAAAATTAGAATTGAATGTAAGGAATTGGCAATGGTTCAATATTGGAAATGTTTTTCATGTAAAAGCAGGTAAATACCACTATCCAGAAGAGTACACTTCTGGAGATACGCCTTATGTTAGTGCTACAGCCATAAATAATGGTATTGCACAATATATTGATTTAGATTCTGATTTTGAAGAATATGCAGTAACGAATGAAAAAATCAATTGTAAAGCTTTTTATCAACCATTACCATTTTGTGCGACAAGCGATGTGAACATATTAAGAAGAAAGGACAATGTGCCAATAAATAAATATGTGGGATTGTTCCTTGCTTCTGTAATAGATTTCAATGAAGGTTATAGATGGAATTATGGTCGGCAATGTCGTGTCGGTGACACCAAAGCAATCAGGCTTAAACTTCCTGCAATCCTAAACGCCCAAGGTGAATATGAACCAGACTGGCAATGGATGGAAGATTATATCAAAGGTCTGCCCTATTCGGGATGCCTTTAGATTGAAAAAACGGCAAATGTCATTCTGAACTTGTTTCAGAATCTATTGCCGTTTTATGTGCTTATTCAGTATCCTTTGCCCGCAATATTTACTTGACAAAACCTCCAAAAATCTGCATTCAGCGACAAAATAACCTCCAAAAATCTGCATCTACAAAGAAAATAACCTCCGAAAATATGCAAAAGTTTTTAAAATAACCTTTGGAAATCTGCAAATAGGTTTGTAATTTTGCGGCAATCAAACAATTAGGCATATATGTTAAAACGAAAGTTTACAGACTATCTAAAACAATGGAAAAGTACCAAGCAGAAGGAGTGTCTTCTTGTGCGTGGTGCGCGTCAAATTGGCAAGACATATATCATAGAGGATTTTGCCCGAAACAATTACGAATCGTTTGTTGAAATCAATTTCGAGCAGTATCCAGCATTGAAGTCTGCTTTCAATGGAGAATTGACTGTGCCAGAAATGATTAAGGGAATTTCTGTATATATCCCAGAAGCCCGATTTGTTCCTCACAAGACCTTGATTTTCCTTGATGAAATACAAGCTTGCCCACAAGCAAGGGCATCGCTTAAATTCTGGGCGATAGACGATAATTACGATGTTATTGCATCGGGGTCATTGTTGGGCATTAACTACAAGGCAGTGCCGTCTTTTCCTGTAGGTTACGAACGGCAGGTCGATATGTTTTCGCTTGATTTCGAGGAATATCTGTGGGCAGTCGGATTTTCGCAGGATACGATAGAATCACTTAAGGAACACTTCGTGAAACAAGAAAAGATAGAAGAACCTATTCATCGAAAAATGATGAGTTATCTTCGTGAATATATGGTAGTTGGTGGTATGCCAGCGGTTGTAAACCAGTTCCTTGCCACCAAGAATTTCGGCATTGTCCATCAGGAGCAGGAAAAAATAATTTCTGCCTATCTGAACGACATTGCCAAGTATGCAGAAACGGCAGACCGTCCCAAAGCGCGTAGCTGTTTCCTGTCGATTCCTAAGCAGTTGGCGAAGGAAAACACCAAATTCCAGTATTCGGTAGTTGAACATAACGGAACAGCGCGGAAATTTGCCAACTCCTTGGATTGGCTTCGCGATGCTGGCATTGTGGCGTATTGCTACAATTTGTCTGCCTTGCAGTTTCCGTTGTCGGCATACATCAGGGATGATCAATTCCGCATATATATGGGTGATATTGGGCTACTGATTTCGATGTATGGCTTTGAAATGAAGGCAGCATTGATAGACGATACGCTTGAAGGCCCTGCAAAAGGTGGTATATATGAGAACCTTATGGCCGACATTCTACACAAGAAGAAGTATCCGCTCTATTTCTACAAGAAGGACGATTCGTCGGTTGAGATTGAATTCGTGCTAACGCATGGGACTAGTCCATTGCCGTTGGAGGTGAAGTCTAAAAAAGGCAGGTCGCAGTCGCTCAATACCGTGCTTATGTGGAAGGGCATTGAAAAAGGCTACAAATTTGGTATGTCTAATGTCGGTGTGGTTGACAATAAGATAACGATGCCGTTGTATCTGGCGATGTTTCTGTAAAAAAGGGCACATTAGCGTTGGGCAGTTTAGCTTAGGACAAAACCTCCGAAAATCTGCATCTGTATCAAAAATAACCTCCGAAAATCTGCAACAATCTTGTAAGCAACTGATAATCAATTATACTTGACTCCATATAAAATATGCTTAATTTTAGTCTATCTGCAAGCTGAAATTGACATTTTCTAATTTTGGCTTATTAATAGACCAAAATAAAAATTTTAGTTAATTTTCTATATATCAGAAAATAATATTATTTTTGCACAAATCTAAAGTTGAACTTTATTTTTGTACAAATTATGGATTATATATACCGAACTATCTCAGAATCAATAAAAAACGATTTACAATACTACAAAGTAATAGTTATCACGGGGCCGCGACAGGTTGGCAAAACTACGCTTTGCAGGATGCTTTTTCCCGATTACGATTATGTAAACCTTGAGAATATTCCGACAAGGGAAATTATTCGTGACGATATGCAAAAGTTTATTGACAACATAAAAGGCGGAGTAATAATTGATGAAGTACACCATTTGCCCGACTTGTTTTCGTATATTCAAGTTGCAGTCGACAAAGGCTCTGACAAGCGTTTTGTACTTACTGGAAGTAACAATTTCGGCATGTTGCAGAATGTTACGCAGTCGTTAGCAGGAAGAGCCTCACTTTTTACATTGCCACCATTTAGCATTGGGGAGGTTTTTGGTTCGATTTCAGAAATGACGACAGATGAACTTATATTCAAAGGACTATATCCTGCAGCATACACACTTGAAACTCCACCTACGCGCCTGTATTCAAATTATTACAGCACCTACATTGAACGCGATATGCACCAGCTAATCAAGGTCAAGGACTTGTCTCAATTTCAACTATTCGTCAGACTCTGTGCTGGAAGGGTTGGTTCTGAGTGCAATTTCGCTGCGCTATCAAACGAAACTGGAGTTTCGGCACCGACAATTAAGGAATGGCTCAGTGTATTGGAAGCATCGTACATTGTGTTTAAATTGCCTCCATTTTATGCAAACATCAGCAAAAGGCTGGTAAAATCGCCCAAAATATACTTCTACGACACAGGAATTTTGTGTCTTTTACTCGGAATAGAAAGCCCTAGACAATTAGAAACACACCCATTGCGTGGGGCAATTTTCGAGAATCTTGTTGTAGCAGAATTTATCAAATCAAACCTTAACGCCGGCAAATTGCCCAATTGCTATTTTTACCGCGATAGTCGAGGGACCGAAGTTGACCTCGTCCAACAACAAGGAAACGAATTTGGTTTATATGAAATAAAATCATCAAGGACTTTTAATTCTAATTTCTTTGAGAACCTCAGGGCTGTCAGCAAGATTTTTGGCGGAAGTGTGCATGAATCTGCAGTTTTGTACGATGGTGAAGATACTCGCGAATCACAATTGGAAGGGATTTACAACTTCCGCAATTTTACATATTAGATAAATCATTAGATATCAACAATAAAACAACCAACTGAACAAATCTAAAGTTGAACTTTATTTTTTGTTCATATTCCCATCAATCCTTCAATAAGCCTTGCATACTCCTCACCCAATGGCAAATCATAATTTGCTTGCAGGGATCGGCGAGTTACAATGGTCTTCTGATGCGTGCGCGGATTGTAGCCTTCCTTTTCCACATCGACAAACCAAACGCCAACGCCACGCTTTTGCCACAAAGGTAAGTCGTTGTAGTTTATGCCGTTGGAAAACAGCAGTTCGTTCTTGTCGGCAGTTGTCTTCTTGCTCATCAGCGACTGTGCTTCCGATGGTTTTACACCTTTCTTCCTCAGCATCCAGTAGCAGTGCGAATTCAAGGCATTGCGGCTGGCATCTTCCTGCCGCCACAAGAAATAATCAAGAACCAGTTCCTTGTTCGGCAGCGGTATTATCCTGCAGTCGAAAACTCCCATTTTGCCAAGCTGCATTGAGAAAAACGCACTGGCAGTCCCCGAAAGTATCGAATTGTACTTGCGCACTTTTCTTGCAAATGAATTCTCGTCGATATGGAACAGCAACGAAATTTCATCGCTTTCCGTATAACCGTAAATTATGCGGAAACCGCAATCCATCAATGCTTTAAGAGTTTCAACCATCATATCCCGAAAACGAATGTCGAAAGGTGCCTCGAATTTGCATTTCTCCTTTGTCAGTTTCGTGAAGCCACGACCGTCAAGACGGGCAACCATATATGTTTCAGGGACAATAATCTGGTCGAGAGATTCCTCATAGACTCTCATTTTCTTGTCAAATGCGTCAAAATCCATAACTTTCAGTTTTATTCAATCCAACTTTCAATTACAAAATCACCATTTCCATCAAATTTTACGAAGTAAAGTTCATCAAATCCTTCGGCGTATGACGGAATCACCAATCTATTTTGCATATACGGAATTGCAACACGCGGCACATTTCCTCCACGTGCCTTGTTTCGTGCAATACAATCCTTCAGTATGCTTTGAAAATACATTCCAACAATACGATAACCATTTGCCTTGAACAAATCTATATACTTTTTTCGTTCTTCTAATGTTGTATTAGTATTGTCAATCACAACATTACGATTCTGCAAAACGCATTGTTCCATAAATGCCGATTCGCGTTGTCTTGTCCGAAGCGTATCCAGGTTAACGTGCTTGAAATCCGCAGGTTCAAAATACTTTCTATAAAAAGTAGATTTTCCCGATGCCGGAATACCAGTAAAGACAATCGCGACCTTCTGTCCATTGTAATGTTGTATCAATTCGTTCCCTATCATTTTTTTCTAATCAACTGCAAATTTAATCAAAAAAACTTGGCAGGCTTCGGGGATAGGACATTTGTTCAAAGGCACCAATGTTGCCTATGGCTCTGCCAAGGAAATCTACTCCCGTCGTCCATATCGACAGGCGAAGCAGATTTTTTTGAGTTGCATGGATTATATCCGACGCAGCATAGTCATTAACCGTTTTTGACTGACGGAATCTCCACAAGGATACGCGTAGGAACGATTTTACAACCGACCCTGTTTATCGGCTAACGTAAATCAAATGTCTTGCAACACGGTAAGCCCATCTGACAACACTGCTAGCAACTCAATTTTTTTTCAAAAAAGTTGTTCTGTGCTGTGAAGCACCACCGAGTCGAAGCCGAAAACAAGATCAAGAACCAGCACGTCAATCAAAAGCAAGAGCAAAGTCATTCAAATAATTAAATAATGACGCGCTGACATGTTTGTTAGGTCTTACTACCCAATTATGCTACAGAATCAGTCCTTTGTAAGGACCATCATTCTTTAAACATGTACCCACAGCACAGATTAAAAAGGACCGCATGAGACAGGCTCAGCAGCCCTTTAGACAACCTTATTTGTTTTTCCCAACGGCAGCAACCATTTCGTAAGTTTCCTTCAAGCTATCGGGAATAATGATTTTCAAACCTCTAATGCGTTGCAACTCCTTGTCGCGAGCCTCGTCAATCTTGTCGGTAATGCTTTTCATTGCAAGGTTAAACTCCTCTGCAGACTTATGGTTGCTCATCATTACCTTTGAATTATGCTCATCCAAAGCAATTTCAATCTTGTGCTTGATGCCGTTCAGTTCGGCTTGTAAACTGCGATGCAACTCCTGCATTTCCATAAACTTATGGTCAACAGTCTCCATATCAAGCGAAGCTGTGTATTCTGTAATTGTCATGTCACGACCTTCGCCGCTTGTCGATAGACCTGTGCGAATTGACTTCTTTGCCAGCTTTATACTGTTACTGAAATCGCCCGAAGGATGAATCAGTTTGCCAAGGTTTGCACATTGCGCCTCAAGGTAATAGTAACGGCAACGCTCAGCAACCGACATTTCTGCAATTACATCATCTTCTGTGATACGTTTCATCAGTTTGCCCAAAGACGGAAGTTCTATTCCCAACTCGGCAGCATAAGTTTCGACATCTGTATTTTTTACTGCATCGACCATTGTTTGTCTTGCCTTGATTGCCTCGCGCAACCATGCAATAAGAGCCTTAAGTTTGCCGACATTGGCAACCTCATCGATGGACTTGTCGAATTCTTCCTTGGTCATTCCCTTGTGAGAAACGACCTTCCTGTCCATACCTATAACACTAACCTCGCTTGTCACAAAGTCGAAGAAAACATTATTGCTGTTTTCGTACATCTCCTTCGCTTTGTTTGCGATAAAATTGGCGCTGGTATTTGTAAGGCCTTCAGCGCCGAAAAAGGCATCGAGTTGTGATGAATAAACTGCCATAATTTTCCGTTTTTTCTGGTTTACTAAATTGGTGTCCTTTAAAATTCGCCGCAAAATTATAGCCACAGTGCGCAACCTATTTGCGTAGTCAGAAAAATTTTTAATAAATTTGCAAAAAAATTTCATTTTCACGATTATGCCAGCAAGTAAAAACGCGTTGATACGCTACAAAACAATCGACCAATGCCTACAGAGACGTAACCGCCTGTGGACTCTAGAAGACTTGATTGAAGCCTGCTCCGATGCTCTGTACGAGTACGAAGGTAACATGAACGGAATAAGCAAGCGAACCATTCAGCTCGACATCCAGAATATGCGTAGCGAAAAACTCGGCTACAACGCACCAATCGTCGTAACCGACCACAAGTACTATTCGTATTCCGACCCGAAATTCAGCATAACCAATTCGCCCATCACCGACTTCGACATGAAGGCAATGACTGAAGCAATTAATGTGCTGAAGCAACTTAGCGGTTTTTCGCAATTCGGTGAACTTGAAGAAGTCATAAACCGCCTGAACGACCATGTTTCATCGTTGCAGCACAAAACTCAGCCAGTCATTTTTTTTGAGAAGAACGACCGACTTCGCGGACTTAATTATATTAATATGTCGTATGATGCCATTGTTGCCAAGCGACCGCTGGACATTATGTACAAGTCATTCAAGTCGCCGAAAGCCAATCCGTTGCGCTTCTCGCCGTATGTGCTACGCGAATACCGAAACCGCTGGTTCCTGTTCGGGAAGGCAAAAGGCGTAAACATGATTCTCAACCTTGCGCTCGACCGCATAGAGTCGATGGAAATGGGCGATACGAAGAACTACATCGAAAATACCGACTTCGACCCGGTTGCATATTTCGACAAGATTGTCGGCGTAACACTCTACGACAAATCAGAAAAGAACATAGTTTTCTGGGCAAGCGCAGACCACACACCATATATCGTCACAAAGCCTTTCCACAAGACGCAACGGATGATAAAGCAGTACGAGGACGGTTCCGCCGACTTTGTAATCAGAGTTATCTGGAACCGAGAGCTTATCCGCGAATTCTTGGGCTTTGGCGATGGTCTTGTCGTAAAGTCGCCACGGCAACTGGTGAAACGAATGACAGAACAGTCGGAAGGGATGTATAGGAATTATTGTGGCGGAAAGAAGACGGAAGAGGAATAGATATGGCAAGGCAAGAGCCTTGGTTTTAGATGTCGTAGGCTGGAGCCTACGACAAACTTGATAGGCTGGAGCCTACGACAAACTTGTGCCTACGACAAGTTAGAGCTTTTTTAATTTGCTAAAATTCTATCCAGCAGACTTTTCCCGTCTTTTTCATCCAGTCCTTGTGCTCGTTGTATTCTTGTTCGCCCTGACAAATCCATAGCACCTTTGTTCGCATCGGAAAATCGACTTTCGGTGGAGGGGCGTAGCCGTCGGTGAGGATGATAAGTCCGTCGTATTGACGATGTTCGCGG
>JAEEGF011988726.1_pt1 | contig 10890 bp, 7 predicted proteins | sample 9134171 | NCBI WGS metagenome assembly JAEEGF01 (sample SAMN16246542, study PRJNA631951) | gut metagenome | biome: gut microbiome; feature: rumen; material: AP-attached | host: Bos | place: Iran: Karaj | collected 2018-10
CAGGAGATTCCTCAAGCTCCTCGGCGATGACGTCGTAGGTTTTTCCTTTGGCGAGCTTTTTGCATATCTGCTCGATCAAAAGATTAGCTCTGCCGAGGTTATATTCCTGCTCCAAATGCTCTTTATACGTCATATATTCGTTCCTCCATAGTCTCTTTTCTATGGCTTCCCTGACCTTGGTGTCGATCCTGGATGTGAGTGGACTATTGGCAGTACCACTGACCAGGTAGGAGATAAAGGACTTCATGTCTTCGGATACATCGTCCCTGTCGCCGCCTGCACAGATGAAAATCCTGTCTGTGCCGTCTTTGAGTTCAAGATTCTCTACTTCTCTGCACTTGGGGGTAAATGAGTATTTGTGATATCCGCGTTTAAACAGGTCGAAGGTACAGAGAAAAATGATATAGCTGTCCGGGAGCTCTTTGTACGCGTGCCCTTTTTCCAGGTAATCAAGGTCGATCATGCCCTGATAATATCTGCTTCTGAGTGGAAGCTCCACCGTGTCTGATCTTTGCATCTCGATGTCATAGACTTTCTTGGCATCATCCTCGAAATACACATCAAATCTGACACCATGCCCATCTGCGGTGATCTGAATCGCCTTTTGTTTCTCTGAGCGAATTATGCTGCCAATCTTCCTTCCGATGGAAAGCTCCGTAAGTTCTTTGCACAGGTCCTCATTTTCAATCAGAATCTTGCAGAACATGAAGTCGTCATCGAATTTCAGGTCTTCATAGTCTTTCATTGTTGTCTTCTCCTTTAATTATAGATTTGAGGAAATATCATCGCAAGGAATAATTGCGATGGGTTCGGCGGAACGCCGCAGTCGTCCCAATAGGGACTGTAGAATTAATTCAACAGAGAAGACATTAACATTGAAGAGAGCATATGTAAAGTAGATTAAGGAAATCTTAAGAAAATCTGCCGGAAATCTTAAGAAGTTAGCGGGATTTGCTGAAAGATGCAGTTGTGTTCATTGACTTTATGATGACGACAAATATGAAACTGTGATAGGATAGAATCCATAAGCAAATTTCCATAAATAATGAAGATTTAGATATTAACAGTCATGCTCGATTGGGGGAGAAGGATGATATTATTTGCAAATATGGATGCAGAAGGGGGAATGACATATGTATTTAGCGTCAGAAGAACATGATCAGTTAAGAACTATAGTAATGGGCTTTGAGGTGCCTTTTCGGACTTTTATTGCTAGAAGGATCACAGCTAACTATACTACAGAAAGTGATTTTATTTCTGCCTTAACAAGTGCGGTTCTTGCGCCAGGATTGCCTGTTATGTTTTCTAACGAATTTGGAAAGATAAAGAAGATTCCCGCTCATTATTATAAAATGTTAACAGACGCAGTTCAGGCGTGTACAGTAAGGTGTGTACCTAACGATACAGACGTTCCAAATGTAGCGACACTAATTGTTTTGTATGAACTATTTGGGAATGAGATAAATGATTTTATGTTAAGTTTCCCAAATCATACACTGTTTATTGATCACATGGAGAAATATAGATATGTGAGAAATAAACTGGATCATCCGCAAAGTAAGACTTTGCAGGTTGAAGATATGTATCCTGTTCTGTCATTTATCAATGATGCAAGTACAGCTATTTTCATCCTTGATGAAGAGTGCTTTTGGGAAAGAAAGCAGGAAGATATAGAACGTGGAATCCTGGCTTTAGAAACAAAGAATAGGATTATTCCAATAGACACGAATAATTTTAACAATGTTCCATTTTCAGATACCAGTATAGTTTGTAGGCAAAAGGAAATAGAGATTATTCAAGAATTTGTATATGGAAGCCCAGGTGCACTTAAGAAAAAAACTTCTTTATGCATATATGGATATGGTGGAGTAGGGAAGACAGCTATAGTTACAGAAGCAATTAAAGTAATTGTAAGGGATGTGATAGATGGGTGTACCATAAATGGGTACATTCCAAGATTTATATTGTTTTTTTCAGCCAAAAAAACCAAATTAGATTACTCGCACACATCAGGGAACCTTGTAGAAGAGTCGCTTTCGTCTGATTTCTCAACATGTATGGAATTAGAAAAAGCTATTTTCCAGCACTTGAAGATTGAGACATTTAATAACTTCAATGAAAAAGGATTAGTAATCATAGACAACCTTGAAACAATTGATCAAAGCGAAAGAGATGCGATAAGAGATTTTGTGGATAATCGATCGCCTAGTAATGTTCAATATATTATTACTTCAAGAAACGAAGAACCATACGAACAGAGATTGAGCATTGACGGATTTGATGGTGATGATGGGATTAATTTTATCGACACATATATCGAAGAAAACAATCTTGCAATTGAGCTGGACGACAATGATAAAAGAGATCTTTTAGATGCCTCTAAAGGAAATACATTAGTATTGGTCCTTTCATTGCAACGATTGGATAAAAAGATAATAACAGTTCCGGGAATAGTAAAAGATTTGAATCAGTGTTCAGTTGCTCTGATTACGAAAGAAATGTCTGTCATACCACTTAATGGATATGAAATCATCTGTGAATTTATGTTTAAAAATACATTTGAAGAGCTTGAGCACTTGTATGAGGATCGAGGTGAGCGTCTTAATTTGCTATTGCGAGTTTTTGCTGTATATCCCACTCAATCGATAGATATATATACTATTTGTATTGTGACAGAGCTAGGTTATCCGGATATCCTTCCTATGGTTGACTTGTTGTGTAAATACTTGATTTTAGAGAAGAAAGAAGAAAAATATAGTCTTAACCCATTTGCTGAGAAATACATTATTCAAAAATTACTTCCTAACGCAACTGAAAGTCAACGTTTATCGAATGATATCAGTAGAAGTGTTTCAGAAGTGAAAAATCATCTCAAAAAACTGGAGGGTGATGTAAAAACAAATATAAAGGTAAGAAGTATTATAAACGATTGGTCGATTAATTACGACGGTGATAAAATTGCAGCTGCAAAAATATATTCACTCTACAATGACGCTTATCAGGAATGCCAGAAAGATTCTAAGTACCATGTGGAGGAGAGCTATGAAGAGTTCCTTAATGATGTAGGAAAGATTGAAGCTACAACTATGCATCCATATATAAAATTTCAAAAAGCTCGAATTTTATGTTTGTATCAACAGACAAAATTTATTACATCGATTAGCGATGATGATATTTCGAATGCTTATGATGAGTGCATATGGGCCATAAAGGCTAACAGCTTATATTCAAAGATAATGAGCACCAAGACATATGCTTCTATTTTTTGGATATATGGTCTGTTTTTGGATTCAATCGGAAAATATGATGAGGCCATAAAAAATCTTGAAGATGCAATGAGATATTTTAAAAATATAGAGTGTGAAGATCTGGAGTATTATCAGTGCATCAGCAAATTGCTAACTATGTATCTCGCAGAGTATGATAAAGGAGAAAATACAGATTGGATTAAGAAAGCAAAGCCTATAGGAATGGAGTTGTTAAACAATCGTGATAAATATAGCAATGAAAGGACCACTAAAATGGCAGCTACAGAGGCGAACAGAAAATTAAAAGCTTTAAGATGTTAGTTTTTGGGGCGTAAGTAAGGAGGGTATCTGATGAGTAGGATGGTAGATACTGTAGTTTTATCAGGCGAAGAGACTGTTGCTTTTGCTAATTCTTTATTTAGACCTTCTGCAGATAGTATTCAAAAAAGACAGAGTTACATTGATAAGTTAAATGATGGCGTACATATTACGCGTAACAATAATGGGCTTACTGCCGATATTGATGATTTGGATTTATCTTTTTTGGATGATAGAGGAAAAATTATCTAAGACCGATTATAGCTCAGATTACGAATTATTTTCAGTGTGGAGCCACAGGGGACGTTACAGGCTGACTCGTTGCATGCAATGAGTCCGTTCTGTAACGTCCCCTTTAACTCTTCTTAAGGAATATACACCTGAATTGCCTTATCCAGCGCGCCGTCTGTAACGCTTATAGCCATAAGCATGTTGCTGGTCAAGTAGTACTCAGTAGCATTCTCTGACCATCCGGGATAGTTGTCACCTTTAAATTCGCTGCCGGTGATGGTCTCGGTTTCAAGATTTGAGATACCGTCTTTTTCCACGAACTTCTGAAGGCAGATCTCACAGTTTTCTTTGATGCTGAAAGTGACATTTTCTTCTACGGTTTTTCTCAGGACGCCTTCCTCGAACAGAGGAACAACAAGGTATTCGCTCTCAGAATCCTCTTTCTGGAGGGCATAGGAGAAACCGTCATCGGCACACTTTACAAGAAAGCCGTCAAATCTTGTTGAACCCACCACGTCATTCTTAAATACCTCGTCGGTGTCATACTCGATCTCTTTGTTGACATCTTCAAAGGAAACAGCTGTGAACTGCGTTCCGTTGATGGAGTAGAGGTCGCTGCCGGTCTGGGCGCTGTCTACATCCGCCTGGGTGATCTTTTCCTCGCGGCACAGGTCTCCGGTAAAAGAGCTCTCATCAAAGCTTTTGACCTGCATAAAGAGGTTGCTGTCGTTTTCGTAATTCATGACCGCGTCGGAGCCGGCGTCTTCAGCAGTGGTGCTTTCTGTTGCAGTGCTGTCCGCGGCAGGCTCTTTTGCATCCGTAGTATTCTCAGCGCTCTCCACAGCAGCAGCTTCTGTGACTGAATCCTCCGTCGCGGTATTGCCGCAGCCGCTGATCATTGATGCGGTTAAAACAGTTGCCAGTAGTAATGTGATGATTTTTGTTTTCATAATTTTCTCCTCTTATAACTATTTGTTTCAATAAAAAATGGTATCACAATTTTGTTTCAACAAATAGTATATACGAGTGAAAATTTGTTGTGGCAGAATTTGGACCCCTAAAATTGCAAATTTATGATAATGGCACAAAAAAGCGGCTGAAAATCTAAAAAGCCTATTGTTTTCGAGGTTTTTTGTGCCATATATAGAATTTTGTGCGATCAGGGGTCCGAATTTTGGCTAAAAAACTGGGGGGCCATCTTCATAAATATGCCTATATGGCACAAAGTAGGAATGGACCTATAACTTCGTCCCTGTGGACCAGAAATGGACCTATAACTTCGCCCCTGTGGATCAGGAATGGCCCTCTAACCCCATCCCGGGGGACCAGGAATGGTCCCGTAACCCCATCCCCGGGGACCATCACCGCCGGTTCATCTTCGCCATGGAAGACAGCGTCGGAATATGCATGGGACAAACGTCCATGCAGGAAAGAGCCTTTGAGCAGCTGTTTGCGAAGTGCTCGGCGTAGGAGCTGTGGATATCACGGGCCTTTTCCCTGTTCCTGGCACTTACCAGATAGCAGTCATTGGCATAAACTGCGCCGTAAAAAGACCTGCCGCCTGTATAGTTGGGGCAGACCTCCAGGCACAGGCCGCACTTTAGGCAGTTTGCCACGCTGTACTGGTGCTCATGATCTTCGTTGGCCCTGGGATTGTATTCGCCGATGTACACGTTGGTGCTCTTTAGCGTCTCGTGGATAACGCTCCTGTCCACAATCAGGTCGTGGATCACCGGGAACTTGCGCAAGGGGCGGAGCACTACCACCTCTCCCTTTAGGTTTTTAAGGAAAGTCTCGCAGGCAAGGGCAGGAGTCTCATTTATCACCATGGCACAGGCGCCGCACAGTCCCTGCAGGCAGGAGCTCTCCCAGCCGATACGGTCTGTCTTTTCCCCAAGGTCATTTATGATGTCGTCGCCGAAATTGAGCTCGTCCAGCATTCCGGCAACGGATATTTCCTTGGTCCCCTCGTAGTTAAAGGACTCCCAGTATGGCTCGCTGTCCGGGGCCTTCTGGCGCAAAATCTTAATCTTCATAGGCATTCTCCCTGTCAAAGGTTACCTGCATGTTTCCTTCATTATATGAAATGATGGTAGCAGCCCTGTACTCATCAAGAGTATCTGGATAGTCGCTTCGATAGTGGGCGCCGCGGCTTTCTCTTCGGGCATCTGCGCAGGTCAGGGCCGCCAGGGCCAGGGTCAGGATCCCGCTCAGGCTATAAGTGGTGTATGCAGAAACGCTGGCGTCATAGTGTATGCGGTCAGCAACAGACAGATAGCAGCGCAGGTCCTCCATGCCTTTGGAAAGAGAATCCGCGCTGCGGACAATGCTCATATGCTCCCGCATGGTGTCTGAGAGCATGTCACGAATGTGCATCGCAGCAAAGGGGCTCCCGGCATTCAGCATCTTTTTAAAGCCTTCCTGCTCAGCTGCAATATAGCCATCAAAACCAGGATGCTCCAAGGGGGCACTTTTTCCGGAAATACTTTCTGCAGCAACCTTTCCGCTGTACATGGCCGACAGCAGTGAATTGCCACCAAGTCTGTTGGCGCCGTGATAGATGGACGCACATTCGCCAACGGCATACAGCCCCGGGATATTCGTCTCGTGATCTAAGTGCACAGCCAGGCCGCCCATAAAATAATGAACAGATGGCGCTACAGGAATCGGCTCTTTTGAAATGTCGATTCCCCTGTACTTGGCGCAGATGTCCCGCACCTCGGGTAGCCTGGAATCGATCAGCTTCCTGTCCATAAAAGAGATGTCCAGGAACACATCCTTACCTGTGGCGACGATCTCCCTGGAAATGAGGTCACGGGTCTTGAGATTTCCCTTGGGACCGTATTTGTCCTCCATGAAATAGACTCTTTTATTTCCATCATTGTAAAAGAGCCTGCCCCCTTCACCACGGACGGCCTCCGAGATGAGCATTCTCTTCTGGGGAGTCTCCATGGTGGTGGGATGGAACTGAATGAACTCCAGATTTTTGAGGGCAGCGCCCTGCATGAAAAGCCGCCCTGCTGCATAGCCATCGCACCGGCTTGATCCGGTGGTCTTGCCAAAAAGGCAGTTCTGCCCGCCGGTGGCCATCACAAGGGCGTCTGCATATACGGGCATCAGCTCTCTTGCGGCTTCATCATATAAAAGAGCTCCATAGCAGCGGCCGTCGCCTATAAGAGCCGAGTAAAAGTGATGTCTCAAGATCCTTGTTATAAGACCTGCGGCCTCGAACCTGCGGACCTCCATGACCAGAGCCGAGACTATATGCTTACCTGTAGAAGAGCCGCAGTAGTGGGTCCTCTTATAGGCCTGTCCGCCAAAGGCCCTAAGCAGCGGGTGGTCGTGCTCATCAACAGAGAACACCGTACCGATCTGCTCAAGATAGTGAATGATCTCTCCGGCATCCGAGCAGAGCCCTTTAACAGCATTGCTGCCTGCCAGGAAGGCGCCGCCCTTTAAGGTATCATCAATATGGCACTGTATGCTGTCGCCATCCTCATGCCTTTCGGTGACAGCATTTATCCCGCCTGCCGCCATTACGGACTGGGACTGCTCGGAGGGGCCCGGGGAGATCAGCTTAACCTTCATGCCCAGCTCTGCGCAGCGGATGGCGCACATCATTCCCGATATACCGTTTCCTATTATCAGAATTTCTTTCATGAATCAACCTCAAATATGTACGAACATGGTAAGCTGCCCTTTTACTACCACATAGGCCGTCGCCAGCAGCAGTACTGTCATTATGTACCAGACTATCCTGTCCGTTAGTTTCACTTTCTTTTCATCAACAAGGAGCCCTAATGTGATGCAGGCTTTGGAAAAAGAAATGGATGTGTGCACCGTGATGACTACATAGAAAAGAAGCTGCAGGATAATCAGCAGGGCAAAGACGACCCAGATGCCGTTTTCCGCGCAGTTCTTCAGGGCTTCGAAAGTATTCAAATGAACAATAAGAAGCGGGAAGATCAGAGCAGCCGTAATGCGCTGGTATATGGTCTTTTTGTTCTTTTGTGGATAAAGGTCAAGCCTTGTGCCGTCCCCCAGCAGAAAGACAGAGCACATGCCGCAGATTGCATGGGCGCACATCAGCACCATCAGCGGCACGGAAGTGGCAAGCTTTAATACAGGATTGTAATAGAAGGTGAGATAGGAAAAGCAGTTGTATCCCATGTGCACGATCACGGCAAGTGTGGTCAACAGCCCCAGGACTGCGTTAATTTTTTTCAGTATCATTCTTTGGGCCTCCAATAAGGTCATGACCTCACCAGCAAGCGTGCCATGGGGTCAGACTATTTGCACTGGTGTCATATATATTAACGATATTACATAAAGTGCGCCCTAGTCAATGGGGAGCCATGGGGAGTCACGGGGAGTCACGGGGACGGTTCTTCTGACTTGTTTCGCAAGCAGGCTTTATATTTTTTTAACAAATCCCGTGCAATCAGGGTGCTAGAATAGATTTGGCTTTAAATTATTCATGAGGGAGATAAATATGAAAAAGAAAAGAAGCAGCTTTATATTATCAATGACCCTGATCATAACCATGGTCATCAGCTCCGTGGGAATGACGGGATGCAGTAAAAAGAGTCCGCAGGCTCTGTCGGAGTACTGGACGGCAGATTCTGAAGCGGCGCAGAGCCTTCGAAGCTATGTGATGAAGGTAACTGATAAGAAGGACACTGACAACTTTATTCCGGCAAAGGACAGGATTGCCGTATTTGACATGGATGGTACCCTCACCTGTGAGACCTACTACACCTACTACGACACCATGATGTTCATCAATTACTGTCTTGTGGACCACCCCGAGAGGGTATCTGATGAGCTCAAGGCTGCAGCGGCGCAGATACAGCCCGGGTACACGGCGGGAGAGGAGCTTGCCAGGAATTTTGCCAGGGCCTACGCGGGCATGACCATCAAAGAACTCTACGACTACGCTGTGGAGTTCGGTCAGAAGCAGACGGACAGCTTTAACAATATGAGGTACATCGACGGCTTCTACCTGCCTATGGTGGAGGTGGTGAAGTATCTTTATGACAATGACTTTACGATCTACGTGGTAAGCGGCACGGAGCGCACCACCACCAGGGCCATCGTGGCCAACTCGCCCATCAGCGAGTATGTTACCCCCAACCACGTCATCGGAACAGAGTTTGAGGTCAAGGTGAAGGGCAACGAAGAAGTGGCTTCAAACATGGACTACAAGTACGCTGACGGCGACGAGCTGGTGATCACGGGAGAATTCATCCAGAAGAACTTAAATGCCAACAAGACCATCTGGATCGAAAGAGAGATCGGCCAGTATCCTGTGCTTGCCTTTGGTAACAGCGGCAGTGACACCAGTATGATGAACTATGCTCTGGATAAAAGAAACCCTTATCCCTCCGAAGCTTACATGGTTGTGGCAGATGACGACGTAAGGGAATGGGGCAAGCAGGACTGGGCAGAAAAGTCAGCTGCTTACGCTGAGCAGGGCTATGTTCCGATTTCAATGAAAAATGATTTCCTGAAGATCTACCCTGATACCATCACCAGGGCGGATGAGCAGTACGTGGAGCCGGAGGCCGCAGCCGCCGCAAATTCTGATGCCGCAGCCGCAACAGACACCGCGACAGCCAGCGCAGCAGACACCACGGCGGACACCGCAACAGGAACAACAGCAGATGCCACAACCACAGACACCGCCGCTTCCTCAACAGGCAAAATCGTCTCCTTTGATTCAGCCAAAGACAGCGCTGCAGAAAAGAGCCTTCGTCCTTCTCTTTCAAGAGAGGGCTACACCCTTGAAGAGGCAGTGGTTCTTAGCAGACACAATATCCGTGCACCCATGTCCGGAGTGGGCTCTGCCCTTGATACCATAACACCTCATCAGTGGTTCAACTGGTCTTCGGAGGCCAGCCAGCTCTCAGTAAGAGGCGGAACCCTTGAGACAGAGATGGGGCAGTACTTCAGGAAGTGGCTGGAGGCAGAGGGCGTGTTTGAGCCCAACTACCGGCCTGCAGACGGTGCCGTGCGCATCTACGCCAACTCCAAGCAGAGGACAATTGCTACAGCCCGCTTTTTTGCAGCAGGTCTTTTGCCTGTAGCAGATGCACAGGTTGAGTACCACAGCGACTTTGACACCATGGATCCCGTGTTCAACCCTGTACTTACCTACGTTTCAGAGGATTATGCAGAGGATGCGACCAAAGAGATCCAGGACAGATTTAATCCCACCATAAAGGACCTTTCCGACAACTATGAGCTTCTTGAGGATGTGATCGACGCTTCAGAATCTGAGGATTACAAGAACGGTTCTTTCACCGGATTTGTCACGGACGACTCTGAGTTTACCCTGGAGGAGGGGAAAGAGCCGGCGGTTGCAGGTTCACTTAAGAAAGCCTGCCAGGTCAGCGACGCCCTGGTCCTTCAGTACTATGAGCAGGAGGACGACAAGGCGGCAGCCTTTGGCCATGACTTGACCACCGGGGACTGGGAGGCGATCTCCGAGATAAAGGATGTCTACGGCGATGTGCTCTTTACTGCGCCGCTCATTGCAGCATATGTGGCCCATCCTCTTCTTGAGGAGATGGAAAAAGAGCTGACCACAAAGGGCAGACAGTTCACCTTCCTGTGCGGACACGACTCCAATCTGGCCAGCGTCCTTGCGGCCTTACAGGTATCGGATTACAGCCTTCCAAAGGCTATAGAAAAAAAGACCCCCATCGGGTCCAAGCTTGTTGTAAGCAGGTGGAAAGACAAGGCAGGAGCAGAGTTTATCACCCTTGACCTTGTTTATCAGACTACCGATCAGCTCCGGGGCCTGACACTTCTTGGAGAGGACAACCCGCCCGCTATCTATACACTTTCTCTTGAGGGACTTGATGCTGATGACCAAGGAATGTACAAGGCAGAGGATGTATTAGAGCGCTTTAAGGAGGCAATAGATGAATACGACGTGATCGTCGAAGATTACAGCGCAGAAGGCGCTGCATAAAAACATACTTTTTTGTACTTTCTATTCCGTCAGGAATTAGATAAAAGCATTCCTCTTCTTGGCACGTTTGCACTCCATTGCGTCTGGCAACGGTACTAAGCACCTAAAATACAGGTG
>JAEEGF010881906.1_pt1 | contig 10889 bp, 13 predicted proteins | sample 9134171 | NCBI WGS metagenome assembly JAEEGF01 (sample SAMN16246542, study PRJNA631951) | gut metagenome | biome: gut microbiome; feature: rumen; material: AP-attached | host: Bos | place: Iran: Karaj | collected 2018-10
CAATATTCAAACAATGGGCGCAAAATCTAAACAAGTAGAATATATTCAAAAAGAATATTCAGAGGTATGGCAAGATAAAAGTGATATCCTTTTCTATTTCATTTATAAAGCATTACAAATTTCAAAAGGAGAAATTGGCTTCATTGTTTCGAATGCATTTTTGTTTTCTGACAAAGCAAAAAAAATCAGAAATAAAATATTGGAAGACGGGCGTTTAAGCAAAATTGTAAATTTTGAACAATACATGGTTTTTGAAGATGCATCGATTACCTCATGCATTACTATTTTCAACAAAAGACATGATGGTAGAAAAGCTATTGTTTTGAGAAAAAAACAATACGTCACTAGTGAGATAATAAATTACATATCAGCAGAAAATAACGCATTTGCAGTTGATTTTGAAAAAGATAATGTTTTTGCTTTGGTAGATGATAAAATTGCAGTTATCAATAAAAGGATTGGTGGGAATAATCCACTATTACAAAATGTTTGTTTCTTGGGAAAAGGAATGGAAACAGCGGCTGATAATGTTTTTTTGTTCGATAAATATCCTGACCAATTTCCAAAAGAGTTTATCAAAAAACGTATTACAGGCAAAAATATGGATAAGTATTTGGTTATTCCCGATGATATTTTTGTTTTGTAATATGAGGATGTCAACAATTATGAAGATTTGCCAGATGCTATTAAGGAACACTTGAACAGCAACAAAGCCACTTTAGAAGGAAGAGCGACCTGTAAAAACGAAGGACGTACTTGGTGGAGGTATTCTCGTCCAATGCATAAAGAGTATTATCATTCACCGAAGTTGTATTGTAGCCGTCGTGCTTTTAATAATACATTTTGCTATGACGAAGGATTCGATTATTTAGGATTCTCAAATATGACCGTGGTATTTGAGACAAACCAAAAGTATTCCATCAAGTATATTTTGGCATTGTTAAATTCTAGATTATTGAATTTTAGATATAAATCAATCGGCAAACAAACAGGTGGTGGAAGCTTCGAATATTTTCCAAATGGAGTAGGGAAATTACCAATTCCGGAAATTTCGTTAGACGCCCAGCAACCCTTCATTGCACTCGCCGATACAATGCTCTCCTTGAACTCACAGCTTCAAGACAACCGCAGTCGTTTCCTGCGTCGTTTGACGGAGAATATAGAAGGAGTGAAGATAACGACAGCCTTGCAAACATTCGACCAGATGGACTTCGCTGGCTTTGTGGCCGAACTAAAGAAGCAGAAGATAAAACTCACACTTCCGCAGCAGGATGAGTGGGAAGACTACTTCCGCCAGTATGCCGACGCTTGTCATCAACTCACCGACCAGATCGCTGCCACCGACCGCGAAATCGACCTCCGCGTCTATCACCTCTACGGCCTCACCTACGACGAAGTACTCACCGTCGACCCCAATACAACCATCACCAAACTGGAATACGAAAACAAATGAATGGCGATCTAAACTATCCGGTCGTTATCAAGAATATGCAGGGAGAAGTAATCGCCCGACTGGGTGAGGATCAAGGCTGCACCGACGACCTCAGCACGGCATTCCTCGACGAATTGGACCTGAGCAATGCCAACCTTGAAGGTGCCAACCTCTCTGATGCCTATATCGGTTTCTGCAACCTTACCGGCGCCAACCTCCGCAATGCCGATTTAAGCAACGCAGAAATAAAATGCTGCGAGGTGGCTGGTGCCGATTTCTCTGGTGCCGACCTCAGCAATGCCAGAATCGACATTTCAACCGACATTTGGCTGGACGCCATCACCGACGACGAAACAATCTTCCCCTCCCACCATAGACCATCGTACATGTAGGAGATGAAATAAATAAAACAAATGACAACAAACTCCAATGAATCAGGATATGAATGACAACAAACTAACTACGAAAGAATTCGATTGTGTTTGCCAGATAGTTGAGGCATTAAGTTCATATATTTCGGAGGTCAATTGTTCTAACACCGACAATAAAGAACTTTTGAAAGCCCTCAAGCCTATTGAAGAGGCACATCGTATATTGGAGGAAATAATAGATGAAAACTGTCCGTTGATGTACGGCCCGCCAGAAGTAATGTTCTCTCCAAAAGAATTGGCTGAAATGCGGCTGCGAGAAGAGGTGATACAACAGGTCGAACGGGCTGAACTAGATGCTGAAGAGTGGAAAAATCTTATGGTTGAAATCGTATCAAGCGACATTACAGACTTTAGATTTGCTCAAGAACTTCTGGAAGAACGAATCAGAAAAGGACATGCTAGCGATGAAAAAGAAGAGTAATAAACCGCATATACCAGTTTCCCCTGCCTCACAAATTGTAATCATAATAATCTAAAGACAATTATTGTGACATTTTAATTAGACAAAAGTGACAAGAAATAATAGCAAAGATAATCAAATATGACTGAGACCAACCGCATAGAATTCAAACGAGAACTGACAGACGACCTTGATATAGAAAAGGAGGTGATTGTATAATTGCAAGAGCTAAAAAAATCAGAATACTATAATGCGTGAATATAATAAACGACAATGAACAATAAGATTTCCATACGATTCTATAAAGGCCACAAGGTCCGCGCCATCTTGGACGAGGAAAACAACAAGTAGTGGTTTTCTGTGGTAGATATCATTGCGGACGCTCGACACGCATCTGGCTCGATATGATTTTCAAGAAACGAATGAAGTACCCCCAAAAAAGAGGTCCCGTTCAAAAGAACTATTTCACGACGAACTTGGCTGTTTCAAAGTGCTTGTCGCCATCGACACGCAAAATGTAGATGCCTTTATCCAATTCGGCGACGCGAATACTGCCGTCGGAAGAGCCGGCCTTCACCTTTTGGCCCAAAGCGTTGAAAATGGTATAATCCACAGTTTCACCAAGAAGGTCGTTCAAATAGAGCACATCGGTGGCTGGGTTGGGATACACCGTGAGCGGCTGATGACGCGCAGGTTCGTTGACAGCCATAGGCGACTTGTCGGGAATGATATTCACGATAATGCCCTCAATCTTGGTCCATCCATAAGAGAAACCATCAGGGTCAGGCAGCTGATACCAGTTGTCCTTGGGGCCGCCCCAGCCAAAGTTGATATGGAACTTGCCATCACTTTCGCGATAGCCGTCGACAACGACATTGTGCCCTGTTGTTGCGTCCTGACTTTCAACGGCAAGATGTGCAGGATAGCCGGCTTGCAGATTGGATATCAACACAGCGTACATCGTCGAATCAGGCTCCCGCAACAGCTGGCAGTTTGAAAAGCCGAACCGTTGATAAGCACGGAACGCCTGATCCACAGAGTAGGTGCCCGAGCCGTAAGTATTCGATGCCGTATAAACCTGCTTGCAAGCCACACCGCAAGCAAAGACAACGGCAGCCTTCAATGTGCTGGTAAGGGACTCGCCTCGCTCGAACTTGGCATCGACCGAATCCAGCAACTCATTCAGCTGCGGGAAAGAGGGGAAATCATAAGTGTCCCAGTCGTCATCGATATGGAATTGCCGACCAAAATAATTACCCGTGTAATAGTCGTCGCCATCGTCGAAGCGGGTGCCTTGCGTCGTTTGCAGATAATTAATAATCTGCCCCATAACAACAGCTGGACATCCAGCATAGCAACGATCGTCATTCTCAAACGGATCGGTCGGACAATGCCGATTGTAGGGTGCACCCTGCGTCCATTTCGTGGTAAGCAGAGGTTGTTGCGCCCATACACTCAGGGCACAAAACAGAAAAATTAAAGCAAATACTTTTTTCATAATGGTTTATAGTAATTGTTTGTTATTGTTTTGTCAAAAATCGCGGTGCAAAAGTACGCTTTTTCCGCAATATAAACGTTAAAAGTAGCGTGTAATAACGAAAAAGGCGAGGCCCGCAACGAATGTTGCGGGCCTCGCCTTTTTACTCGCTTTGATAACCGACAGCGATAAACGTTTTTATTGCAAGGACATACGTTTATTCTGTCAAGCGAATTAGTCCTGCCGCATTTTGACCGGTAACAACACACACCTCCGTCTCCGGTTCAAAGCGGCCACTTTGATCACGGACAGGTTGTACGAGAGCACATTTACCGTCTCGGCTTACAAGTACCCTCAATGCATAATTGGAACTAACCACAGGACTAATGGCCAGTAATGGATGGATGTCAGCTTTACCGACTGACTCAACAACTCTTATGTAGTCGTCGCCATTGACATAAACCTTTTTGTCGCACATTCGACTGTTGGTGGGCAGATATTCAAAGTGAGTCGAGGCACCCGAGAGGTTTATGGCTGTCAGTAAAAAGCCAATGGCGGTACAGATGAACCCAACAGTCAAGCAGGTGGCCGACAGACTGTCACCCATCTTTACAATACGCAACAGCGCCATCGTTCCTATTCCAACGGCCAGCACCAACAAAGCGGGTAGCGGAGAGTTTCTCTTTATGGCAATCTTGCCAGACATTTCTGTTTCTATATATTGTTCGATTGTTTTCATTTTGTGTTATTTTAATTTGTTTACGATAATATATGTTAGAGGGATGTAACGCTTCCCATCGACGCGTGTAATCTGCGAATAAAACACTCGCTCGTCGCGATCGCCATAGCGCACCAGCGCCAACTCTGGTTTGGGCTGCCGTTTGATGGCTTCAAGAGCCACTTCATCGTTGGCTTCCAGTGCCGCCACCAGCTGTTTCTCAGACGAGAACGGATAGTAGGCATAGGTAGGCTCCAAGACGGCGTGAAGCTCTCTGCTGTATGGGCGGCGGCTATCGCCAAACGCCCAATAGCAAAGAACAGTCAAAAGGCTACAAGCCCCTACGATGACACCGCATAGGAACAGCGATGACAAACCATTAGAAGCCTCTTTACACACAACCATTGCCGCACCGCATACGGCACCAATAGCCGTAAGCCCCCAAGCCGACCAGAGAGGCAACAAAGTGCGGCGTATTTCAGGCCGGGAATAAATTGATTTTCTGATATATTCCATTTCGATTTAATTAATATGACATTATGCCGTGATGCTGTCCACGACACAAAAACAGACAAGGCCGCAGCAACGATGCCACAGCCTATAGCAGGGAAACGGAATGAATCAGAGTCTAAGGCACTGGATAATATATATGTACCCCCTCATCCACAAGGGCCTGAATTGTGCGGAAAACTGCACATCAAAGAGGAGGCCACACATTTGCGACACCGCTTCGGGGTGATCGCTCGCATAATGACTGTTGCCACCGGCAAGCCTGCGACCTTGACTGACAAGACGAACAGGCGACGGTGGGGTGATATTCGACTGCCCACTGACAGCCAAGATATGTTCCATACCGAGGTCGCTCCATTGCGGGCGTTCATCGGTTTGGCTGACACTTCCCGCTGTGCGTATTGGCAACGCATCTGTTGCCGAAGCCTTTGCCGGCAGCAGCAGCCCCGATACTGCAACTAATATAAGTATCACCCGTTTTATAGACATACCTTGGTATCGCTGTATATTAAACTAACACGCGTTTTCAGAAAATATTGTCTTTCTACCAACATTTTCTCAACATAAACGTTAAAAGTAGCGTGTAATAACGAAAAAGGCGGCTCTATGCGACACGAGGCCGCGAGCGGTACTCGCAGCCTGTGCCTTTTAAAAAGTCAATTTACAATGAATTACTTTCCGGCAACGAGGTATTTCTTCAGGGCTTTCACATAGTTTCTGAATGCCTCTGTCCCCGACAGGGTAATCTTGCAGGTGGTACGCGGCATCTTCCCTTTGAAGCCTTTCTCGACGGAGATGTACCCAGCTTCGGCCAGTTTGTCGATCTGCACGCTCAGGTTGCCCGAGGTGGCGCCCGTATGCTCCTTTAGATAGTTGAAGTCAGCCTCCTCTACTCCGGCAAGGAGCGACACGATAGCCAGTCGCAGTTCCGAGTGCAGTAGTGGATCAAGTTTCGGAAACATAGCCTATTTGTATTGAATTCTGATAATCAAACCTGTGGCTATCAGCACCAAGCCGGCAAAGGTGAAAATGAGCATCGGTTCCCAACCCGAGCCTGCAATGTAGTAGATTGCCAAACCGCCAACACCGGTGACGAATCCTGCAATTTTGATAGCCCAGTTTTTGAGCGCCACACCAGTAATGCATTCCGCCAAGCCGAAAAGCAGGACCAATTCTGCAATCAATCCCAAAACTGCGGCAAGGAGTCTTATTGAATCTGGGTACACCAAAGAAATGATGAGTGTGAATGCGCCTATGGCACAGGCGAAAAAGCCAAAGGTTGACCAGATACCGCTAACAAAGCGGCTGACATCGTTCCGCACGTTTTCAGAAGCATTCTTGTCCCGCAAGAAACGCTCTGAAGGAATTCCGATGGCGGGCAATGCGAACCAAAGCCAGTTCCAGGCTTCGTTATCGGTAAATTTGCAGAGCGCGTAAATCAATAAAGAAAAGAATGTGAGCAACACGCCCCAAAAGATAAAGAACCTCCCACTTCTGCGGGTGATTTCCTTGCGGCTGTTGTTGAGCGTCTCGGTGATGAGCGACAGGCTTTCTTCAGCCGTCATTTTGCTGTTTTGTTCAATTGTGTTTTCCATTTCTGTTACATTTTGATAATTTTACTTTCTGATGATTTGACTTCTGCCATTTCAGATTTTAAGTGCACTATCTTGTTTTAAAATGACGGTGCAAATATAAACAAGTTTATGATATAAACAAGAATAAAATGAAAAATATTTTATATTCATTTGGTTTTTAATGAAATAAAAATTGATATACTCGAAAAAACTCTTACAAAAACAATCGATTTCGATTAAGAAAAATACAAAATCACCCTGTTTTGATTCGGTATTCTGAGCCGGTGGCGAGCAACGACCGGACGCTATCGCCTTAGTTACATTATAATAAAGAATAAAACCACACGGAAAAATGATTTTGTCGTTTCTGAGAAAAGGTGTAACTTTGCAAATCCTTTTAAACAAAAAAATATGGCTATCAAGAAAAAGATCGACGTTGCATTGATATATGATTTCGACGGCACGCTCTCGCCAGGAAATATGCAGGAGTTTGGATTTATCCAGGCGATAGGCAAAGATGTCAGCGAATTTTGGGAGAAGACCATCGACCTGGCAACCACCAACGACGCCAGCGGGATACTATGCTATATGTACCTGATGCTGCAAGAGGCAAAGGCCAGCGGCATATCGCTGAAACGCGACTCTTTCCGTAAGTTCGGCTCGATGGTAGAGCTGTTCAAAGGTGTCGAGGATTGGTTCACGCTCATCAACCATTACGGCAAGTCGAAAGGCATAAACATCAAGCACTATATCAACTCCTCGGGATTGAAGGAGATGATAGAAGGTACCTCGATAGCCAAACGTTTCGAGAATATCTACGCCTGCTCGTTCCTCTACAATGTTGACGGAGTTGCCTACTGGCCCGCTGTAGCCGTGGATTACACGACAAAAACGCAGTTCCTTTTCAAAATCAACAAGGGCATAAAAGAGATAAGTGACAATAAAAGAATCAACGAGTATGTGGCTAAAGAGGACCGGCCGATTCCATTCGAAAGGATGATCTATCTGGGCGACGGAGAAACCGACGTTCCTTGTATGAGCGTGGTCAAGGAACAGGGCGGACACTCCATTGCCGTCTATGGCAACCGCAAGAAGAAAGCGGTAGCCGAGCGACTGATAAAAGAGAATCGTGTCAACTTCGTCTGCAAGGCCGACTACTCCGAAAACTCCGAGATCTACACCACGGTGCGGCTCATCCTCGACAAAATACGCGCCGACTACGACTTCCAGCAGCACCTGATTGCGCAAAAACAATCGCTGAAATCGTAGAGTTAACGCAGTTTTGTTCAATTTCCGAAATACGTCTGACATCCGGCTATGAATAGCCGGAACCGGTCGCATAAACGGCAATTTACATCTTCAAGCCCTTCAGTTCCTGAAAGAGGTCGATGGCGGCACGGTCGTTGAGACTGGTAATGAAGTCGATGACCATACGTATGCGGTTGTACAAATTGTTGGGGTAGGTCTCCAGCTGCTCGTAGTTCTGGCGGAAGTTGACGGAAATGATATTGTAGAGGTGCGACGCGAGGGTGTTGCTTGTGGCGTTGAAGTCGTTGCTGTCACACCCGCGCATAAAGATGGTCAGCAGCCCGTGCATAACCTCCCAACCAGCCAGTTCCTTCTTCACCTTCGACTTGTTCTGGTACAACTGTCGCAGGATGTGGCGGAAGGCCGCGTGGATGTCGGCAGCCGAGGATACCTCGATAATCTCGTGCTCCAGGCGTCCCTGCATAATATCGTCATAGTGCTGTCTGAAGCTGTCGATAACGGCACTCAACATCTCGCGCTGCAAAAAGACACCCATATTCTGTGTTATAAGGGCACTCTTCAGCTTGCTCTCACCCTTGAAACAGGCATTGATGGCGTCGAATTGAGCCATCACACGGTCGTGGTTGGCAGTCAGCATCTCGTCGAAGATGTCGTAAATCTGGGTCAACTTGATGGCCCCTATCTTCACGCCGTCCTCCATATCCGAAGCGAGATAGGCCATATCGTCGGCAGCCTCTATAAGGTAAGCCATAGGGCTGCGGCGGCCCGCCAGCTGCAGATAGTCGTTGATTAATTCGTAGCGGTCGGCTTCGCTTGCGAAGTAGCCGAATTTCTTGCGGCTTATCTCGGCATACGAGCTGCCCTGATTGCCGACAAGGGCGTTGCAGGGATATTTGATGAGCGAGGCAAGCGTCGAATAGGTGAGGTTGTAGCTCGACTTGTCGCCATAGTAGTGCAGCTTGGTAAGGATACGGAACGCCTGCACGTTGCCGTCGAAGTTCTCAAGGTCGGCACGCTCCATAGCGTTCAGCTCACGGCCGCCACTGCGCAGATAGCTGTGGAAGAAGTCCTTTATAGCCTCCTCGCCGAAGTGACCGAAAGGCGGGTTGCCGAGGTCGTGCACAAGTCCTGCCACGCGCAGCAGCGAGCAGAGCCATCCGCTTTTGCCTTCGGGCAAATCGCCAAACTCCGTCAGCATACGCTCCACGTTCTGCCCAATCAGCCCGGCAATATACGACACCTCCAGCGAGTGCGTCAGGCGCGTGCGGATATAGGTGCTACGCTCCAGCGGGAATATCTGCGTTTTGCTCTGCAGACGGCGCACAGGAGCGCTCATAATCAGCCGACCGTAGTCGGTCTCAAAGGGATTGCGACCTAATGGGTCAATCGTCGGCCCCACATCGCTCTGTCGCTTGTCCGACAGCAACAGGTCCCATTTATCCTTGTAACTGCTCATTGTTCAAACCACTTTTATTATGACAAAAACCATAACGAAAACGAAAACCATACGTTCTCAGTTTTCCACAAACGCAAAAAAACTAATATTATTGTGTATCGCGGAACAATGGAAAGGAATTATAGGTTAACAAATTAGTTAGAGAAATCAAGGGCGAGACCAGAGGTCTCGCCAAACAATAGGCCCGAGGGCAGGAATTGGAATCAAAGTAAATTTCACATAATTCACCGTGTGGGATACAGGCGTGGGTAACGCTTGCCGTGGCAAAACCAGTGCACTGTTAGCCGGTGGTGAGGTCGAAGTGGAGGTTGACAGGCGGCGTAGGACGGAGGTCGAAGTATTCGAGGCGGGTGATGGGGAGGCGGAAGTAGACGAGGGTATCGTAGGAGGAATAGAGGCGCGGGAGGACGGGATTGTGGTCGTAAATCCAGCGCATTGTGTCTTCATCGACATCAAAGAGGGCTGTGCCTGAGCAGCGGACGGAGACGAGGTCGTGCAGCACGAGGAAATCGACGGCTGGGTTCGTCTGCAGTTGTTGCCAGACGGCTTTATGTGGCGCGGTGGCGAAGAAGAGGGTGGTGCCCTCGACCTTCATCACTTGGAATACGCGCGTCTGTGGACGATTGTCGGCGACGGTGGCCAGTACACCTTCGTGATGTTCGCGTAGGAAATCGATTGCTTGCTGTATCATAGTTGGCTGAAAATCTCGTTAATGTCTTCGGTAAATGGGATAAACCTAGGCAGGTCTTGGATGTATGCTTCTGGGTTGTCGCGGTTGAAGCGAATGAGGGTGGTGTTGGGAAAACGCTGCGCCATCTGCTCGAAGGGGAAGCGGATGATGCCGGGGGTATTATATCCGATGCCGAATTCCAACAATAACAGGTTGTTTTGCGAGGCCTTCTGCACGATGTCGCTGTAGCGGCGGGCTTGCCGGTGCCAATGTTTGTCCTCGACGAAAGTGTCGTCCACGCGGAGGTTCATAGCAGCGGGGCGGCCGTCCTCGGTGAGGGGAATCATATTGGCGGGGATGCAACAGCCGTCAATTAGCGGCAGCACCTGCTCCACCCAACGGCGGTTGCTCCACGTCATTGCTGGCTCGCCGTCAGCAGGCTGGAAGCGGCCGTAGTCGCCCTGCGTGGCAAAGATGTTTTCCGTCGGGAAGCCCGCCAACTCGAACTGCGCGTCGACGTTGGTGGTGATGACAAAAGCCTTCGGGAATAGCTCGTGCAACCGCTTATAGAGTGGCATCGCCCCCGTGCGGTAGCGGCAGAACCAGATATGCTTGGCCCAGCAGGCCCAGTACTCCTCGGGCGTCTCAAATGGGTGGAAACTGGAGGAGTAGAGGTCGGTGAAGCCGTAGCGTTCAATCCATAGGGCAAACTCGCGACGGAAGTCCTCGCCGGCATAGTCTAACCCGGCAGCGGTGGAGAGGCCGCTGCCCGCGCCGATGATGATGTATTCGGCATCCCTGATGGCTTGTCGCAAGGTCTCAATGCGCCCCGAGTAGCTGGCTGTAGATATCATAGTCGATGTCTTTGAAAACGTTGAACACAACCTGGATTGCTTGATTGTTTGATTGCTTGATTTTTTGAATGGCAATCTCAGCGGCGCGACGGTTGGGG
>JAEEGF011314567.1_pt1 | contig 10889 bp, 14 predicted proteins | sample 9134171 | NCBI WGS metagenome assembly JAEEGF01 (sample SAMN16246542, study PRJNA631951) | gut metagenome | biome: gut microbiome; feature: rumen; material: AP-attached | host: Bos | place: Iran: Karaj | collected 2018-10
CGTCAACAGATTCCTTGCCATTTGGCCTTTTCTCACGTGCAGCACCTGTTTTCAACATCAGGCTTTCGGCCCCACTGCCGTCTGTGCCCAGGTCAAATTCACCAATTTTAGCAAAACCATCTGTTGAAATTAAACATGCCGCGGCTCCGTCACCGAAAATGGACCGATTGCTTTTATCTTGCGGGTGCAAATATTTTGTGTATGTTTCCGCGGTCAGCAGCAATACGTTCTTCGCGATATTTGCGGCAATTAGCCCCTTGGCAACAGCCATGCCATAAACGCAACCAGAACAACCAAGGTTGTAATCGAATGCCCCAGCCGTTTTAGGAATGCCCAGCTTATGCTGAAGCAAACATGCAGTCGACGGCAATGCATAATCAGGACTTTGCGTACACAACAACACAAAGTCGATAGATTTTGGGTCTATAGAATATTCTTTAAATAGCTTGCGGGCGGCCTTTTCGGCCAAATCGCCTGCAGTTTCGTTTTTGTCAGACAAATGTCGTGAATTTACACCGACCTTTGACGCAACCTTTTCTATGCTCCAATCTGGGAATTCCTTAACAAGCTCCTCGTTCGAAAGGACTCGTTTCGGCAGATAATACGAAATTGCTTTAATAAATGCCATGATAAACCTAGACTAGAGTTCCTTCGCCCCCCCCTGTCAAGTCTATGGCTGAACCCGTCATCCAAGTGGATGCATCACTCAGTAAATAAAGTGCTAGATTCGCGACATCTTCTGGGTTGCCATATCTTTTTAGGGGATATTTCTTTTGTGCTTCTTCCAATTCTTCTTTTGAAACCGCATCTTGAAGAATCAACTTTGTCCAAACCATAGCTGGGCAAATGCAGTTGACGCGGATTTGTCTGGGAGCCAATTCTAGGGCCAAGCATTTGGAATAGGATATTATAGCTCCTTTACTAGCACTGTAGGCGGCATTTCCTAAACTCGGGGAATCATAGGCCCTAGAGGCAATGAATACGACCGAAGCTCCTTTATTCAATTTTTTCTGAGAAAGTATTGATGCCTGCAATAAAACGGGGGCCTCAAAATTCGGTTTCATCACACAATCCAACGAATTTTGATCAATAAGTTTGCAAGGAATGCGGCTGCCAACACCAGCACAATGAACTATTCCATCTAGTTGCGGGATTTTTTCAACAAGCGTCGCACGTTGCTTATCATCCAACAAATCGGCCTCAACGATTTGATGCGAGCCTTCCATTTGTTTCAGGGTATCTCCGAGCCGTTGACTGTTTCTCGCTGTAAGGACAACCGTCGCTCCCATTCCAGCACAAGAAATCGCAACGGCCTGACCAATGCCAGACGATGCCCCTGTCACTAAGATTGTTTTTCCTGTTAAGCTAAACGGATTGTTCATGTTTTCCTTTACTTTGCTGCAACCAAATCAAACAATTCTGCAATCGTTTCGCAAGAATGAATTTCTTTTCCTGTTATAGCCTTGTTGTATTTTGTTCTGACCATGGCGACAATTGACATTGTAATCAAAGAACCCCATTCGTCTAAATCCTGGTAAACCGTATCGGCTGATATGGCGGATGCATCAGTATCCTCAAAAAGGTTTGCGAAATTTTTGACAAAATCATCAAGTTCCATTTTTTTCTTCCTTTAATATTTCCAATAAACGTCTTCATCAACAACTTGAGCCGGGTTGCCAGAAACAAGGGTGAATGGTGCAACATGTCCTGTCACTAAAGTTTGAGCTCCAATAATTGCGCCATCTCCGATTTTTGCTCCAGCAACAACAGTGCATCCCTCGCAAAGCCATGCATGTTGGCCAATAACGACTGGACGTGAATTCTTGTATCCGCGCCTTGCAATGTAGTGGTTTCCGTTGTTGTCTCGAATAGTCACATTGCGGCCCAGCATAACCCCCTTCCCCAATCGAATAGATTCCCCACAAATGATTGTAGCATTGATATTTGTTGCAGAATCGCCATCCACTTGTAGTGAGGCATTTTGAAAAACTTCGATATCGCTTCCGTAGGCGAGACTCCAGTTTCCGTCAATTGTTATTGAACCGCCATTTTCAACCAATAAACGGGTTTCTAGTTTGGAATGTGCAAACCTTTTTACGCCAAGTTTTAATATACCATTCAAATTAATTGAAGAAGTTTTTTTCAATTCTAGGATGCTGTATTTATGAATTACAATATATCGATTATGACGGATGTTTGATTTAACTTGCCTTGCAAGGAAGTTATAATAAATGTTTTTCCACCAAGTCGATAAACTGAAACCAGAAGCCTTGGCGATAGATTTGCAGAAAACAAGAGTGTTCCAAATTTGTCTCTTTATGGATATAGGATTGTCCATGGACCTATTGATATACTTTTCGGCCACTTGTTTAAATGACAATTGGTCTAAATCTTTATAGAACATCTCCCTATCTACCAATGGAGGGTCAAGAGGTTTTACAAGAGCTTGATTACCCGCAAGAATAGATTCAAAGGAAATTTGTTGTTCGTTTATATTTCTTTTGATCTCTTCAAAATAAGCAAGTCCTTTTTGTGAATTCAGCAAGACAAGAGATGTCCCCATATCTTCGTCGAGTTCCTTGCCGACTACTTTTTCGGCTCCCCAAAAATCTGCTAAAGTTATATCGGCAATTCTAGGAAAACCTTTGAATTTACATGTGTAGCAAGAAGGACGAGTGTAAACGCCTGTACTTAAATAACCCGTTGTAAAATAACTTGTGTCTTTTGTATCGTAAAGGGTTTTGCCATTTTCAAAGCAGATTTTGGAAGTTAATTGCCTCCAGCCAAGTTCTTTGTTTTTTGCTTTAAAATAGACAACCTTTGATTTAAACCGTTCTTCCAGATAGTCAAGATATTTTCTAAACACCTTGGGCGAATTCGCACCCCTGCAAATAAAATCTACAATGACGAGGTTTTCATAGTCTTTTTTCAAAAAGGCTCGTAAGGCGGCCATTTGACAGGGGGAGCCGCAAACAAGTACCTTTTCTCCGGCTTTTACTAAATCACGAACCGCAATGTATAGACCTTCTGTATCGCTTTGTAGGTACTTCGAACTCCTTAATGCAGATAGATCCTTTTTATCATTAGAAATGAAAAATTTGACTCCATAATCGTCAGTAAAAATTGCTCCACCGACGTAACCTCCTTCTTTATAGGTTGCTTCGGCAAGTGCAGAGAACAGACCGCCCGAAGTAGAGTCAAATCGAATTTCGATATTCTTGTGAATGGCGGCATGGCATTCTGGTTGTGGAAAATCATTTTTCTTTAGCGAATCAATATTTATAATTGGGCACACGCCTTCACATAGACCACAACCGATACAAAGATTCTGGTCTACCTCAGGATACCAAAAACCTTCAATATCTGTCTTGAATGAAATCGCCTTTTTGGGGCAAATATCACCACAAGCTTTGCATCCACAGCAGTCTTCTTTTTTGTTAACTTGAATCATTATTGCTTTATACCATGTGCTTTGGTTTTGATGTCCTCAAACGGGTTGTTTTCTGCGGTCGGGACAAACGTGTTGCCGAACGAACCTGTCCCGCCAGTTATTAAAATCGTCTTGTTAGTTAACATGCTGTATTCCAAAGAGATACCTTAAAGGAATTTTACATTCAGTAATATATATAATATGCCCTGCCGGAACAGGCAAAAATGGGAAAATAGGCGGTAATGTGCGGAAAAACGATGAAAAAATGCTCAAAGAAGAAAACAAAATCAGAAAAGTCCATTCTGTTTCTGAGGAAAAAGCTCTGGAAATCAAGAAATTTCTTCAAGGGGCTGTCCGTTGTCACGATAAGGTCGTAGCTGGCGAGTGATTTTCTTTGCGGAATTTGATGGGTGGAGAAAATTTTGACTGGCATGGAACTCCATTGCAGGACTTATTTGATGTCTATCGTGGTCGGAGAGATGCTCTCAAGGTGACGGCAAAGAGTGCTGGATGGCTATTAAAAGCGGCTATAAAAGACGATCCGTTTTGCTTATACGAAACGAAAAAGGAGACGTTCACTCGAAAGTATCGCTGGGTTAAAAAGTAAATCAACAGAAATAAATCGGCAGGTTTAGCCTGCCGATTTCTGTATTTTCTAGGCGTTTACGCGGCTGTCTTGCAGAATAAATTTTTTTCATTCTGGGTATTGACAAATGATTCCCACAGAGTTATATTTTATAGTGAACAAATGTTCTAGTGCTCAAAATTTCAAACACTGCGGTTTTACGCTTGTCTACAGGGAAGTGATGATGGAAAATAATAGTTCTGTAGAAGATTGTTTTATTTCCCCAAAGAATGTATTTTTATTTAAAAAGTTGTTAAACTTAACAAAAATTGTTGACTTTGACGATGAAATGAATATATCGGAATGGATTCATAGCAGGGAAATTCCTGGCAGTTATGGAGTGCTATGGTTGGTACATGGAATTTTCTGTCGATAAGCCGCCAAGCTACAAGCAATTTATGCAGAATATGGAACGGAAAATGCAGGATTCCGAATTTTGGGGCGACACCGAATTGCTACTATGGCCCGATGCTGACAAATTTGATCCGGAAAGCTTTTATAGAACGGCTTCCCGGTCGAAGAAGATGATGTTTGCTTTTGCGTTTGGGGTGGGAATTGCAGAGTTCTCTTCAAAAAACATTTTAGCTATTGACAATTAGTTCTGACGAATTTATATTTGATAGTGTTCAAATGGGTAGTAGAAAGAGTTATGCCAATTTGTTTAACTAGCAAAAAGAGGATCACAAAAATAAAATTGACAAGAATTCTCTTTTTTATATATTAATGGTAGCATCGCCCTGATTTCCTTCAGGGACTAGCCGCCTACGGGCGGCATTTTTTTTGAGGGGTACATGTCAAAAATGATTGTGTGTCCGCATTGCAAGTTTGCGATTCCGAGACCCGAAGAAAAAAAGACAGATGTAAACATATCCGTTCGGATGATTGGAGATTGTGTGCAGAAAAAAGTTGATTCCGTTTATCTGATAAGCGCTGATACCGACTTGATTCCGCCATTGGAGTTTATCCTAAAAAATTTCCCTGACATCAAGGTAAAAGTATATTTTCACCCTGCAAATTGTAGTCGTGACATCAAGAATTTCGGTTTTTCAAATGGCATGAAGGTAAAGGAATTGATCAACAACATTGACCGTTTTTATAGGGCGAAAATGCCAGATGTGGTTGGACAATATTCCATTCCAGCAGAGTGGAAACGAAAACATGCCAGTGCTGAAATCCATTTTAATAAAAACAAGCCGCTAATATAATTCTTTGTTCACTCCCTAAAGAATGTGCCAATTAGGGCAATGTATTTAAGGAGAGAAATCATTTGTTGTTTTCCAAGGAACAATAGAGTCAATTTTCTGTAAAATTGACACTAGTGTCCACTAAAAATTTAACATAAAAAGAGATCGTCAAAAAGGTCGAGGGTTTCATCCTCGACTTTTTCTTGTTTTTCGGTATTTCTTGCAGTCAGAAGTTCCTGAAGTGGGGCTTTATCGGTCAGCGAAATTCCTAGAATTTGGAGAATTTCATACAGGGGTCGATTCAGGTGCATGTCATGATGGACAACTGCAACGAGACAATAAGTGATTATGGCAACGTAGATCTGAATTTTCACGGAGTTTTCCGATGTACCCCAGAATTTCTTGATTTTCAGGTGCTGTTTCAGCCATTTAAAAAACAGCTCCACTAGCCAACGGTTCTTGTAGAGTTCGGCCACTCGGCTTGCAGAAATCTTGTTCGAATTTGTCAGATATGTGAATGTTCGTTTGTCTTTCGTATCGTAGTATTCCACCATACGGAGCGGCTTGCTGTAAAGTTTTTTCGTCTTGAGTCCTGTCAGGGTTATCCTACAGTCTTTCAGGATGTTGTCTGAAAGTTTTTCCTTCGTTTCAATAATTTCGTACAGCATATTTGTCTTGGCCCTGACGACAAAGAAACTGCCCATGGAATTAATCCGTGCAAGACGTTCGAAATCATTGTAGGCCCTGTCAAATACGTAATAGGAGCGAGCTTCGTAAGGAATGGAATCCATGGCGTTCACGTCATTCACCTTGGCCTCCGTAATCAACAGGAACGAGGGAACTTGAGTCTCGACATCGAGAAGCGTATGGATTTTGACGCCTCCCTTTGTCGAGCGAAACTTCGCCCATTCGAAAAGTTCCAGACAGAGATCAATCGTCGTCGAGTCAAACGCATAGACGTGCCCCTTGAACCCGAAAATTTTCTTTTCCCGTTTTTTTCGGGCGAGTTCGATCATGTGGTAGGCGAAATCTTTGAAGATGCGAAAATCCCTGTTTTCGTTAGCCTTAGCAAGGTTGCTTCTGGTTACATGTCGACCGACACCGAGATGGTAACATTTGGAGCGGTGCGCATCGAATGCGACAATCAGGGCTCGCAACCCCTCGCGGTTGGAAAGTTGCCCGAACATCTGCACCAGCAGCTGGTTCCAGCAGGTAAAATGCTTGACGTAGCGGTCTCCGCTGTACTTTCTGACGAGATAGTTGAAGTGATTTCGGTCAAGGAATGAAACTAGTTGAGCAAAAACATACGGTTTTTCGTGCATATAGCCTAAAAATACGCTTTTTTGTCTTGCTCGAATTCAAATCCGTTGACTGATCAAATCGTCTGCAACTCTTTATTTATGCGGATTCCGGACGGATGGCCTTATTTTTTAGTGGACAGCAGTGATTCAACATAATAGGTTTATTTCCCGAGAATAGAAATTATACACATTTATCATTTTTGGTCAATAACATAGTTCAAACCGTAAAAAAACGAAGAATAAATGATTATTCCGGTGAACTTTGAGCCGTTAGCCCGTTCTAGGAGTCATGGCATTAACGGACTCAAACACTACCCATTTTCTTTCCAAATATCTTCATCAACACCATTTAGTAATACATTTTCCACAAGTTGACAAACATCCGCAGCAAAATCACCATTTAAGACACTTTTACGAGTATCCAACGTCCAATTTTTATATTTATCCCAATAAGTATAAACCATCCAATCCTTGCTGTGAAGACAATTGCACTTCTCCACACTTTTATAGAAAACATCTTCCAAATTATGAACGTTTGTGCATTTTCGTATATTTTCTTTTTTCACTCCTACAATAAAACCCTTGTATTCTTCTTCTTGAAACTCAAAAGACAATATTTTATTTCCTTTTTTAAAGTTGAATCCGGAATATATTTTCCTTAATGGATTTTTTTTATAAACTTTATTACGCAGCCATTTAACATTCTTTTGTTTACATACTTTTTCCAATTCTTGAGCCAATTTTTTTTCAAATTCTTGTTCAACAGAATTTTTGGCCTGCATTAAATAAAAATACAGCAACATACTATCATCGGTGGAACAAACTTTTTCCAAAATTTTCATTTTTTCCTCATTTGATAAATATTGATTTGTAATCATTTTTAAATGTTCGATATACTGTTCCAAAACACTTCGTAATCGACAATCATTAGCACACTTTAAAGATTTAACACATTCTTCAAGCCAATCTATTACAAAAGATTCGTACGATATTCGAATATAATCGCTATCTTCTAATTTATCAAGGCTTTTTTTAGAAGCTTGTCCTCCATACAATGTAAGATAAAAGATTTGTGCTTTGGAATCATATTCATGATATTTCGCCAATTGACATTTCAGATCTTTTGCATAGATTTTATTTTCAATAATTATTCCGCACCCCAGCGTTAAATCTTCTATGTATATATCAATTCGTCCCTTCCCATATGAAATTGTTTCAATTGACTTTTCACAAGATACACGAACCCTTGATAAAGTTTTCAAGCCACTTCTTTCACAAAATTTTTTCAAAAACAAATCACCCTTTTCATGAGACCCATTTGGATTCAACAATTCCGCAAGAAAAGCCGAATGTTTCGTTTCCATTTTTTCCATTCGTAAAATATCAAACACATTAAAGTCATCTTGCTTTATTTTTTCTTTTTCATAATTTATTTTAATGTCCTTTATGTCCGAAAGAAATGCTTCAATAGTTTCAATAGAATACATATTATCCCTTGCACCACATTAGTGACATTGTCACTGTTTTTACCATTTTTCACCTATAAAAAAAGTATCACACTTAATAAACGTTTTCATCATCATTCTTCTTGAAGCTATTGTGACAACTTTTTTTCGCAAGCATGCAAAATTTTTGATTTTCATTTTCATGCATAAAAATTTCTCAAAAAGAAATATATCCCTTTTTTTAGAAAAGAGCATGAAGTTAATATAAAATCTTTAATTCATACACCCATATTTCAATTACAATCATATCATAATTCTAACATGGTACTATTCCAGCCATTTTTCCATTAGTTTTGTCGATAGCCCCTCCAAATAAGGATGGTACAACAACCATCAAAAAAACTCGATCTTAACCACTCCAAGCAGTCTAATGCCCAAGCCCTTGCGACCACAAACCAATTAAGGTAGATTAAAAAAGTATGTCCTACAGGAGCACAAAAGAGTCAAGGAGAAAAAAAACATGTCTTGGAATATATCTGTATTTGCCGAACAATATGTAGATGATTCATGGCATCATGTCATGCCTTTACACGATAATTTTAAATGGCTGATTAGCGACGAATATTTTGACAATCTTCGCAATCTATCTGCCGATGATTGCAAAAAAATATCTAGCGAACTGAAATCGCAATATAAAGACTCAAATACCGACGATTTGCTTAGATTCTATACAGTCAAAGTAACAACTCCAACAGAACTACAGACGTATGCGAGTTCTCTTATAAACAAGAGCACGGCTATCAAGAAAACAATTTGGGTAGCACTCGGTCTTCCTGAATATACCGATGACGAATATGAAGATATCTACGATGACAAGTATGACGATGACGGTAATATTAATCCTAGTTGGAATCCGTTGACTCATCCTGTCGATAAAAGACTTTTCTCCAAACTGCAAGAAGCAGACTTTGGCATGGCCAAAGGATACAGGATTCTCGGAATGCTTGATGTATTGGATGCAAGAAATGATTTTGCCGACAATATTCGCCTCATTTTAGTGAGGAACTAAAAAAATTTTGCAAATTCCAACTTTAACAGGAACGTTTACTTTATCCTATCTCCGCAGAATTCCTGGCGGCCGCATTTTTCGCAGTGGGCGCCCATCCAAAGCGTATCGAACTGTTCGATGGCGCGTTCGACGATTTCCGGGTCGTTCGTGAGGATTCCCGCTTCGAAGTTGCGGCGGAGGGAACTTTTCATGCCGATGCCTGCGCCTGTCAAATTTGCAGAGCCGATGTAGGCCGTTTCAAGATCGAAAATCATCATCTTGAAATGCACTCGCGGGCACATGACGCGTTCGAGGTCGGTCGCAAGAATCTTATAGCGGTCGAAATCTTCGCGGAAATTCGGGCCAGGTTCTTTTGCGTGAATGAGTCGCACGCCTACGCCGCGCTTGAGCAATCCTGCGAGTTGTCCGAGCAGCGGGATTGATTCGCCGTTCTGCTTCACATATACGTCCTTGATGTCGGCGGTGCCAATCCAGAGCGTTTCGCGGACTGTCGCGATACGGGAAATGATTTCGGAATAGTGTTCTTCGTTTTGGATGTACTTGGTGAAGGTCGGCATAGAAAGAAATATAGTATTGTCGCGCGACAATAAATGTCGTCGGATTTATATATATTAAAAATACGAGATGCCGACCCCGGAACAAGTCCGGGGTGACAAGGAGCAAGATGGCGATGCCGGAATAAATGCGAGTACAAGAAATAATGGATCCCCTTCGCGTTGCTCCGAGGATGACAATTCCGGCATGACAAAAGATGATGCAAAAGCGAGGTTTTATGGAAAGTTCTGGTCGTGGCGAACGCATGGTGCGAATTTTTGTGTATCTGATGGCACATTACAACAATCGTTATAGCGTTACGGACATCATGCATCATTTGGATATTCCCGAAAGCGATTTGCGGAACGTGCAACGCGATATGCAGGCGTTGATAAACATTGAAGGCGGGTACATCCAGCGTAATACCGAGAACGGCAAGACTTATTATTGGGTGGCACTCGACCGTGCGAACAAACTTGTGTTTCCGGATTTCGGCGACATGGTTTTGCATTTCGTCTTTTTGCAACGCATCGCGAACTTGTACCCGGCAACGTCAAGCCTTATCGAAGACCTCACCAAAAGAATCACGCAGGACTTGCCCGCAAAGCAACAAGACGCATTGAAGTGCTATTCGAAGGAACTGAACGGGCGCATTCTCTTTATGGGGACTCCTCCCGGTTACGACGAGAACGTGGGCAAGAATTTACCGATTATTCTAAACGCCATCCGCAAAAAGCAAAAGATAAAAGTAGTTTATACGGACAACTGGGGGAATCGTACCGACAAGCCACGCATTCCGCTGATGGTCGCGATAAGCCAAGGCGATATTTACATCGGTTGTGTTTCGCAGCACCACCCCGACAAAACTTATGCACTAAAATTGCAACGCATCGAATCGGTGAAATTGCTGAAGGAAACTTTTGAAGAAAATCCGAAAGTGGTCGAATCGTTGCGCAAGCGGATCCGTTCGGGCTCGCTGCTTTTGGGTGAGCAGAATCCGCAAGAAGAAAGGGTTGTCATTTATTTCCCGAAGTATGCCAAGAATTTTTTGAAGGAGCGCCCGTACCATCGCAGCATGAAGATGGAAGATGCGCTTGGCGACGAGATTCGCGTGACGATGAAGGTTGAAGTGAACGACTTACTCAAGCAATGGGTGATGTATTACGGGAATATCGCGACGGTCGAACAGCCGAAAAAGCTGAAGCAAATGGTACTAGATACAGCAAAGGCGCTCGTACAAAAGTACGAGCCGCCCACCATGTAAACACGATTAGAACTGTATGGATCCCCTCCGCTTCGCT
>JAEEGF012115039.1_pt1 | contig 10889 bp, 7 predicted proteins | sample 9134171 | NCBI WGS metagenome assembly JAEEGF01 (sample SAMN16246542, study PRJNA631951) | gut metagenome | biome: gut microbiome; feature: rumen; material: AP-attached | host: Bos | place: Iran: Karaj | collected 2018-10
GGTCGGGATCACCAGCTTCTCCTTGGTGGTGAATCTCCAGTCCAGGATGAATCTGCCCTGAAGTTCCTTTACGGCTTCTCCCCTTATCCTGACGTGAGAATCGCGCCAGTAACCGAATCTGGGCACAAGATTGCAGTATTCCCTGCCGATGTTGTAGCCGCCGGTATATCCGATCTCATCGTCGATTACCACGATCTTGCGGTGGTTCCGGTAGTTCAAGTTGAGACCGATCTTGAGACCGAACTTATAAAGTCTCGGAGGGAAGAAAAATCCCACCTGTCCGCCGGCTTTTCTGAATTCTCTGGTAGCACGGTTTCCGATCATCCTGGAACCCTGAGTATCCACCAGAAGCTTGACTTTAACTCCCTGGGCGGCCTTTTGCGTAAGAGCGCGGATCAGCTGTTTCCCTATCTCATCGTTTTTTATGATGAAATACTCAACATAGACCGATTTTTTTGCGGCGGCGATGTCATCCAGCATGCGTTTGAAGAGGATGCTGCCGTCGATAATGAGCTCAACGTCGTTTCCGTCGGTATAGACCGAACCTCCGTAGACCTGATTCAGTTTGAGAAGGTCTCTGTTAGCCACTGCGGCAGGGTTTTCGGGAAGAGCCGTTCCTCCGTCCAGGTCATCGATCTGCTCCTTCAGAAGCTTCTCGAAGGCGTCATACTCATCGTCATAGAGCCGGTTGATCTTCATCCTTGAGAGATTCTGGTTCAGGAAAAGATAAAACACAAACCCCACAACAGGCAGGAACGCCAGCACCATGATCCATGCCAGTGCTGCAGCTGATGATTTCCGCTCAAAAAATATGACCGCAAAAATGAATATGAAGTTTATGACATAGAGTCCGACAGGGATCGCAGCGTAGTGTTTAAGGAATTCATCGAATACCATGTCAGATCAGTTCTCCTTCCAGACTGAAGGTGTTGGAAGACGTTATCCTGACCTTCACAAGCTTGCCGGTGAGCTCAGATCCTCCCTTGAATTTGACGAGCTTAAACGTGCCGGTCCGTCCGGACATCTTGCCGCGGACTCTCTTGGCCGGACCATCGCAGAGGACCTCCACTTCCCTTCCCACATAAAGTGAGTTCTTGTATGCCGAAGTTTCATTGATCTCATCGCAGAGCCTGTTGAATCTCTCATGCTTCACGTCTTCAGGCACCTGATCCTCGTACTCTGCAGCGGGAGTGCCCTTTCTGATGGAGTAAAGGAATGTGAATGCTGAATCGTAGTCAGCCTCCCTGCAGAGTTTAAGGGTATCTTCAAAGTCTTCTTCTGTTTCCCCCGGGAAGCCTACGATGATGTCAGTGGATATGGAGATGTCGGGACATGCCTCTCTCAGCTTTCTGACAAGGTCAAGGTATTTCCTGCTGTCATATCTCCTGTTCATCCTCTTTAAGATCCTGTCAGAGCCGGACTGAACGGGCAGATGGAAGTTGTGGCATAGTTTGTCACAGGTCCTGAAACAGTCTATGAGCTTGTCAGAAAGGTCTTTTGGATGGGAGGTCATGAAACGGATCCTCTCCAGTCCCTCCACTTCATTGAGTCTTTTCACGAGGTCCGGGAAGTCCGCAACGGGTCCTTCCGGGTCTCCCTTGTAGCTGTTGACGTTCTGGCCAAGGAGCATGATCTCCTTGACTCCGTCTGCCACCAGCCCTTCCACTTCCTTCACTATGTCGGAGGGCTTTCTTGAGCGCTCTCTGCCTCTGGTATAAGGCACGATGCAGTAGGTGCAGAAGTTGTTGCAGCCGAAGGTGATGTTCACGTATGACTTGTGTTCAAACAGTCTTCTGACAGGAAGTCCCTCGATGATCTCTCCTCCGTCCTGCCATACGCTGAGCTGCTTCTGTCTCTCCCTGTAGAGATTGTCCAGAAGGTCAGGGAGCTCATGGATGTTATGGGTGCCCAGCACCACGTCCACCCATGGATATTTGGACTTGATGGAATCGATGACCCTCTGCTGCTGCATCATGCATCCTGTGCAGCAGACTATCAGGTCATCCCCCTTCTCAAGTTTTTTGTTCTTTAACTGTCCCAGAGTGCCGAAGAAACGCTTATCTGCATTGTCTCTTATGCTGCAGGTGTTGAAGAGGACAAGGTCTGCCTCATTCTTGGTCCTGGCGGGAAGGAATCCCTTCTCCTCCAGGAGGCCTGCCATGACCTCAGAATCGTGTTCATTCATCTGGCACCCGAAGGTCTGTATGAAATATGTTTTACTCATGTTTCCTCTGTCTGCCCATGAGGCGTATGACGCTTTCTTCAGCCGTCATTTCTCCCAGAAGGAGGCCGTGCATGGTATTGGATATGGGCATCTCTACCCCGTATTTATCTGAAAGCCGGCATACCGCATCCTGGGTGGTATAGCCTTCGACGATCATGCCCACCTTCTTGAGAGCCTCTTCCGTGCCCATTCCCTGGCCCAGCATGATGCCGAATCTTCTGTTTCTTGAATGTATGGATGTGCAGGTCACCACCAGATCGCCGATGCCGCTGAGTCCCGCAAAAGTTTCAGCTTCGCCGCCCATGGCCACGCCCAGGCGCTTCATTTCGGCGATACCTCTCGTGATGAGAGCTGCCTTGGCGTTGTCACCCAGTTCCAGTCCGTCGGAGATACCGCATGCCAGTGCGATGACGTTTTTCACTGCGCCTCCAAGTTCTACTCCCACAAGATCGTGGTTGGTGTAGACCCTGAAGTATTCGTTCATGAATATCTGCTGGACCTGAGCCATGAACTCCGGATCCTGTGACGAAACGCATACTGTGGAGGGGAGTCTTCTGGCCACCTCCTCAGCGTGGGAGGGACCTGAGAGACAGGCGAAAGAAGAACCTTCGTAAGTGTCCTCCCAGACCTGTGACATTCTCATGAGAGTGCCCTGCTCTATTCCCTTGGCCACGTTGACCACGGGGACGCCCTTTCTTATTCCGTTGATATCATTAAGAACGTTTCTGAGCTGCTGGGCAGGAACAGCCATGACCAAAAGTTCGCAGTCGATGACGGCTTTTTCAAGATCTGACGTGACCTTGAGCTCCTCAGGAAGCATGAGCCCCGGCAGGTACCTGTGGTTACCGCCGGTCTTCTCAATCATCTGGATCTGAACGGGATTGCGTCCGTACAGGGTGACATCGTGACCGTTGTTAAGAAGTACCAGGGCAAGAGCAGTTCCGAAACTGCCTGCACCGATCACTGAGATCTTCATTTGCCCTTCCCCTTTCCTGCAAGAAATCCAAGAGGCGGTTCCTCACCCTTCATAAGTCTTTTGATGTTGCCTCTGTGCATGAAAATGATAAGAGCAGCCATAACGAAGACGAAGGGAAGGAATGCTTTCTCAAGGAAGATGGCATAGACCACAGCCAGAGCGGCTCCCGTAATGGAACCGGCTGACATTCTCTTGGTCAGGAGCGTAACTGCGGCCACCGTAAGAAGGCACAGAACAGCCAGCTTCCAGTTGACTCCCAGAAGTCCGCCGAAGGCGACCGCCACGCCTTTACCGCCTTTGAATCCGTAATATACGGGGAAAAGATGGCCGATGAAGGCTGCGATGGAAGCCCAGTAGCAGAGGGTCGGCTCTCCGAATATGAGAGTCAGGATCAGCGCTGGAAGAAGTCCCTTGAGCACGTCCACCACCAATGTGATCACTGCTGCCTTGGCTCCAAGCACTCTGAGTGCGTTGGTCGTACCGGCGTTGCCGCTTCCCTCCTTCTTGATGTCGATGCCTTTGGCGCGGCCCAGAAGTATGGAAGGAGAAACGCTTCCGATCAGGTATGAAATTATAACCGTAACAAGAATCTTAACCAATTAGATCCTCCCTGTCTCCTTTTTCCCTGAAAATGAACTTGATGGATGTTCCTTCGAAGTTGAAGCTCTGTCTGATCCTGTTCTCCAGATACCTGGAGTAGGAGAAGTGCATTAAATCCCTCTTGTTGATCTGGAAGCTGAACAGAGGCGGTTTCACGCCGATCTGGGCAGCGTAGTAGATCTTGAGTCTTTTGCCCTTGTCTGAAGGAGGCTGCTTCATGAGGATGGCGTCCTGGATCAGTGAATTCAGCTGTCCGGTGGGGACCCTCATGGCTCTGTTCTCAGCGATGGTCTTGCACATGGGAAGGACCCTGTCCATCCTCTGTCTGTTGAGTACGGATATGAACAGTATTGGAGCGTAGCTCATGAAAGCAAGATCAGTCTTCAGCTGGTTCTCAAAGTCCCTCATTGTGTTGGTCTCTTTGACCACCAGATCCCACTTGTTGACGAGGACAAGTATGCCCTTGCCTGCTTCGTGGGCTATGCCAGCGATCTTTTTGTCCTGTTCGGTAAGACCTTCGGCACCGTCTATCATGAGGGCGCAGACGTCGCAGCGCTCGATGGCGGCTACGGCGCGGACCACAGAATACTTCTCTATATCGTCATAGATCTTGGCCTGCCGTCTGATGCCTGCGGTGTCTATGAGCAGATATTTCTCACCGTTCTTCTCGAAAGGCGTGTCTATGGAGTCTCTGGTGGTCCCTGCAATGGGAGAAACGATGACTCTGTTTTCTCCCAGAATGGAGTTCACCAGTGAAGATTTACCTACGTTGGGTTTGCCGATGACCGCGATCTTGATCTGATCGTCATCTTCCTCTTCGCTGTCTCTTGGGAATCCTGCCACCACGTCATCCAGCACGTCTCCGAAGTTCAGCACGTTGGCGGATGATACCGGGATAGGTTCACCAAGTCCCAGCTCGTAGAAGTCGTAGAAGAAGTCCGGAAGTGCCGACGGTTTGTCGATCTTATTGACAACCAGTACGATGTTCTTGCCGGTCCTTCTCAGCATGTCCGCCACTTCCCTGTCGGCGTGGGTCAGCCCGTCCTTGCCGTCCACCATGAAGATGATGACGTCGGCAAGGTCCATGGCCACCTGAGCCTGCTCTCTCATCTGCGAAAGAATGATGTCGTCGGATGCGGGTTCGATGCCTCCTGTATCTATAAGGCCGAAGCTTTTGGAATTCCACTCGGCGTCGGCATATATCCTGTCTCTCGTAACGCCGGGGGTGTCCTCAACGATGGATACGCGCCTCCCAACTACTCTGTTGAAGAAAGTGCTCTTTCCCACATTGGGTCTTCCCACTATGGCAACTATAGGCTTACTCATCGAAAAGTCCTCCTATGAATTCAGCGGCGTCAAAGGGTTCCAGATCCTCGATGCCCTCTCCTGTTCCGATAAACTTGATGGGTATGTCGAATTCATCCGCGATGGTGATGGCTATGCCGCCCTTGGCAGTGCCGTCAAGCTTTGTAAGCACCACGCCTGTGATCTCGGCGGTATTGCCGAACTCCTCTGCCTGAGAAATGGCATTCTTGCCGGTGGTTGCGTCAAGTATGAGGAGCGTTTCTCTGTCAGCTTCGGGCCACTCTCTTGAGATGACTCTGTCCATCTTGGCCAGCTCGTTCATAAGGTTTTTCTTGGTCTGGAGCCTGCCTGCCGTATCACAGATCAAAACATCCGCGTGTCTGGCCTTGGCGGACTGGATGGCGTCGAATATGACCGCAGAGGGATCTGCTCCCTCTCCCTGCTTGATCACAGGGATGTCGTTTCTCTCGCCCCAGATGCTGAGCTGTTCTGACGCAGCAGCCCTGAAAGTATCTGCTGCCGCCAGGACCACGGATTTTCCCTGCTTCTTCAGCCTGTAGGCCAGCTTTCCGATGGTGGTGGTCTTGCCCCCGCCGTTGATGCCTATCATCAGTATGAGCAGCGGGCTCTTGTCAGAAAGTTTCTGCCTGTCACCCTTGTCCACGTGTCTGATGAGAATGTCCATCAAAGCCTTTTTGACGTTCTTCGGAAGGGTCAGATAGTCTTCGGAGATCTTCTCGCGGATCTCATCCATTATGGTCATGGTGGTCTCCATGCCTATGTCTGAAGACACAAGAAGCTCTTCAAGGTTGTCGATGACTTCCTCATCCACCTCCATCTTGGCAAAAAGTGTGTTGCTGATCTTTTCGCCCAGACTTCCAAAAAATCCTTTTTTCTCTCTGAATATACTCATTAAATAAGATTTCCTCTCTTATAGTTCAAAATCGGTTCCCAGCCTGAGGGAGATCACCTTGGAAACTCCCTGCTCCGGCATGGTGACTCCGTAAAGGACGTCTGCATGCTCCATGGTTGCCTTCTGGTGGGTGACTACCACGAACTGAATGTCGTGGAAGTTCTTGAGATAGTCGGCGAATCTGTCGATGTTCATGTCGTCAAGAGCAGCCTCCACCTCGTCAAGTATGCAGAAAGGCGTGGGCTTGGTCTTGAGCACTGCGAACATCAGCGCGATAGCCGTCATAGACTTCTCTCCGCCGGAAAGCAGATTGATGTTCTGAAGCTTCTTTCCGGGGGGCTGAGCTATGATCTCGACCCCTGAATTCAGGGGATCGTCTTCGTTGTCCATGGCGATCCTTGCGGTTCCGCCTCCGAACATCTCGGTGAATATCTCTTCGAAGTTCTTTTCCACCTGATCGAAGTTTGCTCTGAATCTGTCCTTTATGATCTTATCCATGTCACGGATGATGGAGTTCAGCTCATCCATGGCGGAGGTGATGTCCTTGCGCTGGTCCAGCATGAACTCGTAACGCTCGGACACCTTCTGGTATTCCTCGATGGATGAAGGATCGAAGTCACCGATCTCGTCCAGTCTCACCTTCATCTCCCTGGATTCCTTGACAGCCTGAGAATACTTGAAGTCCTCGATCTTATAGCTGAGGGCCTGAGCGTAGGTGATCTCATGGTCATCCAGAAGTTTCTGCTTCAGTGCTTCAAGCTGAGCGTCATTTCTGGCCATGCGGATCTCCTGCTGCTGCTTCTGCGCTATGAGGGAATTAAGTTCCTCCACCTTCATATTGAGTTCCTGAGTCATTTCCTTCACAGAAGCCAGGGCCTGGGCCTTGTCCTTATCGATCTCGGAAATGTATTCCTCAAGACCTGTCTTCTTGTCGGACAGGACGCTGAACTTGTCCTCGGTGTCACCGGAACCGTAAAGAAGCCTGTCACGCTTCTCCATGATGCTGTCCAGCTCATCCTGCTTCTTATCGATCTGTTCGGTCAGGTCGTCTATGTTATCCTGTGATATCTCTATGAGATCATTGAGAGCATCTATCTTGTTCTCTATCTCTGTCTTCCTGATGCGGGCGTCTGTTATGGCCGAATTGGCTTCAGTCACCCTGGATGATATGCTCTCGATCTCCCTTAGAAGATCCTCAGAGGAAGCCTCCATCTCTTTGATCTTCTTCTCGGATTCTTCTGCAGATGCAGCGGCATTCTGCTCCATCTCCTCAGTGTTCTCAAGTTCTTCACGGATGGTGGCAAGTTCCAGCTGTCTCTTTTCTTTTGCTTCAGAGGCATTCCTTAAGCTTTCCCTGAGGGTGGCGAGCCTTGCCTGGAGTTCCACGTCCTTTGCCTTGAGGGCGTTGAGCTCCTCCTCGAACGATCTCACCCCGGATCTCAGAGAAAGAATCTCTTCCCTGCTCTTTTCCTTCTCATCAGTCTTGGACACAAGATCCTTGTCGATCCTGTCGATCTCAGAGCTCAGATCGGCGATCTCCGTCCTTCTGGATAGGATGTTCATGGTCTTTGTCTTGTATCTGCCGCCGGTGATGGCGCCGAATGCGTTGACCACATCTCCCTCCAGGGTAACGAAGCGAAGTCCCTTTCCGGCTATCTTGGAAAGTCTGACGGCGGTATCCAGGTCTCTTACAATGGCTGTCCTGCCCAGCAGATATTCCATGACTCCTGTGTACTCCGCGTCATAGCCTACGATCTCTGACGCCAGGCCTTCGAAGCCGTTGGCCTTCTCTACGGCATTTTCTAGCCTTGTTCTGCTTCCTTTGACTGATTCCATGGGAAGGAAGGTAAGACGGCCTGCAGAAGCCTCTTTGAGCCTCCTGATGGCGTTCTTGGCGTCCTGATCCTTCTCACAGACAATATTGGATATCCCTGATCCCAGGGCAGTCTCTATGGCTGTCTCAAAACCCTTGGGTACGTCGATGAGTTCAGCCACGGTGCCTCTTAAGCCGTGGCCGGATCCGTTCATGATGAACTTCACCGCTCCGCCGTAGCCTTCGTAGGAGGCTTCCATCTCCTCAAGAGCCTTCTTTCTGGCGGCAAGCTGTGATCTCTTGATCCTGAGGTCACCTATCTCTCCTTCCAGCTTGTCCTGGGTTGCGGTGAGATTTGATATCCTTCCCTCGGCGTCTGATATTTTGTTCAGGACCTTATTGCCTGAGTCATCATTTTTGCTCTTTAGTTTCTCTGTCTCGGCGATCTCATCCTCGATGTCTCCGGAGTTGGCCATGACTTCCTCAGAGTCAGACAGAAGCTGCTCCTGCCTTCTGAGAAGGGTCTCCTTCATGCTTCCGATGGATCTTGATTCGGACCTTAAGCCGGATGCCTTGCGGGAAAGCTCCAGGATGCTGTTCTTGATATCCTCAAGTGCGCCCTGCTTCGCGATGGATACGGACATGATGCTGTTATAGCTGTCTATCTCCTTCTCGAGAGCCTTAGTGGCCTTCGACATGTCTTCAGCCATGTCCGAAAGAGCGTTTTCCTTCTCTTCGTTGGAAGCGATCTCTCTTTCGAGACGTCCGTTCAGGGTCTCTATCTCCCCGGAGAGCCTGTCTATGTCACTGTCCATGGCCGAGAGCCTGGTCTCGTCCATCTGGGTCTTGTTCTTGATGTCGTTGAGCTTGTTCACAATGGAAAGAAGTTCCTCCCTGGCCTTGTCTCCGAGGGACTGAAGTTCTTCGTTCCTCTGTCTCTCCTCTTCGATCTTTTCATCCAGAGCCAGCTTCTCGGTCTTGTGCTTCTCGATGTCAGCACTGAGCGCCTCTGCATCATCCTCAGACGTAGATCCGGCAGCGTTCAGTCTGTCAATGTTGTGAAGGGCGATATTTATGTCCAGGTCTTTCTTCTTGGCTCTGATCTCCAGAGCCTCAGCAGCCTTTTCGCTGTCTTCCTTCAGTCCGCCGATGCGGTCCTCGATCTCAAAGATTATGTCATTGAGCCTGTCCAGGTTCACGTTGGCGCGCTCCAGCTTGTTCTCAGCCTCGCGCTTTCTGGACTTATACATCACGACCCCTGCTGATTCCTCAAGGATCTCTCTTCTCTCCTCGGGCTTGCCCTCGATGATGTTCTGGACCTTGCCCTGGCCGATTATGGAGTATCCGTCCACGCCGATACCGGTATCCATTATGAGCTCGCGGACGTCTCTCAATCTGCACTGGTTGTTGTTGATGAGATATTCGGACTCTCCGGAACGGTACATCCTTCTGGTAATGGCGACTTCGTTGTAGTCTGTGGGAAGTATGCCCTGGGAGTTGTCGATGACCAGAGTCACCTCGGCCATTCCCCTGGATTTCCTTGATGCGGTGCCGTTGAAGATGACTTCTTCCATCTTGCCGCCTCTCAGCATCCTGGGGCTCTGTTCACCCAGTACCCATCTGACTGCGTCGCTTATGTTGGATTTTCCTGAACCGTTGGGACCCACGATGCAGGTGACTCCCGGGTGGAAGTCGATCACCACAGGTTCCGCAAAAGATTTAAATCCCTGTATCTCGATTCGTTTAAAATACATGTTTTCCCTCTTTGAGCCGTTCAAGGGCGTTCTTTGCAGCGTCCTGTCCGGCTGATTTTTTGCTCTTACCGGAGCCTGTTGAAACAGTTTCTCCGTTAAGTTCTATGTGTACGTGGAATGTCCCGTCATGGGCTGGTCCATCGAAGCTGTCCACGACGTACTGTATGTCTGTTACACAGCCCTTCTTCTGGACCCGCTCCTGGAACTCCGACTTATAGTCTGTGAAAAGTTCGCCCCTGATGGCTAAGCTGATGGTCTCGCTCAGGGTGTTAAGGATCACCCTTCTGGCGCTCTCGTATCCTCCGTCCATGAAGACTGCGCCGAACACGGCTTCCATGGCGTCAGCTGTGATGGAGGGTTTCTGGCTTCCACCGGTCTGGGATTCTCCTACGCCAAGTCTGATGGCCTCGTTGACCCCCAGTTCTTTACCGGCAACATCCAGAGATCTTTCACAGACAACTATTGCTCTGGTCCTGGTCAGCGCGCCTTCCGGCTGATCCTTCATGAGTTTGAAAAGCTCCTCGCCGACGACGCAGTCCAGAACGGCGTCGCCTATGAATTCCAGTCTCTCATTATCCTCGTAAGCTCCCAGATGCTCCTTCTTATAGGAACTGTGGGTAAGAGCGGTCTTAAGAAGCGAAGGATCGCTGAATCGGTATCCTATCCTGTTTTCGATATCTTCAGGTCTCATTTTATTTGATGTCCTGTATGGATTCCTGGATAATGCTGATGACGTCCTCTTCCACAAAGTTGACTGCCTTGAGGATCGTGGACCTTACTCCCTTGGCGCTGGAGGAACCGTGCATCTTGACGATGGGCTTTCTGACTCCCAGAATAGGTGCTCCGCCATACTCGGCGTAGTCGAACTCCTTCTTGAGCTCCATAAGTTTGTCCACCAGAAGCAGAGAACCCACTCTGGCGTGAAGGCCATTGGTGAATTTCCTCTTGATGGTCTTGAAGGTGTTCCAGGCCATTCCCTCAGTGAGTTTCAGGATGATATTGCCGGTGAAACCGTCGGTCACTATGATATCCACCTTGCCCTTGGGAACGTCTCTTGCCTCGATGTTTCCCTTAAAGTTCAGATCGGATGCCATCAGGAGATCATAGGCTTCCTTGGTGAGTGAGTTGCCTTTCTCCTTCTCCTCTCCGATGTTGACCAGCGAGACTGTGGGGTTCTCTCTGCCCAGGACGTTCTCCATGTAGATAGATGACATCATGGCGAACTCCACAAGGTTCCGTGCTTTGCACTCGGAGTTGGCTCCGGCGTCGCAGAGCATGGAAGGTCTTCCACCGAGGATCGGATA
>JAEEGF012156657.1_pt1 | contig 10889 bp, 9 predicted proteins | sample 9134171 | NCBI WGS metagenome assembly JAEEGF01 (sample SAMN16246542, study PRJNA631951) | gut metagenome | biome: gut microbiome; feature: rumen; material: AP-attached | host: Bos | place: Iran: Karaj | collected 2018-10
TTCTTGTTGACATAATAAACCCCGAAAGTTTTTGTCTAACTTTCGGGGTTCACTTCAATGACAATAGATGAAATATCATATATTTTACAATCTGTTGAACAAAACGGTCCCAACCCTTTAACAGACATTGCCTCTGCATGTGAAAGGCGAAATCTTGAAGCAAATGAGTTGGCGCAGATTCGTCTATCATTGCCAACAGAAATTGAAAAGAAAGGTATTAATGTTTTTCCTTCAATGAATACTGTGGAGAAACAAAAGATAATACAATCTTATCAAGGAAAAAGAATTACAAGACTCTTAGGAGAATCAAGGACTAAGAGGCCAGCTTCATATAGTAGTGATAATTATAGGGAGATACATGATGTTTTTATGGATGATTTTATTAAGGAAAGGAGAGTGAGAAAAGGGAATGACAACCATGTATTCTTTCTTACATCAAACAGAGATTTGATAGCATTCTGTAAGACAACACATCCCACAGTTGATTATATGAAATCAACGGGCAAGGTTATTCTTGAACTATGGATGCATAATACAAAACCAGTAGATATTTCTGGGTGCATTCTGACAGAGACGATGGCACGATGTCTTGATTTACATAGTACTAGAGTACGCAACAAAATAGCAGAAGTATCACGTCTTTATAATAAGACAAAGAGTGATTTCAATGCTGATGTCTATAAAGATTTTATTAAAAAACTATATAGTCGCGCTAAACATGTTATCCAAGCGGTTGAAGTAGATCCAGACAAACTTGTAGAAGGAGAATTTGGAAAATTGATAAAAGATGCTGTAGCTGCAGATAATCTTGCATACAATAAAGAAGCTGCTAAGGTTCGTAATGAGAATACGTTGTTAACAGAGAATATTGCTTTAAAAGAAGAAGAGATAAAGAGTAAGATAGAAGAAGTTGAATTATTAACTAGTGAGAATCAGAAGAAACAAAAAGAAATAGTTAATATAACTGAAGATAGAAATAGGCTGTTATCAGAATTAGAAAATAAAGAGAAGGAGCGTAAACAAGTAGAAGATGAAAAGCACAAAGAATTTATAGCCAAGCAAAAAGCAGAAAAGATAAACTCTTTATATAGGAAGAGGGATGAATTAAAGAACTCTATTGAGCATGTTAAAGCTGATATTATACCATATGAGAAATCACTGGAAAAATCTTTTTGCAATTGGCAACCCAAACTTTTTTATATATTAGGAGGAATCTGTATTATTTGTGTTTTTTCCTTGTGGATATTATCATTTGTTAACAATAATCTCCTGAGTGTTTCTTTAGTCGAGGATAAAAATTCATTAAGTTTAATTTTAGTTCCGATTGGAGCACTCTTTATTGGAATCGGACATCATTTAGATAGTATAGATTCTGTAAATAGAAGGAAAGAGAAAGCAAAAAAGAAGTGGTTAGAAATAAAAGAGCATACTAAATATACAATGCTTCAAAATGATCTATCTCGTTATAATGAAGAACTAAGGTCTATAGAAGACGAACTTAAAACAGATAACACTTGAGCGTTGAATAGAATGTTTAATGAATTTGTTGCAGGGATTAATCAGCCAGAGTATTTGTAAGTTGTTTTATATCAATGATTTGCAAGTTAAACGGTAGAAAAGTGATGACGTGGATTCTATGAATCAAGAAAATGATGAAGATTTAACGTATTTAACTTTTGTAAACCACAAAAATGGAGATGGTGTGCAAATTTTGTGCAGAAATTATTCTCGCAAGGAATAACGCTATCTCCGCTCTTTTGTTGCCTATAAGGCACAAAACTCTTAACAATCTAAAAAACACATTCATAAGTATCATTTCTGAATGAAAGTTCTTTTGTTGTCGATTATTTTGTGTATCTTTGCGTTCAAATTAAAGATATTTGTAAATGAAAGATTTGAATCGTATCAAAGTTGTGCTCGTTGAAAAGAAGCGAACTGCTAAGTGGCTTGCTGAGGAATTGGGCAGAAACCCTGCTACTGTGAGCAAGTGGTGTACCAATGTGTCTCAGCCAGACTTATACACATTAGACAAGATTGCAACACTGCTTGACATTGACAAACGAGAACTCATAACAGGTAAAGAATAAAATGACAGATATTATACAAATTCAAGAATCAGAGTATGATGTAATTCTGCGACAGGCTGTCGCAGTTATTGACAGGACAAGAGTGATGGTTGCAACAACGGTATGTTCTGCCGTCGGTACCGCTCATTGGGAGATTGGAAAATTGCTTCACGACAAGAAGATTGAAAGTAAGCATGGTAGCGGCGTGGTAAATCGCTTGTCTTTTGACTTGAAGCAACGTTATCCACAGATGGGAGTTTCTCCAAGAAACCTGTGGGACATGAAGAAGTTTTATGAACGTTTCTGTGATAGTGAGCCAAAACTGCGACAGGCTGTCGCAGTTTTACCTTGGGGACATACTTTGACTTTGATGCGCAAGTTCGGAGGCGATGACAATACCATATTATATTACGCGCAGGAGATTACGTCTAAAGGTTGGAATCGTGAACTTCTATCCAGTGCTATCTCTTTGCAGATGCACAAGAAAAAGAATGAACCTTCGGATAACAACTTCGAACAGACACTACCCGCAACTCAGGCAATGTTTGCCAATGAAGTGTTCCGAAGCGGTTATAATCTAGGATTCCTTGGGGTTAAAGACCCTATCTTGGAAACGGAACTTGAAGCCCGATTGGTTGAGAAGGTGAAGCAGTTCCTTTTGGAACTAGGCAAAGGCTTCACTTATATTGGCAATCAGTTTGTACTTGAATACAACGGGAAACGGAGCAAGGTCGATATGCTTTTTTTCCATCGTGGACTACACTGCCTTGTTGCCATTGATTTGAAGATTGGTGAATTTAGACCAGAATATGCAGGCAAGATGAACTACTACCTGTCATTACTTGACCGCTTGGAACGTAGGGAAGACGAGAATCATTCTATTGGCATCATACTATGTGCTGAGAAAGATCGTGTAGAAGTCGAGCTTGCATTGGAAGATATGGGCAAGCCCATTGGCGTAGCAGATTATCAACTGATTGTTCCGCAGGAGGAGCTAAAGAAAATAGTAGCTGAAGAAGTAGAAGCATTTAGCAAAGGACTTTCTCTACGTTATGAAACTGAAGAGGATTCAAAACAATAACTATAATGACACAACAAAAAGCAACACTTATTAGTAGAATTCATTTGATATGGAGTTTCTTTAGATATAATGCATAGAGCATGGTGAGATGTAGAATAAAAAGTATAACAAATTAAATACAAAACTTATGCAAGAAGAAAAAGACCTTGTCCTTGAAAAGGACCAAGATTATGAGAAGCAAATAGAGAATGAGGAACCGCCATTTGTGGAATATGACATCACTTCATACCCTGCTGACTATACACTATCGGTATTATGGCAAATGTTTAAGAATGGCGATATTACTATACCGTCATTCCAAAGAGGATATGTATGGTCACAGAAACAAGCCTCGGCTTTAATAGAATCTTTTCTAATGGGCTTGCCTGTTCCGCCTGTTTTCTTTTATATTGATTCAGAAAACAAGAATCTTGTGATAGATGGGCAACAGCGCTTAATGAGTATTTTCTTCTATTTTGAAGGGTATTTTGGTCAAGAAAATGAAAAAGGGAAACGTCAAACATTTCGTTTGACTGGCCTCAACAAACAAAGTCCTTACTACAATCTTCGTTTTGATGATTTACAAGAACAAGATAAGCGTAAGATAGAGATGACTGTGCTTAGAGTTATAAACATTCGCCAACTTTCTCCAAATCATGATGATTCTTGCATGTATCATATTTTTGAAAGATTGAATACTGGTGGAACACCTCTTTCATCACAAGAAATAAGAAATTGTGTTTATCGTGGCTCATTCTTAGATACGCTCATGGAGCTTAATAAGAACAATCATTGGCGAGCTATCATTGGGAAACAGACAACAGACAAGCATCTAACAGATGTAGAGCTTATGCTTCGAGCTTTTGGATTGCGTTATATGTTGGAAGAATATGATAAACCTATGAAATCATTTTTAAATAAGGTTGCTTCAAAATATAAGAAAATGGGGGATGGAGATGTGTCCAAATTTGAAAAAGACTTCCCTAAAGCTTGTGAAGTATTGGCTCAAAAACTTCCACCTAAACCATTTGCAGTGAGAGGTCAGTTTAACACATCTATCTTTGACTCTATTTTCTGTACGGTATTGAAACATATAGACCATCTCCCAGAGGACTTGAAAGAGCGTTATGATATATTAAACGAAGATCCAAAGTTTGTTGAATATACGACCTTAGGTACCACAGACACAAAGGTTCTTAAGGCAAGATTTGAATATGTAGAAAGTCTCATAATAGGTTGACATGGCATATTTAAAAAGGTTCAATAGCGTTGATCTACTTATCTCACAACTAAAGCCTATGGTACAAACAGGGACAGATCCGCTTGTTTTATCTGCAATGGCTGGAATTGTCGCAGTTGAAGCTGTGACTGCTTTCGAACTTGCAATTAAAGATATATTTGAGGAGTTTTCACGAAAGAAGAACAAAATATTTGGTGGCTTTGTAAAAAACAGTTTTAGTAGATTGAATGGGCGCATAAAGTACCAAGAGATTAAAGACATGGTTAAGGCTTTTGGCGAAAAATATAGTAATCGTTTTGTCAAAATAATGAACAAGAAAACTAAGAATGTATTAGCTTTTAATCATGTTGATTTAGTACAAACTTATGATAATCTGATATTAGGACGTCATAAGTTTGTTCATGCGGGTGTATTTACAATGACCCTGCAGGAGGCCATTAGTAGTTATAATATAGGTAAGGAACTCATTGCAGCATTAGATGAGACTATGAAGAGATAAAAGGTATGGCACAAACAGAAAAACGGAATAGATTTTTAGTTTTGGCTCTGGTTGTACTAGCTGTAGTCATAGTCTTTCTGGCCATTAGAAATGATTGTCGTTTCAGAGAGAGAGAAGAATTCGAAGCCAACATGATAGCCAGACAAGATTCTTTAGAGTGCAAACAAATGGAATGTATGTCATACATGTTAGAAGAGGCAACTATTCAATTGAATTCCGTAAGACGTATTCAAAAAATGAATAGTGAAATAGAGGTTCAAAATAATGAATCTATCAAGAAGTTTCTTAACCAAATAGAGCGAACTGTGCAACAAATACTAAACGAAATTAAGTAAACTATGTTTGACTTCGTAAACTATACATACAACGGGGTATTGTCAGTATTGTCAACCCTATTTGGTCTTTCATATCCGTTGATATTGAGCTGCATTGAAAAGATAGATACAAAGTATTGCTCCACAAAACTATCTGCTCGTTTTGGGGAGGAAAGAGTATTTATTTTATTCAAATATATTTTGATTCTCAATTTAATAATAGCAGTAGTGTTCCCTTTTTTAATGGATGGAAATCACCATTCTCGCTATCTAATTGCGGCACAATGTGTGATGGCGATAGTAATGATATATTATGCCTTCTTACTTTTCAACAAGGTGATGACATACTACGATGCTGCCAAGCTTCAAGAACAGATACTAGCAGACTATCACAAAACTGTTAAAGCTGGCAATAAAGCGTTAGAATCAAAATATTTCACGCAGTGGTCAGATTTAACCTTGGTGCTTCTTTCTTCTGCTGATGAAAAACTAGTTCAATCTGTTTATGAAGAATGGTATGACTATGTTATACGAAAATATAACACAAACAAGGGTAAGCCATTAGAGATGGATGACTACTTCTATGACGCTGTGACTCGAATCAATGAGAATTTGTGTAAAGGAGAACGCAAGCCCATATCTGTCAATAATAGTAATTCTCTGCTGACATCACTAATTGTGCAAGACAGCGTGATTACGGAAAAAACATATAGGTATTTGTGGAAGAATCTTCGTCTACAGCTATTTTACGAAAGAGATGAGTGGGTAATGGCTTACTGGAAAACTGCCTCACAAAGGTATGATTATCTAATGACGGACAAAACGACTTATGATGTAGATGAAAGAACTGGAAATCATTATACAGAAAGACAAGTAGAAGAAAGAAATAAACAACGCGAACAGTTTGCGGAATTTCATATCATGTTATGTGCGATGTTACTGCAACAGGGCAAGTACGAACTTCTTGAGCAAATGATGTTCTATACACAATCACAGCCACCCACATATCCGTTAGTTCCGTCTAATTTGGCTGATATACTCAAGATGTTTGAACACTTGAATGAGTACAAACTATGGGACATTACTTACTATGAAGAACGTTATCCTATGCCAAATATGCATGGAATAACGGGAGGAAAGATACTTGGAGCAGCAAATTGCTATATGGCATTGCTAGTATATCGCTTGTACGTTTTGATTTATCCGTATGGGCGGGAATTTGCGTTCCGAACAGTGGGCTTGTCAGATAATCAGGCGAAGTTGGCAAAATATAAGAGAGATTTAGACACTTTGAGATACTGGCTTGAAAAGATAAAAGATAACAAGGAAGCATTGTCTTCGATACGTGTGACTAGTATTGATGAGATTTTTAATGCTTGTGGTGGTATCGCAAGCGAAGGAGTAAATACACCGGAGCAGGTTATAAAAGACATTCAAAATAACATTGAGAAAAAATTGATTGATCTCAAACAACACCAACCTAATGATCCTGAGAAAATTGGTGATATAGAAAAGGAGGTAAACCGACGCCTGATGATGGCTATGTCGCCCATTAGCGACATATGGGGTAAAAGGTTTGAAAGGGATATGTGTTATTACTTAAATTCCTCTGTCAGCCAACTATTTGAAAGCACAGCTTTTCAGGCCAATCCGGGTATTAGCCATGCAGGGGTAGAAGACTGTGTGTTTGAAGGGTTGTGGCATACTTATAGTCATCTTTTTGCGAGTTCTTTCTATCAAGAATGTATGCAAGCGAACTATACGATAGATTCCGGGCATTTGTTTGATGCACTTGATAAAGTGAAAGTAAGTGAGGATTACTATGCTTTTGCATTTGGTATTTACATTGACTACTATATAGGTAAAGTAGAAGGTCTTGTAAAAGAGACAGATCGTATTTATAATTATAATAGGATGAAAATTATGTCATTGGATTGTCCTGTTCAAATCTTCTCTAAGCGCATATATATTATGCGCAAAGACGATAAACCATACATTGAGTTCCAAGAACCGAGCGACGAACAAAAGAAAAACATGGAACTAAAGAAATTTAATAAATACGACCTGTGGATGTCGGTTCAGAAAGTAGAAGGACATGAGAATGTTATTTCGGAAGAATACATTAAGAAGTTGGGGAATGAGAAGGACTTGTATTCTGTGTTCCATGCCATGTGGATACCTAAGTTGTACTTCAAGGAGCGTTATAAAAGGATTTGCTTGAAGGTTAATTATAAAATGACAGATGAAGGTTCTACTGACTCTATTGAGATAATTGAGCCATTTGAAGTTCCCGAAACTGATAGGCAGTAGAAAGACAGTTTATAGACTATACTTGGGGAGTATTAAACCTAATAGTGAATATCAAGAGAATAGAAAAAGCTCAACCGTGTTTAATGTAGTAAAAAAGAAAGCAAAGATGCAATATGGCATACCAACCGAACGAGCACGTCAATTCCTATAAGGAGGGGCTGGACTTGGAGTTCTTCGACGATCGAAGCGGCAAGCTGATTACCTGCGGGAGTACCACATGGAGCACGGGGAGGTGTTTGCCGAATCATAAGGCAATGCAATAACATGGAACAGAAATTCAGCAATAACAGTTTAGACCTCGAGACGCTGCGGGAGTTTAGCAAGCGGGAGGGTGAGGCGGTCACCTACCGTAGTGGTGACCAGTTGGAGCGCGAGAGTGCTATCTTCGCTCATATCTATAAGTTAGGAAATGATGGCAGCATGTTTCGAGAGATGTACGCATAACAAAAGCATTTTGACAGCGGACAGATGATTAATTTCGGTGTGGCATTCACATTAAAACAATATAATTACAACAAAATGACAAATTGCATACTTGTCATGGGGACTGGTAAGTAATGGTATTTTGGTATTACACCCAAATACCAGTTCCCGCGACCATTAGCGTAGTAAAAATAAAATATTTATACTATAATGAAGAGAATCAATTTTATAGATATTAGTCGTTTTATGAAATCGTGGAAGATTGTAAATTCAATACCACAAGCGTTGTTTATAAAGAAAGTATTACATATACCAGAAATAATTGTAGCATTATCGTACAATCAACTATATGACGACTTTTCTTTTGTTAATCCTAAATCATTTTTGAGTAATATACCATCTTTTGATGCACTAAGGTTTATATTGAATATTGAGTGTAAGGTACATTATAATTTACATGATCCACAAACAGATGCAGATATATTGGAATACCTCTATCAATTTCTTGATGAAACTGAAAGAAAAAGATTTTCTAAATATGCGGAAAAGCATAAGGGCAAACTAACACTTATCAATGCGGAGGGTACAATGCGTTTTGTTAGACTATCATTAAGTTGTTTTACACCAGAAAGAGTTGGTTTTGTTCTGAATGATAATGATAAGAAAAACATTTTTAAAGCCTATTTGTATTGTAATCAAATTTGGACATCTGAAAACATAAAGATTAATAATACGACATTCGGTCATGGTAGAGAATCAAGAAAGAGCTATTTTGTTGACCTGTCGCTAAAACTAGATGTACCTATTAGTGAATTTAAACTATTTAAAGATTTTAGAACTCAGTTCTATAAAGCGATTAAATTTTTTGAGTTTGCTGAAAAAGATAGCTTATTTAGTAAGATTTTGCCTGTTTTTTGTGCAGACAGGGGTGTGGCGGATTGGAAAGAATATATCCGTATTCTTTTTGGCTTTTTTGAGCCTAGTTTGAATACACCAACACTTGATATGCATGATGTCCATCCATCCATATTAAGATTTATGGATTCATATCTTGTTGATACAACATCGCTACCAAATACAGATACACTTCTTGGGCAAATACCTCGCAATTCAAGACTAAGGGATAAGTTTTTGCTAAGATCTACAAATAATCCAAACTTAATTCTTATTTTATCCAGTGATTTGTTAGTAGATAAGTTTTATCAAGGTCTAAAATTTGATTTTGTGGCTACTGCAAATAACCATGATATTGTTGATGATAAAGGAAAGGAAATAAATCAAATAAGATTAAATACGATTCTTGGTGACAAGTTCTCAGAAGAGGGTTTGTTGTATAATGTTATTAATATGATTTATTCAACGAATAAAGATATCTTTAGAGTGAGTGGAAGCGAAATAAAAGACATCTTCAAGAATGATGAAGGAAGTGAGCCTGATTATTACTTTAGAAAGGAGAATGAACTGATATTATTTGAAAACAAGGATGTGTTATTTCCTGATACAGAGAAGTTTTCGGGAGATCTATTGAGGATTAAAGAATCTATTACCAAAAAGTTGGCAACATTTTACAATGTGGTAAAAACAAAAACAATGAAAAATCCTCGAAAAGGATTGAAATACTATAAAACAAAGAGTTGGTCTAACGAGAAAGAAGGGATAGGTCAAATATTTTACAATATTTACCGCATGGCATATAAGCCAAACCTATATGAAACTTTTGACCCAGAATTTTGTAAAGTTGACAAAATCTATCCTGTACTTATAACATCCGATAAAGCTTACTCTTCTATAGGAGTTAATGAATATGTTAACAAAAAGGTATCAACTATCAAGCCCCGATTATCCAAGTATTATAAAAACAAATTTGGCAAAGCACTAAAAATCAGCCAATTTAATGTTCAACGTCCAGTAATAATTGACCTTGATACTCTTATCATGTATTCTTTGATACTAAATAGAGGAAGTCTCGATATTTTTGATTTAATTAATGAATATAATGGGCTTGGTAAAACTGGTGAACCAATACTACTATCATTCTATACATTTATGATGGATTATCATAAAATAGGTGCACAAGGCAATGATTTCATTCAGTTACTCTATGGTGATATTATTGAAACAGTAGAAGATAAAATGGATGTTAATACAGGAGACATTAAGTGAGGCGTTTATTTCATTAGACAATGAGTCATTTATGTCATTTTTTTTAAAATCGAATAAAAATTTGGTTATTCAAAATAATTTTTGTATCTTTGCAACAGAGGGGTAGTTCTAGCGGTCGAAGACGCCGACCTGAAAAATCGGTAAGCCCTTAAACAAGGCTTCGGGGGTTCGAATCCCCTCCCCTGAAAATTCAAACACAATATATTACCAGCAGACCATAAAAACTATGGTCTGCTTTTCTTTTTTAATACATTATATAAATTTGTCGTTTATACCTTAATTATGCGAAGAACGACCCACTGGACTACTTCCTCCCATTCTGCTAGATTCTGTACCTTGTTGAGCGGATGATTTCTTGGGTGATGACCATGATGCGGTGCCGACCTCACCCATTATTCACCTCCAAGATATACCCTCGTTTCTTTAGTGAGATGATAGAGATGGAAGTGTCAGGGTCGAGCATCTTGCGGATATAGGTTATCTGAACGTTGAGGGCGAGGGAGTTGGCATAACTGTCGTTCCCCCAAACATGTTCCAACAGATATGAACGCTCTACGGTCTGGCCGATATGCTGGGCTAAGATGGTAAAAATCTCCGATTGGCGGGCAGAGAGATGCTGCACCGTTCCGGCATATTCAATCGTTGAGAGATTACTGTCAAAGATAGTCTGGCCGATGGTGATACGTGATGGAAGTGTGGGTTGGCGGTGTTCGAATCGTTCTTTAATCTTTGCGATTAGTTCTTCGGGATAGAACGGCTTGGGTATGTAGTCATTACCTTTCAGGTCGAACCCTTTTAGGCGGTCGGCCTTTTC
>JAEEGF010535138.1_pt1 | contig 10888 bp, 5 predicted proteins | sample 9134171 | NCBI WGS metagenome assembly JAEEGF01 (sample SAMN16246542, study PRJNA631951) | gut metagenome | biome: gut microbiome; feature: rumen; material: AP-attached | host: Bos | place: Iran: Karaj | collected 2018-10
GACTTCAGGCGGTAACGATGCAACTACTGTAGTGAGCAGTGACTCATCGCAGAGCACGATTGCGGTGTCGCGACCCGCTGCAATACGGTTGTTTTGCCGAAGCCATTGGCTGACATAGCGTGCTTGGACATGTTGCGTAGGCGCTGATATGTAGTCGATGTCCTTCTTTTGTCTCATCTGACTGTAGATTGCAGCATTATGATTGTCGAGTTCGTTGGGGAATAGTTTTAGATATTTGTCGATGAAATGGCCACTTTCGTTGCCAGAATGCATGTAGTACTCGTCAAAATCCCAATAGAAGTGTGCACGTCCCTGCTTCATGAGACGGCTGAAAAGCTGTTGTTCAACTTTTTGCACCATGTTGAACCCCACAAAAATGTAGTTGTCATAGTTAAAATCGATGGTTTCATCGGAGGCAACGCGGCGGTAAAGGGCTCCTTCGTAAGCAATGCCCAGCTGAAGAAGTCGCTCGTTGAAGACCGTATATATGTTGTAGAGACGACTCCATAGTTCAAGAAAGTTTTTGCGAAGAACGCTTTGGTGCTGATCCGTGAAGTTTTTGAAGAATCGGGCGAGCATCTCCTTCTGGTCGTCGGTCAAGAATGAAACGTCATCGAACTCGCGTAAATCGCGCAAGTTGGCAAACACTTTCTCGGCATCGGCCATGTTCTTGTCGATATCGTCGAAATCGGAGAGCAGCAGCTGTCCCCAACCATAGAATTGGTCGAGTGTCTCGTCTTTTCCCGTGATAGTCGTGAATACTTTATGCAGTTCGCATACCAACTGAATTGGATCAGCAATGGTGAGTTGTGAATGTTTGCGAAACAGATCGCTGATGGTGATGTAGGCAGGGCTCCACATAGGACGTCCAGATAGTCTTGCCAAGTGTTCGTTCATAAAGAGCGAAGCTCGTTTGTTGGGAAATACAATGGCTGTTCGTGCCAAATTGGTTCCCCACTTGCTGATGATGTCACGTGCTACGTATTCTAAAAAACTATTTTTCATTATTCTATTCCTCCGCCTTATTGATGCATGTCTACTTTTTCTATCACATTATTATAAACATACCACAGGAAACCTTTCACGTTGGTATGCCCCATCTCGTTGAGCAATGTCATATAGCGCTTTACTTGCAGAAGGTACTCGGGGCGTGATTTACCAAACTTGAAGTCAACAACAATTGTTTCCTTGCCATTGGTCATTACGCGGTCAGGACGGTATTCATGAACTTCATGCGTCAATGGATCTTCTACCAAGATAGTACATTCGTTATAAAGTTTCCATCTTCCTGAGAACCAGTTAGATACCTTTTCACTATTCAATCTTTTCTCTATCATACTGACCAGTCGTTCTTTCGTGATGACACTGTCATAAAGGATGCCGTCATTTTCCAATTGGAGCAATGCTTGGCCTACGTCGTCGCGCGTTCTGATGGTAGAGAATATATTGTGTAGAATGGTGCCAGTCTTAATAAAGCGTTTCTGTTGTTCTTCTTCCTCATCACCCTCGATGAAATCACGACTTTTGTTGCTTTGTCTAAACTCTATGTTGCTCTCGAAGGAGTCGATTTGCATAGTGATGGAAGATACGTCGGCATTGAACACGTTGGCCGATGGCTTTGCTTTTGGTGTGGCTTTTTTATTATCGCTCAATGCCAAGTTGCCAAACGAAAACACGATGGATTCGTCGTTTTTGTCACCTGACCCTTCAATGGTGCTGTCTGGCAGTTCGCTACTAAGCAGAGGCAGTACGTCCTCGATGAGTTTTGAGCGGGTGCCAGCCAATCCGCGTCGACCAAAAACAAACAGATTCTTTCGGGCACGAGTAAATGCAACGTAGAGTAGGTTCAGGTTGTCAACGGTGTTTTGGAGATGTTCGTGTAGGTAGTCGCTCTCATAGATGGTACCCATCATCTTTCGCGCATTAAAGTCAATAGGAACGATGGGAAGCTCATTAAATGGTTTCTCGTCGCTTTCAGGCCTACACCAGATAAGTGATGTTTTCTCCAGTTTCCAATCGCAGAAGGGAATGATTACGTTATCGTACTCCAGGCCCTTGCTTTTGTGAATGGTCAAGAGCCTGATTCCGTCAGATGCATCGCTTTGGATAGTTTTACGGTGGATGTTGTCCTCCCAAGCTGTTAGAAATGCCTCGATTTCAGCCACGTTGTCCGTCAGGAACTTAGCCAGCTGATCGTAGAAACCGCAAATGTAGGTACTCTCATTCTCCAATACATTTAGTCCGAAAATACGGTAGAGCCGTTCTGCCAAATCATGAAGAGGCATGGCCTGCAGTTGGTTTTCATTTTCAGTAAACTCCTTTGGTAGCAAGTCGTTTATCAAATTGATGTCGGCAAAGAGGACCTGGTCGGGAAGGTCGTTGCCAAGAAGTGTTGTCTGGTATGCTTTTGCCAGTTCGGCTCTTGTCAATAGGTCCTCCGGATGTGCGAGAGCCCTCATGGATTTGATAAGAACATTTACTGCTAAAGAGGCATCAAGTCGGAAGGCTTCGTCGGAAATCAACTTGGCTTCAGGCATTTCTCTCGTAAGATATTCGGCAATGCTCTGTATGGTATTGTTCGACCTGACGAGAATAGCGATGTCATTAGCTGCAACACCTTGTTGGAAAAGCATGGACAGCGTTTCGTGAAGCCGTTGCATCATTACATCTTGATAGTCTTGGGCAGGTAGCAATTCAACCTGGATGAGGCCGTTTGGATCAGCATTGTCCTTACATTCCTGTATGACGTCGCTATAAGCACGCTCGAGTTGTTTAGCTCCCTCGGGATCATTATCTGCGAGTGAATTGATTTCCGCCTGGCGTGCCTGTTGGAAGAACGCGTTGTTGAAACTGATGATATTACGCGACGAACGGTAATTGGTTTGAAGTGAAATGGTCTGCATCTGTGCTGGCGAGAATTGCCCCTCAATATCATTGAGCAGTCTCCAATCGCCAGAGCGCCAGCGGTAAATGCTCTGTTTTACATCGCCAACGATGAGATCATGGGAGGCATCTTGACTCATGCACTCCTTTAGCAACACCTTGAAGTTTTGCCATTGCACGGTGCTGGTGTCTTGGAACTCGTCGATCATGACGTGTTGTAGTTGTGTGCCAATTATCTCGAAGATAAATGGCGAGTCGCTGTCCTGAATGAGTGAGTTGAGAAGTGTCTGCGTGTCGCTAAGAAGGAAGCGGTTTGCATCCTTGTTCATCTGCCTGACTTGCTCGTCGATACTGTTGAGCAGTCGGAGTTGGTTCATATAGCGAAGCGTCAGGTCAGCTGATTTATAGAGATGCAACAAGCCTGATCTATGTTGCTCGGATTTACTGAGTAGTGGTGCTATGTGTTCTACAACGAGCCTGCCGAGGGGCGTCGATGGGTCCTGATCAGCTTTTTTGAGCCATTTCATCGGGTCATCGAGGGCTGCTTTCACATAGGAATTCAGCAATTTATCGTCGTCAAAGGTGCCTTCAAGCAACTTCTTAAAGTAGCCAGCAGGACCTTTCTTCCCTTGTGTAAAGGCGGTCTCGTCGATTCCGTGGTTGCTGAGATGCAGTTGGAATTGCTGAGCAGGCTCCATGAGTTTTTTGCGTGCGTCATCACGTATTGTACGAAGACGTCCGGTGAAGTTCTTGAAAAAGTCACCCTGCCGGAACAAATTGTTGAGTTTCCCGTGTTCGTCCTTATAGATGTCCTTGAAGATGTTCTCGCCAAATTTCTTCATTTGGCCGATAATGTTCCACGTCTTGTCGTCTTCGATATTTTCGCGAATGAAGCTGAGAATCCACCCCAATTCTATGCTGCTGGGCGATAGGCTCTCGATGAGTTCGTCGACAGCCTGCTGTTCAACTTGCTGGTCGTTGAGCTCAATACGCAGGTTGGCAGTCAGGTCGAGTTCGCGGGCAAGGTTTCTAAGAACACTTTGGAAGAAGGAATCGATGGTTTCGACGCGGAAGTAGCTATAGTTATGGATGAGGTTTCCCAAGGCGATACGAGCCCTCTCAGATGCGAAATCCTCATTGACATTCAGTTCGCTAGTGACCTTTTCCATGTAGTCCTGCGACTCGGGTAGCCGTTTCCAGATGCCGTAGAGCTGACTGAGGATGCGGTTCTTCATTTCCTCGGTGGCCTTGTTGGTGAAGGTCACGGCAAGTATGTTGCGATAAGCATTCGGATTATCGATGAGTAGTTTGATGTACTCAACTGCCAGCCGGAATGTTTTTCCAGATCCAGCGCTGGCTTTATATACCGTTAGCGGTTTTATCATTTTGAGATATGTTTTTATAAAGGTTTACCATTTCCGGAATAACTCGAAGCCAAAGCGTACGCCAACTCGTTCGAAGTGTCCGTTCTTGTTGCCGACGAAGGCACCTAGCGACACCAGTCGGGTGGTGAGTCCATAGCCCAATTCAATGTAGGGCTTCATTTCCTTGGCCATGACGGCACCGAAATAGAGTCGTTCCATCTCGATGAAATGGCCCAAAAGAGGCAATCGGCTGATGATGAGCAATGGACTTTCATAGGTTGTATTTGCTCTGACGTAGTAGAGTGACGAATTGTACCATTCGCTGCGTAGAAGCTCAAATTCACCACTCCAGTCGTCATTCCATCCACCAGGCATGTTGTTGTCGCGGAAGTTGGTGAAGTCGAGGAAGCGTTCACGCTTGGCTCGTTTGGAATAGATACCTGCTCCAAGCCTCATGGAGAGAGCTTGCATGCGCGACATATTCAGAATGTACGAACCGTCGGCTTCCCAGCGTTCATATTCCGTGTTGGAACTGAGTACCCCCTTGATGCCCCTCTCATAGTCGAGTGTCAGGATAGGCCCTCTCCAACCTAAGGGACGGTACTGAACTTCAGCCCGTGGTGCAAACGAACGATATTGCGTTCTCAACCCCAATTGCTTGAAGGCTTTGGCATGCAGGGCCATCCTGTTATGCAGGGTGAAGCCGACGTTGAAACTGAACCTGCTTGATATGTCGTAGTTGTTGTAGATGCGAACATAAGTGTCACGAAAGTAATCGAGTCGCAATCCTTGTATTTCCAGGGTATCGCGTGTTATAGGATTGATCTCGTTGCTAATCTCCGAATTATAAATGTGGCGCCCATAGTCGAGGTCTATGGCAAAGAAAGCATGGCGGCGCTTGTTATAGTTAAAGCGTAGTGGCACATAGAGGAACAACTGTCGCTGCTTGAAGCTGTAGCCCGCCTTTATTCGTAATGAGATGTCGCGGTTGGGTGTGAAGTTATAGGAACTGCGGACATCGAACTTATAGGTGATACCCTTGCGGTCGCTGTAGCCCAGGTAGAGTGGGTTCAGAATTGGGTTGATTCGCAGATATCCCTGATCGTTTGGGCCAAAGCGTTGTTTAACGCGGTTCAACAGATGGTCGCCCAGAACGTCCCAGAAGATGGTTCGAGCCAGACTGTGCTTCTTCTTAGGGGTGGGAAGTGTGTCATCCTTCGTGTCGAGCCAATGCTGTCGTTCATTTTCTAAGTATTCGTTGATGACCGTCTCCTCTTCCAATCCGAGTGGTTCTGGTCGTAAAGCAGCTAGTTTCATGAAGGAATCGGCAGCTTCAGGACCTTCAATGGTGGTGTTTGTCGACTCTACATCAGTTGTTAAGCCATAGTAACATAAGTAATTGGCAATTAGTTTATTACCGAGCAGGCTGAAATGTGTTTCGAGTTGGCAGCGAACAGGCAGGAGCGTTGTGATGCCCTCGTCGCCCATTTCAAGCGTCAACTTAAAGTTGATCATGTCATATTCGCCATTGAGCTCGGTGGTAATGATACGGCCTGAATGGAAATCGACCACGGCTTGACCTGCTACCAGTTGTGTGTTGTCGACCTTTGGTCGGAAAGTGACTATGGCCGTACCATTGCTGTCGTAGGTCACCCGATAGCGATAAAACCGTCGATTTTTGCGATGAAAAGGCGATAGTAGGAAGTCTTTGAGGATGGTTGAATTATAGATTTCGGGTGTAAGATACTTTAGCAAGGTGGGCATTGCACTGCGTCGATGGGGAATGGTATTGACGCCCAACAACCGTTCTGTATCGTAGTGACCAATTCCATAGAAGTTGACACGCTCATAGGCTTCGCCTGCAAAGGCACGATTACCGCTATGGGCAACGCCCCACATGGTTGGAACTCCCATGAGAAGTGCATTGCGGCGGTCGGTCTTGATGAAGAAGCGTTGGTATGCATAAGTGTGCGAGCCGGCAACATTGGCGGTATCGATAGTTTCGGCATAGCCATACATGCGACTCAGCAGCAAGGTGTCTTTCTTTGCTGCCGCATCGCTTGTTGCAACCAGCCATATGGTAAGCACTATGATGACTCTATAGATAAAAAAATCTTTGCACATCTCTTCGATGTGCAAAGATACAATTTCATTATGAAAAAAACAAATTTTCTTTTTCTAATTTCAGGGAAAAAAGAGTAGGGTGGTAATTACCCTAAATACTTCATCAGTATTCTGGCATTGCCACTGTCGCGAAGCTTGGCGATGCTCTTCTCACGAATCTGGCGGACACGCTCACGTGTCAAGCCCAGCTGGTCGCCAATTTCCTCGAGTCCCTTCTCGTGGCAACCAATGCCGAAGCATTCGCGGATGATAGTAATTTCGCGATCCTTGAGCACTTTTGTCAGCACCGAGTTGAGTTCAAGCGCCATCGACTCGTGGTCAACCTGACGGTCGGTACGGCTGTCATCACCTGAAGGCATCACGTCGAGCATACAGTTGTCCTCGCCATCTTGGAAGGGAGCATCAATCGACACGTGGTGACCATCGGCCATCATGCTTTGACCAATCTTCTCTTCGTCGAGTTTCGTTACCTCAGCCAGTTCCGACACAGAGGGGTGACGCTGGTTTTCCTGCTCAAACTTGTTGATTTCGTGGTTGATTTTATTCAGAGAACCCACCTGGTTGAGGGGTAGTCTGACGATACGACTCTGCTCGGCGATGGCCTGCAAAATGCTTTGGCGAATCCACCAAACGGCATAAGAGATAAACTTGAAGCCACGCGTCTCGTCAAACTTCTGTGCAGCCTTGATCAGTCCGATATTACCTTCGTCGATGAGATCGGTCAGCGTGAGACCCTGATGCTGGTATTGCTTAGCAACGGAAACGACAAATCGGAGGTTGGCCGTGACGAGTTTGTCTTTGGCTCGTTCGCCTTCTGGACCACCCTTTTTGATTTTCTGTGCCAATTCGATTTCCTCGTCAATACTGATTAGTGGTGCACGTCCAATCTCAACGAGGTACTTGTCGAGAGCCTCGCTTGAACGGTTGGTAATACTTTTTTGAATCTTCAGCTGTCTCATCTTAATCTTATCCTTTGCTTACTTAAGTAACATCTAACTGCTTGAAAATCAAGCTAATAACGTGTATTTCTTCACGAAAAGTGCTGCAAAATTACAAAAAAAATGCTTACGTTGTTCTCACTTTAACTATTTTGTGACAATTTTTAACGTTTATTTATTTTTAGAATAAATATGCGTCACCCCAAAGTGTAGAGGTGACGCATATATAAATAAGGTATTAGTTTCGCCCCTTGCAGGGGCTTTCGAAACAATCAATTTGACCAGTTTGCCGATTAGTCGACTTTAATGTCCTTGTTGACGTTCTTGCAACCGATAAGGGCATAGAACAGAATGTAGGCTACCATGGCCACCTGCAACCAGTAGCTGGTGATAGCACCGCTCGACTTGGCGATGATGTCCTGCAGCCAAGGCATCAGACCACCACCTACAACCATCATCATGAAGATACCGGAAGCAGCTTCGGTGTACTTGCCCAGTCCTTCAACTGAGAGGTTGAAGATGCCACCCCACATGATGGAGGTGCAGAGACCACAGGCAGCGATGAAGAACACCTTCATAGGAACTGTGTGACCCTTAATGGTCATAGCTACGCTCTCAGGCAGGAAGATTGCGATGAGCAGAAGGATGATGGCAACCGTTGCCACGCATGTCATCTGCGTCTTGGTGCTTACCTTACCCGAAATCAGGGTTGAGGAGAAACGGCCGATGAGCATCATGAACCAATAGCTGGCAGCAAGTGTTCCACCAAGTGCAGCAGAACCGTCGAAGCCCATGTTGGTCACGTAGAAGTTGAGCTCCATAGGAATACCGATTTCCACACCTACGTAGAAGAAGATGGCGATGACGCCAAGCACGAGGTGACGGAAGCGGAGTGCACCCTTCATCGAATCCATCAGCGATTCGGCCTTTCCGAAATTAGGCTCGGGAATCTCGACGCGGCTGATGATGAGGAAGGAAATGGCGAATACGGCCATACCGATGAAGAGCAGGGGCGACACGTCGGTCATTGAGGTCTTCTCGGTAACGGTACCTACGAGCACGCCTGCGAGCAGCGGGGTGAGCGTAGCGGTCAGGGAGTTCAGCGTGCCACCAATCTGGATGAGCTGATTACCCTTGTTGCCACCGCCACCGAGCATGTTCAGCATGGGGTTGACGACAGTGTTCAGCATGCAGACGCAGAAGCCGCACACCAGAGCACCGAGCAGGTAGATATAGAGGTTGAGCGCAACGACGGTTCCGCCAACTTCGTTCACCTTGATGTCATCGCCATAGATGCTGGAAAGGTACTGCAGGGCCAGACCGACGATACCCACGAGCAGGGCTGCCAGGGCAGTCTTCTTGTAGCCGATCTTCTTCAGCAGCATACCCGAGGGAATACCCATGAACAGGTAGGCCACGAAGTTCATCAGGTTACCCCATGAGGCGGCAAACTCATATTTGAAGCCCCAGATGTTGCCAAAGGGAGCTCCCATGTTCGTGACGAAGCTGATCATCGCAAAGATGAAACACATGGTGATAATCGCCACGAGGTTGGTATTTTTATTTGTACCCATTGTATAAGATTACGAATTACGAATTTACAATTTGATTTCTATTCTTAGCAGATCTTGCGTGAACCGTCGCTGATGACCACGTCGTAGACCTTCGGAGCCTTACCGTACTTCTCGAAGTACTTCTGGCAAGCAGTCTTGATGAACGGCTCGTAGAGTTCGTCCTTCACCAGGTTGATGGTGCAGCCGCCAAAGCCGCCGCCCATGATGCGCGAACCAGTCACGCCGCACTCCTTGGCGATGTCGTTGAGGAAGTCGAGCTCCTCGCAGCTGACCTCGTACTCCTTCGACAGACCCTCGTGGGTCTCATACATCTTCTTACCAACGGTCTCGTAGTCGCCGGCAACAAGTGCGTCGCAGACAGCCAGCACGCGGTCTTTCTCGCCGAGCACGAAGTGTGCACGCTTGTAGTCCTCTTCGCCAACTTCCTGACGAACCTCCTCAAGCTGCTCCCATGTACAGTCGCGCAGGGTTTCGAACTTTCCTTCCGGATGCTTGGCAGCGATGTGCTTCACGACGTTCTCGCATGAGTTGCGGCGGTCGTTGTAGGGCGATCCAGCCAGTTCGTGCTTCACACATGAGTTGAGCAGAACGAGCTTGTAGCCCTGTGGGTTGAAGGGGAAGTATTCGAATTCACGCGAACGGCAGTCGAGGCGCATGAGCTTTCCAGCCTGTCCGAATACAGAAGCGAACTGGTCCATGATGCCGCAGTTCACACCGCAGTAGTTGTGCTCGGTAGCCTGTCCAGCCAGCACCATATCCCATTTCGAGACCTTGTTGTCGCCGAAGAGGTCGTTCAGGCCGCATGCAAAGCAGCTCTCCATGGCAGCCGACGACGACATACCTGCTCCGAGGGGCACGTCACCAGCGAAGGCAATGTTGTAGCCCTTCACGGGAACACCGAGTTTCTCCATCTCGAGCGTGATGCCGTAGATGTAGCGAGCCCAAGATGCACGGGGACCCTGACCGTCGTGGAAGTCGAAGTCAACGCGGTCCTTCAGGTCGATAGAGTAGGCGCGGATGGTGCTCTCTGTGCCATTGGGTCGCATTTCAGCCATGATGCCTTTGTCAACGGCACCTGGGAATACGAAACCACCATTATAGTCGGTGTGCTCACCAATAAGGTTAATACGACCCGGCGAAGCGTAGATGTTACCGGTCTTGCCATCGAAGTGCTTGATGAAGCGACTTCTTACGAATTCAATATCCATACTGATAAAATTAAAAAATAAGATTAAAATTGTTGATTAGATTTTCTTTTTTTGTTGGTCCCTTGTTTAGATTTCCACGCCAAACTTATAGATAGTCTTCTGGCGGTATTCCTCGCCTGGACGCAGGATGACGCTGGGGAAGTAGGGATGGTTGGGGCTGTCAGGGAAGTGCTGGCACTCGAAGCAGATGCCCGAGCGACGCGGGAACGTAGCGCCATGCTGTCCCTCGTAGCCGTCGGCCCAGTTGTCGGTATAGAGCTGAACGCCAGGCTCGGTGGTATATACCTCCATGGTGCGTCCGCTCTTGGGCTCAACGAGGCGTGCGGCAAAGCTCAACTCGCCCTCTTCGGCCTTGTTCAGCACATAGCAATGGTCGTAGCCGGCACCATTCTTGATCTGCTCGTCGTCGGCATCGATGTCCTTGCCCACGGCCTTTGGCTCGCGGAAGTCGAAGGGAGTGCCCTTCACGAAGCGGATTTCGCCTGTAGGAATCGAGGTGTCGTCGATGGGCAGGTAGTAGTCGGCATTGATTTGGCAGATCTGGTCGTCGATAGTTGGGGTGGGGTTGGCGATGCCCTGCAGCGAGAAGAATCCGTGGCTCGTCAGGTTGAGGATGGTCTTCTTGTTGGTCTGGGCCATGTACTCGATGACCAGCTCGTTCTCGTCGTTGAAGGTGTAGACCACCGTCACTTTCATCTCGCCGGTATAGCCTTCCTCGCCATAGGGGCTGACATACTTCAGCACCAGCGTCTGGTCGTTCATCTGAAGAGCTTCCCACACCTTGGCATTCCAACCTT
>JAEEGF010927066.1_pt1 | contig 10888 bp, 9 predicted proteins | sample 9134171 | NCBI WGS metagenome assembly JAEEGF01 (sample SAMN16246542, study PRJNA631951) | gut metagenome | biome: gut microbiome; feature: rumen; material: AP-attached | host: Bos | place: Iran: Karaj | collected 2018-10
ATTTATTTAAAATATTATGTTATAATATCACGGATAATCGATAAGTATGCGTATTTTTACCCCGAATTTTATCTTTTATCCGTCAAAAGACAATCAACCGGAGGAAATTATGGAAAAGTATCTCATCAATCCCAACGAGAAGAAATCGACCATCAGCAAGGATATCTACGGCAATTTTTCCGAGCATCTCGGCAGATGCATTTACGAAGGCCTTTTTGTAGGCAAGGATTCCGATATACCCAATGTCAACGGTATGAGGATTGATGTGGTCAATGCTCTCAAAGAGATGGGGCTGCCCGTTCTCAGATGGCCCGGCGGCTGTTTTGCCGACGAGTATCACTGGATGGACGGCATCGGCGACCCCTCAAAGAGAAAAAAGATGATTAATACCCACTGGGGCGGAGTCATCGAGGATAACAGCTTCGGCACTCACGAATTCTTCGAGCTCTGTGACCAGCTCGGCTGCGACGTATATATCACCGGTAATGTCGGCAGCGGCACCGTCAGGGAAATGAGCGAATGGGTTGAGTATATGACCTTCGCGGGCGAATCCCCGATGGCAAACCTCAGAAGAGAAAACGGCAGGGATAAGCCGTGGAGAGTGAAATACTTCGGCGTCGGCAACGAAAACTGGGGCTGCGGCGGCAATATGGATCCGTCCTATTACGCCGATGAATACAGGCGCTATCAGACCTATGTGCGCCAGTATGACTGGCAGAACAACCGCATTTACAAAGTTGCCTGCGGCCCGAATGCCGAGGATTACAACTGGACCGATACGGTTATGAAGCGTGCCCACCGGATGATGGACGGCCTCGCCCTTCACTATTATACCGTTACCCACGAATGGGGCCGCAAGGGCAGTGCGCTCGAATTTTCAACCGAGGAATACTATAAGACCCTTCGCAAGGCGTACCATATCGATGAGATTATCCGCCGTCATCTTGAAATTATGAACAGGCACGATCCTTCAAAGAGGGTTCAGCTTGTAATTGACGAATGGGGCACCTGGCACGATGTCGAGCCCGGCACAAATCCCGGCTTCCTCTATCAGCAGAATACAATGCGCGACGCAATTGTCGCGGCGCTCAATCTCAATATATTCAATAAGCATTCCGACAGAATCAGAATGTGCAACATAGCGCAGACAATCAATGTGCTCCAGTCCGTTGCCCTGACCGACGGCGCGGATATGGTCCTTACCCCGACCTATTATGTTTTCAAGATGTTCAGAGATCATCAGCAGAATACCCTGCTCGGTTCGTTCCTGACGAGCGATGAAGTCGGCACCGATGAGGATAAGCTTCCTCAGCTTGTCGAGAGCGCTTCAATCGATGAAAACGGAGTCATTTATTCAACAATCGCTAATACAAGCGCCGACGCTCCCGCGCAGATCAAATGTCAGGTTGCCGACAGCGAGGTCGGTGAAATCGAGGCCGAGATTCTCACCGGCAAAATCGATGCCTATAATTCCTTCGGGAATAAGGACGTTGTCAGAACCGAAAAATTCGACGGCTTCACAAAGACTGCCGACGGCTTCACGGCCGAAATCCCCGCCTGCTCGGTTGTTAAATTCACAATCAGAAGATGACGGAAGAGAGAGTCTGCCGCAGATGCCTGCTTTTTGAGAGCGGGCGCGGCGATGTGCTTGAAGATATCAGGATAAGAATCGAAAAGCTTTCCGAAAAAGAAAGAGTGAAGAGCGAAATATATGAAGAGCGCCTCGGCATATGCGCCGGGTGTGAATTTCTCGCGGACGGCACCTGCCTCAAATGCGGCTGCTATCCCGAATTCAGAGCGGCATTTGCAAAGAACAGATGCCCGAATTGTAAATGGTAATCGAGGTGTATTGAATGAAAAGCAGAATAGCGGCAGCTGCCGCCGTGATACTGATGCTCCTTTCCCTTGCATCATGCGGCCTGCCGAAAATAACCGGAGATTTCGACTTCGGCAAAAAGGATACAACGGCCGAGCCCTCCTCGTTGACGCGGGAGAGTGAAAGCGAAACGGAGACGGAGAAGACTGCGCAAACCGAAAAAACCGCGAAGAGCGAATCCGTCAGACCGGGTGTCACCGAAACTGACGTTTCCCCCGCGAAAACAACCGCGGGCGGGATATCCGAAATAATCGAAACGGCGACTACCGCGCTCAGGACCACATCCGAGAAAATCACATCGGATATAACGAAATATTCGAGAACCTCGAGGACTACCACGACAAGACCGCCGAGAACAACGACAACAAGAGCGAGCACGACCAAGGCGAGCACGACCGCCAAGCCGTCAACAACCAAGGCGAGCACGACTGCCAAGCCGTCAACAACCTCGGGCGGTTTCGGAGGCTATACCGGCAGGGTTGTGACAGAAAACAAGACCTATACGAGCGATCTCAAATACGGCGTTGACCTTCACCGCCATGTTACGATTTATTACGGCTTCAATTCCCAGGGCAAGAAGTATGTGCTCAAGGAGGAGGAGACGGGCAGAACCTATGACAGAAGCACCTATTCGGCAACCTACAGCCAGCTTCTCCCCGCCGCGCAGAAGAACAGACAGACCTACGCGGCATATATCAATGAGGTTCTGCGCCTTACCAATCAGATGAGAGCCGAGAAGGGACTCAGACCCCTCCAGCTCAGCGAAAAGCTCTGCACCCAGGCGAATGTCAGGGCGGAGGAGGTCGCGTGGAGCGGCAAGCATTCCCATTACAGACCCAACCTCAAGAGCTATACCTCGATTTTTAAGGAAAACGGCATTACGACCGGTCTCGCGGGCGAGAATCTCGGCTGGTATTACAGCTCGGCCGCCGATGTATGCGCCGCGTGGAAGGCATCGCAGACCCACTATGAGAATATTATGAACCCCGATTTCAAATATATCGGAATCGGCGTCGCCGCCGAGGCGGACCCGACCAAGAATCTCTGCTGGGTTCAGCATTTTACGGATTGATTTATGGATATTAAACTCGGAGATAAACTCCTTATGAAAAAACCGCATCCCTGCGGGAACAATATCTTTATCGTTATGCGCGCGGGCGCCGACCTGCGTCTGAAATGCGCGGAATGCGGCAGGGAGATTATGATTGAGCGCATAAAGGCTCAGAAGAATATAAAGAAAGTTATGCGTGAAGAAGATGCTTGACAAGCTCAGGGAGGTCGAGAAGCGCTTCGAGTCGCTCAACGAGCGGCTCTGTGACGGCGATATCGCCTCCGATATCGAAGAATACAAAAAAATTATGCAGGAGCTCAAGACGCTGACTCCCGTCGTTGAGAAATTCAGGGAATACAAAAAGATTGAATCCTCAATGCAGGAGGCAAAGGAGCTGCTTGACGAGGGCGGACTCGAGCCCGATTTCAAGGAGATGGTGCGCGAGGAATTCGAGAGCGCCAAGGAAGAGCTTGAAGTCTGCGCCGAGGAGCTCAAGGTGCTTCTGCTCCCGCGCGACCCCAATGATGACAGAAACGTCGTCGTCGAAATCCGCGCCGGCGCAGGCGGCGAGGAGGCCTCGCTCTTCGCGGGCGTACTTTTCAGAATGTATTCAATGTATGCCCAGACGCGCGGCTGGAAATGCGAAATCGTAAACGAAAACGCGACAGAGCTCGGCGGCTTCAAGGAAGTCAGCTTCATGATTGAGGGCGAGGGAGCTTATTCCCGCCTCAAATTCGAGAGCGGAGTCCACAGAGTCCAGCGTGTGCCCGAGACCGAGAGTCAGGGCAGAATCCAGACCTCGACCGCGACTGTCGCCGTGCTTCCCGAGGCGGAGGATGTCGATATCGAGATAAATCCCGCCGACCTGCAGATAGATACCTTCCGCTCAAGCGGAGCGGGCGGCCAGCATATCAATAAAACGGAGAGCGCCATCCGCATAACGCATCTGCCGACAGGCACGGTTGTAGAATGTCAGGATGAGCGAAGCCAGTTCAAGAATAAAGACAAGGCGATGAAGGTTCTTCGTTCGAAGATTCTCGAAATGGAGATGGAGAAGCAGCAGAGCGCGATTGCGGGCGAGAGACGGGCCCAGGTCGGAACGGGAGACAGGAGCGAGAGAATACGCACCTATAATTTCCCCCAGGGCAGAGTCAGCGACCACCGCATAAATCTTACCCTTTATAAAATCGAAGCGATAATCAACGGCGACCTCGATGAGATTATCGACGCGCTGATTACCGCGGATACAGCGGAGAAACTTAAAAGCAGTTCACAATGAAAACACTTTATCTGAAATCCGAAAATGAGAATACACCGTCGATTGCCGCCGGGATACTGAAAGACGGCGGTACAGTCGCGATACCCACCGAGACGGTTTACGGCCTCGCTGCAAACGCTCTCAATCCCGAGGCGGTCGCAAAGATATTCGCGGCGAAGGGCAGGCCGCAGGATAATCCGCTGATTGTCCACGTGCAGTCGCTCGATGAAATACCGCCTCTCGTTGAGAAGGTCGATGAGCGTCTTCCCGCGCTGGCGGAGAGATTCTGGCCCGGTCCGCTGACGGTGATTATGAAAAAATCGGCGCTTGTTCCCGACGCGGTTTCAGCGGGGCTCGATACGGTCGCAATCCGTATGCCCTCGCATCCCGCCGCGAGGGAAATCATAAAGGCGTGCGGTTTTCCGCTCGCCGCTCCGAGCGCGAATGCCTCGGGCAGACCGAGCCCGACCAGGGCGGAGCACGTGAAAGAGGATCTCGACGGCAGAATCGACGCGATAGTTGACGGCGGCGAATGCGCGGTCGGCGTGGAATCGACGGTCATCACTCTGGCGACCGACCCACCGACTCTGCTCAGGCCCGGAGGAGTCACCCCCGAGGAGCTTGAAGAGGTGCTCGGCGGAATCGAAATTTCACACGCGGTCTATGAGAAACTTGCCGAGGGCGAGAAAGCGCATTCACCGGGAATGAAATATAAGCACTATGCCCCGAAGGCGCAGGTTACGCTGATTAAAGGCAGCTTTGAAAGATATGAAAAATTCCTGAAAGCCCATAACGAAATAATATGCGCGGTCTGTTTTGAGGGCGAGGGAAAAAACTTCGATGAATATATCGAATACGGCAGAGCGAAGGACAGTCTCACGCAGGCGCACAATATTTTCGATGTTCTGCGCGAGGTTGACGCGAAGGGATATAAAAAGGCGTTTGTCAGATGCCCGTCAATAAAAGGCGTTGGGCTCGCTGTATTCAACCGCCTCATCCGCTCGGCGGCATTCCGCATTATCGACCTCGGCTTTGATATACCCGTTTACGGGCTGACAGGTCAGACCGGCGCGGGCAAGAGCATTGTCGGAGAAGAGCTTGAAAAACTCGGCCTTTATGTAATCGATACCGATGCTCTCGCGAGAAAAGCGGTTGAGAATCCCGAGGTGATAAATCAGCTCAAGGAAGCTTTCGGCGAAGATGTTGCTCCCGGCGGAATGCCTGACAGGGCTCTGCTCGCTTCGAGAGCGTTCGCGTGCGAAGAGAAGACGAAGCTTCTCAATTCGATAACCCATCCCGAAATCACACGCCTGACAATTGAAGAGATTCACGAGGCGCAGGAATCGGGAGCGAAGGCGGCGGTCATTGATGCGCCCGTGCTGTTTGAAAGCCCGCTCACCTGCCTTTGTAAAAAGATTATCTGCGTGACGGCGGATGAAAAGGAGCGGCTTGAAAGAATTATGCTGCGCGACGGCATAAGCCGGGAGAAGGCGCTTGAGCGTATAAAAGCGCAGAGGAGCGAAGAATACTACGTTTCAAAATCAGATATTATTATCCGCAACTCGGATATTGACGATACCCGTGATAAGACGGTAAAAATCGCAAGGGAGGAATTATTATGAGCAAAAAGACACAGGAAGAGATTCTCAAGGAGGAACTTTTCTACACACCGCAGAACGCGTATTATGTATGCGACGATAAAGAGATAGCCAAGGCGGAGAAATTCTGCGACGGTTATATTGACTTTCTCAATGCCTGCCGCACGGAGAGGGAGGCCAATGCTTTCGTCAAGGCGCTCGCGATAAGCAAGGGATATAAGGAATTCAATCCTAAGGGCAAATACAAAGCGGGAGACAAGGATTATTATGATGTTCACAGTAAATCGCTCATTCTCACAACCTTCGGCAAAAAGAGCATCGCCGCCGGCACGAAAATCGTTGCCGCGCATATAGATTCCCCGCGCCTCGACCTCAAGCCCAATCCGCTCTATGAGGATGAGGAGCTCGGATATTTCAAGACTCATTATTACGGCGGAATCAAAAAGTATCAGTGGCCGACCGTCCCCCTCGCCCTTCACGGCGTGATTTACAGAAAGGACGGCTCGTGCGTGACAGTCCGCATAGGCGATGAGGCGGGCGATCCCAAATTCGTCATCACCGATCTGCTTCCCCATCTTGACAGAGAGGACCGCTCAATGAGAAAGGTCATCGCGGGCGAAGCTCTCAATATTCTCATCGGCAGCCGCCCCTTCGGAAAAGAGAAGGGCGACAAGCTTGTCAAGCTCAATCTGATGAAGCTTCTCAATGAAAAATACGGCATCGTCGAATCCGATTTCCTCTCGGCGGAGCTTGAGGCAGTTCCCGCATATCCCGCGACCGATATCGGCTTTGACAGAAGTCTCATCGGCTCATACGGCCACGATGACAGAGTCTGCGCCTATCCCGCGGTAATGGCGGCGATTGACGCGAAGAAGCCCGAATACACGACCGTTACGGTTATCACAGATAAAGAGGAGACCGGCTCCGACGGCAACACGGGTCTGCAGTCCGCCTATCTCAAGCAGTTCATCTCCGATCTCGGCGCGCTTGAGAAGGTTCCCGGCAGGGATGTGCTCAGAGCGAGCGAATGTCTCTCCGCCGATGTCAACGCGGGTTACGACCCGACATTCTCGCAGGCATTCGAAAAGAATAATTCCGCATATCTGAATAAAGGCATAGTCCTCACCAAATATACGGGCTCCGGCGGAAAGGGCGGCACAAACGACGCCAATGCCGAATTCGTATCAAAAATCAGAACCGTATTTGATAAGTCCGCCACTGTATGGCAGGTCGGCGAGCTCGGCAAGGTTGATGAGGGCGGCGGAGGAACGGTCGCGAAGTATATCGCGAATCTCGGCGTCAGCGTAGTCGATGTCGGCGTTCCCGTTCTCTCGATGCACGCTCCTTTTGAAATAGTCGCAAAGACCGATGTCTATATGGCGTGGAAGGGCTTCAAGGCATTCCTCGAGAGCAAATAATCAACCATTTTTCCCTAAAAACATAATAAGCATCCGGCAAAAAGAGAAATTCTGTTAATAAATTGTTAATAAAATGTTCTTTGCTTATTCATAAATATACAGCAGTTATCATTTATTATTGGAATATAGCAAAAAACCCATTGATTTGACAACTTCTTTTTTCATTTTTATTTTCTCTTTCCCCAACGTACTGCCGGATGCTGCACACATCCGGCAGTACACCTTTTTTATAGGTAAATTCCGTGCAATCCCTCATACGCCATTCGGAGGCATCTTTTCCGTCTGATTTTGCCGCTGAATTTTGAAATACACAAAGTATTCCTGCAATTCATCGTCTTCATCATACGAAAAATCTGCTCGCCGACTGTCATATTCGGAACTGCCCGTCATTTACTCCGTATTTATACTTTTGAAAGCAATCCATAATTTATGAAACAAAGAAACTATCCGATAATAACCGTTACCCCCAAAGCGGAGAGGGCGCTGAGAGGCGGCCATCCCTGGGTATATGACGCCGAGATAACCGCGGTTGCCGGCGAAACAGAAAACGGCTGCCTTGCCGATATATCCTCCCCGAAGGGCGCGTATCTCGGCACCGGACTTGTAAGTCTGGGCAGCAAAATCAGAGTGCGACTGCTCTCGGATAACGCCAATGAGACTTTTTCTCCCGCCTTCTGGGAGCGCCGTCTCAGATACGCGGTTGATTACCGCAGAACCGTCATGGGCGAAGATTTCACCTGCTGCCGCCTCGTATTCGGCGAAGCCGACGGTCTGCCGGGTCTCACGGTTGACCGCTTCGGAGGAATTCTCGTGACTCAGGTGCTCTCCTACGGTATCGAAATGCGCAAGGATATGATATATTCCCTGCTCGTCAAGGTTCTCGAAGAGGGCGGAGACAGAATTGAAGGCATATATGAGCGAAACGATGTCGCTCTGCGCAGTCACGAAATGCTCGATGAATACAAGGGATGGTATGAAAAATTTCCGCATCCCGATTCGACCGTTACCGAAATTACCGAAAACGGCATAATTTACGAGGTCGATTTTGAAAACGGTCAGAAGACCGGCTTCTTCCTTGACCAGAAATACAACCGACTCGCGATTCAGAGAATCGCAAAGGGCAGAAGAGTGCTTGACTGCTTCACCCATACGGGTTCCTTCGCGCTCAATGCAGCGAAGGGTGGGGCTCAGCACGTGACCGCCGTTGATGTCAGCTCTCTCGCGACCGGGCAGGCGAAGGCGAACGCCGAGAGAAACGGCCTCGAGGATAAAATGGATTTTCTTACCGCCGATGTATTCGACCTGCTTCCCTCGCTCGAAAAGGCGGGCGGCAAGCCCTATGATTTCATTATTCTCGACCCGCCCGCGTTCACAAAGAGCAGAAAGACCGTAAAATCGGCGGAGCGCGGTTACAAGGAGATTAATTACAGGGCGATGAAGCTCCTGCCCCGCGGCGGATATCTCGCCACCTGCTCCTGCTCGCATTTCATGAAGAGCGAATTATTTGAAAAAATGCTTATTTCAGCCGCGTCGGACGCGGGAGTTCAGCTCAAGCAGGTTGAGGTTCGCAGGCAGTGCTGCGACCATCCGGTTCTGTGGAATGTTCCCGAAACCGACTATCTGAAATTCTATATCTTCCAGGTGATTTAATATGTTTTACGATAAATGGCTCGAATATATCAGGGATGACGCGCTCATAACGAAGGTCGCGATACCGGGCGCGCATAATTCGGGCACGAAGGGCATGAACCACACCGCCTGCTGTCAGGACGGCACGCCGTTTGACCAGTACCGTTACGGAGTGCGCAAATTCGGAATCCGCCTGAGCCAGAAAAAGAACAAATTATATATTGCCCACGGTATCGCGAAGGGCATGACCGCCGATGAAGCCTTTTCTTATTTCGGCGAGATTATCACAAATTTCAACGATTTCTTTATCCTCGATGTCAGGGCCTATCAGAAGCAGACTGTCGGACCTTTCACGCTCACAAACACCTCCGACCCGGCGCTCGTCGACGAGCTGATTGAAAAATATCTCGAGCCGGAGAAATACGCGCTGACCGACATTCCCGATCTCAAGGCGCTGACTCTCGGCGACATAAGAAAAAGCGGCAAGAAATATGTCATTCACCACGCCGAAGAGGCGTATAAATACAGCAGGGATATAAAGCTTCTCGAGCCGTGGGATCCCGTGGTATTCGGCCTCAAGCCCGAGAGATTCGCGAAGGAGAGTCTCAATTATCTCAGAGAGCTTGAGAGCGACGGCTTCTTCTGGTTCCAGTCCCAGCAGACTCCGAATCTCGGCACCGAAAACGGTCTCAAATGGCCGCGCGCCCTCGATGAGGAGGACAGAATCTATTTCCCGCAGATGATTACCGATATCGCGGAGGATCCGCTTATGCTCGACAAGGTCAATATCATTGCGGGCGATTTCATCACGAGAGACCATATGAAAACGAATTACATCCTCTGGCTCAATCTCCTCAAGGATATAGTCAGGCCCGAACTCCGTGAAGAATACGCGAAAGCGATAGGCAGAAAAATATGAAGCTGACGGTTATCGGAAAATACGGCCCCTACGCGAAGAGCGGCAGCCACGCCGCGAGCTGTTATCTCGTCTCTCAGGGCGAAACGAATCTCGTGATGGATATGGGCCCCGGCTCAATGTCACGCCTGACGGAGAGAATCGATATCGAAAAGATAAGCGCTGTCTTCATATCCCATCTGCATTATGATCATACGAGCGACCTGCTCGCGTTCAGATACCGCCTTGAGGAGCTCAATCTGAAGATTAAGATAATCACGCAAACGGACGATACTCCCTGGTGCGCTCTTCTGCTGGATCATCCGCTTTTTGAGGTGATACCCGTCAAAGCGGGCGATGAGATAACAGTCGGGGATTTCAGACTGAAATTCTATGATATGAATCATACCGTGCCCTGCCTCGCGGTGAGAATCGAGGGGGAGAAAACTCTCGTATATACAGGCGACACGGTATATAACGATAATATCATTACGGCGGCGCGGGGATCGGATTTACTCCTTGCGGACACATCAAAGCCGGCGGGATTCAAAGGCCCGCATATGAATGTTGAAATCGCGAAGGAACTCAGCGCAAAACTCGGAATTCAAATTCTCTCGACCCATCTGAGCCCCGGCTACGATCCTCAGGCAGATCTCGCGGACTGCCCTTCGGTTGAAGTCGCTCAGGAGGGAAAAGAATACGAAATATGAGGTGCTATATGGCATACAGTTCAATGATTATAGGTCACGCAACACTTGATACGAATACCGACCATCTCGGCAACACCGTCAACATAGTCGGCGGCGCGGTGGTTTATTCCTCCGCCTCCGCTTATGCTCTCGGACATAAGGTGCTCGCGGTCACGAAGCTTCCCGAAAAGGATATGGACCGCCTGGAGCAGTTCACGATTCCGAGAGAGGATATTATTGTTCTCCCGAGCGAAAAGAGCACGGAAATAACGAATATCTATCACACTGCCGATAAGGAGAGGCGCACCTGCACCTGCACTTCGAAGGGCGACCCGTTCAAAGCTTCGGAGATTCCGCAGGCGGAAGTGAGCATATATCATCTCGCAGGCCTTGTTTACGGCGATTTCGATACCGAAATGATAAAGACGCTCTCAAAGAGAAAGCCCGTCGCCCTTGATGTTCAGGCGATGCTCA
>JAEEGF011702507.1_pt1 | contig 10887 bp, 6 predicted proteins | sample 9134171 | NCBI WGS metagenome assembly JAEEGF01 (sample SAMN16246542, study PRJNA631951) | gut metagenome | biome: gut microbiome; feature: rumen; material: AP-attached | host: Bos | place: Iran: Karaj | collected 2018-10
CCATAGCATGGACCATGTGCACTATCATTTCATGTGAAGGCACGCTTAATCCATGCCTTTCCGCCGCACTTACAACAGCTCCGTTAATATAGTCAACTTCAGTTTTTCTACCGTTTTTCAGATCAGAATATATACTGGTCAGACCGTCAGGCGCATTCTTCAGATGCTTATCAAGCCTCTCGATCTGCTCATCAGTATCAAACTTAAGTCCCTCCGCATCGGCAGCCAGGCAGATTTCGGTGATAAGTCTTTTGCACATTTCAAAAGCATCAGCGTTCTCAACAATGTATCCCTGCCTCACCTGCAGTATGCCTGACAAAACACTGGATGAAGCATTTATCATCAGCTTGTTCCATACCATCTGCCTTATGTTGTCGCCAATCACGCAGGGAAATCCTGCCTTCTCAAAGATTTCTTTCACCTGCAAAAGAAATCTCTGATTAGCTTCATCCGGTGACAACGCGCCAAGTGCAGTATCTCCCAACCCACTGTTTACTATTGTAAACGGGTTTTCTCTCGAGCTTCCCTGCGCAGTTGTTCCAAGCAGAACTCTCTTCTCATCCACAAACTTTTTCAGGATGTTCTCATGTCCGGCGCCGTTCTGCAGTGTCAAAAGATATGTCTCCGGTCCTATCAGTTCTTTGTTCTGCTCAAGTGCCGTTTCAGTAAGATACGCTTTCGTAAACATGATGATCAGATCAAATGATTCCTGCACGCTCCCACATAATGAGGCTTTTACATCAAAGTGCCTTATATCGTCATTTCTTATGATCGTAACACCATTTTCATTTATAAGCCTAATGTTCTCATCATTGTTTCCAAAGAGCGTCACCTCTGCAGATTCCGAGAGCTTCGCTCCGTACAGAAGTCCCATGGATCCGGGACCGATCACTGCAATCTTCATTGTACTATCCTTTCCTTCATTCATGACGGCATCACCAGTGCTGAAGCGTCTATATCGTCCACCTTCGCAAATCCGGTGCAGCTCATTACAAAGCGAAGCTGCTCTCCGACGCCCTTAAGGAACTTTTCGACTCCGGGAGCGCCCTCTGCCTCCAGTGACGGAAGCATCGACCTTCCTACTGCTGCCGCAATTTGCATCAGACAGTCTTGTATAAGCCATTCAGTTCCTCCTTCAGGTATCCCATGTACTTCAAATACTCTTCATCAGTGTTCAGGTGCTCCAATATCACCGGCATATCCGGATCAATCTCATTTATCTTTGTTACGTAGTGTCTCAGTGGGAATTCGCCATCTCCCGGTCCGCACTCTTCAAGCCGCAGAGTATACTTCTCATCAAGATGCACATCCTTGATGTGACAGCTCCTGATCTTATTTCCCAGCACATCCATGCACTCATCCACAAACTCTTCGGGATTAAAATACCTGTCCGCAGAATTGATCATATTGATAATGTCCATGTGGACTGCAAACCTGTCCCTGTCCACAGCTTCCATAAGGCGCACATACTCCTTCGGCGAATCATGTTTTAATGGTGACGAAGTTCCAAGTCTCATATCCTACCTCCGCTGTTATTCGCTCTTATCCCTCTGCTATCATTTCCTCAATCTTATTCCTGCGCGTTTATTACCTGCTCTTATCTTCCGCAGTAATACTCTGCTCTAATTCCTCCTCTATCATTCCGCTCTTACCTCTCATCCCCCAGAACACATTCCTCAAAGTACACATCATGCACCGTCTCCGGATGTCCTTCCAGCGCCCTTATCCTGTAAAAAGCGCCGTCGTCAGCGCAAACACATCTCTTAAAATACAGATTCCTAAACTCCGGCACATCCTCAGGATCAGTACTCTGTGAAACCGGATCATTGTAGTCCATGAGGTTATGCACATAATCCATGGTGATCACAACAGACTCAGACTTCATGTTCACCATCTGAATGTCCTCCATGTAGATATCCTCAACCACGCCACCTCTTCCCAGAGCGCTTTTAAACCTGATCCCCACATCTGAATCAATGAAAGTGCAGTTCTTCACAAGAACGTTTCTTATACCGCGGGACATCTCGCTCCCTATCACAAACCCGCCGTGGCTCTGCCCCACCTTGCAGTCATGGATAAAGACATTCCTGCAGGGCTCCTTAAGCTTTCTCGCCTCCCGGTCCTTTCCGGATTTAAGACAAAGCCCGTCGTCTCCCGTCTGGAGATCGCAGTGATGAATATGTACCCTGTTGCAGGAGTCAACGTCAATTCCATCTCCGTTCTGCGCATAGTAAGGATTGTTCACCGACACATTTCTGATAGTCAGGTCCTCGCAGAAATACGGATGGATATTCCATGCCGAAGAATTCTGGAATCTCACTCCGTCAAGCAGAACCTTCCTGCAGTGCCTGAGGCTCACCATCACAGGTCTGTAAAAGTCATAGTAATCCTTTGCTTTTTCCAGCGCTTCAGTCTCAGTCCCAAAGTCATCCGGGAACACCTCGCCTTTAAAGCGGGCATCATATATGCTCTTTGTCGGCACCCAAACGCCGCCCTCTTTGCTGTCTATAACATATTCGGATTTTTTCAAAAGAGCTTCCCACTGCCTTCCGGTCATCTTAAACTGCTTGACCGGTCTCCACAGATGCCCGTTTCCGTTTATTATCCCGTTCCCCGTAATCGAAATATTCTCAGCATTTTCCGCAAAGATCTGTGACACCGTGCGGATCCTTCGTATTCCCTCGTAATCCGTCACAATGAGCGGATACTCCTCTTTACTCTTTGAGAATATGATCACTGCGTTGTCTTCAAGATGCAGGTCGACGCCTGATTTCAGCACGACAGGTCCCGTGAGCCATATGCCATCCGGCACGATGACATGTCCTCCTCCGGCGCCTGCAGCCTCATCGATCGCCGCCTTAAACGCCGCTGTGCAGGAGCTCTTCCCGCCGCTCTGCGCCCCAAAATCCCTGATATCATACTCAGCATCCCTTATCTCAGGCATTGTCACATTGAATTCTTCGAACATGTACGTCAGCATCCTCCTTGTCTATATGAACATCTATCAGTCTGTTCCCATCGCAGCTATAACCCTTTGGCAAAAGAACTTTATACTCAATCTCAACCGGCAGAAGATTCTTAACTTCAACCACCAGCTCACTTTTTTGCATTTCCAGAACAATACACTCCCCGCCCATGGTGTAATGATAATCCGATGCAAGGATCACCGGGCTGTCCGAGAGCTTTTCTATCTTAATAACTTCAGAGGCATGCGGCGCAAGCATCCCCATGTTCACCGTATCTTCCGCACAAATATCCGTAACAAAACGCCCCGAATAGAATCCACTTACAGCATACTTCGCACCCTGCTCAAGCGAGAGCTCATTCATATTGACAACAAGTTCTTTTTCCACAGTATCCGACCAGTTGGTCACGCATATGCAAAAGAGCTCTCTGTCCACCACACTGACTCTGACAGCGCCGGGGAATCTGTCTTCGCACATGACGTCAAGCGGCTCAGCTTTCGTCTCCACAACCGGCAGGATATGTCTTATCTCGAAAAGCCTCTCGTCAGAGATCTGGTCCAGCGGTTCGGTCTGACACATGATGCCGCCGCCCGTGAACTGGTTCATCACGCTTGTCTTAACTTCATCGTCGTTAAGAAGCCCCAGTGTCAGCCTTGACTCCCGCTGCATCTTATCGTTCTCCCGCACCATAAGCGCATCCGGGTCATTGGCCCACCACCTGTTCATATAATATCTCATGGCAGACTGCCTGATGGTATAAGGCGCGGTCTTTCCGTTCTTATTGATGTTGCTGCTCCACATGGACAGGACATCCGAACCGGTGCGCTGTGCATCCACAAGTCCGATTATCGGATCGTACAATCCGCCGCACATAAGGAAAAACGCATCGTCTCCCATGCCTTCGCGGATTGCCCTGACTGCCCTGTAATAAGCCTGCGCCAGGGTAGTCTTTTTATCGCAGAAATCTGCATCCTCATATATCACCGCGGCTCTCGTAAAATCCAGCTTATGATATGTATATCCCCATTCAAAAGTGAACCTGTGATACAGTTCCCTGAAATACTCCAGAGTGTTGTAATCAGTAATATCAAACACGTAATATACCGTGTCATTCATCGGAAAGAGCACCGGCATTCCATCCCTGCCCTTCAATATCCATTCGGGATGTGCCTTCCACACAGACGCAGTCTCATGTGCAACAAAGGGACTGCTCCAAAGTCCCGGCACGAATCCTGCATCTCTGATCTCATCCGCCAGATCCTTCATCGACACCGGAAACTTCTCGTTGGGTTCATACTCCCCAAGCGTCACTTCCCATCCCTCATCTATCTGAAAAACATCATAGGGAAGACGCCTCTTTTTCATTATCTCAAGATTTGTCCTTACATCTTCCAGCGTCACATTGAGTTCATAGAAGTACCAGGTGCAGAACACCGAAGGTCTCCTCTTATTCCTCGCCCCGTAGAGCACAGCTTTTCTCTTGGCAAAAGAACTTATTTCTTCTTCAGCTCTACTGACCAGCGCAGTGCGTATACTCTCTGTCCTTACTGTCTCTCCCGGATCCAGAAAAACATTGAATATGACCTCAGCTTTTATGCTTAAAATATTTGCATTCTCATCAAGATCTATAGTGGTTTCAAACAGCTGGTCACGCCCCGTCAAAAACTCTATGGCAAATACTTTTCCCTGCCTGTCCCTGATAAGCGTAATATGGTCACTAGTAACCCGGTATCCGGCAGAACCTGCGCTTTCGCCGCCATCTCTCTTCTCGCCGCTTTCTGTCATCCCGGAGCAGACATCCGATAGCCTCTCGTCAACGCAGCCGGTGACAAATACTCCGGGCATATCATTCTTGTGTCTTCCGCTTCTGAACAAAGTGTATTCACCGCCAGACAGCCCAAGGCCTGAAAGATCATTGCAGGAAAAGAGCTCTATGCGCTCCAGGAATTTTCTCTCCGCCGACTCATTACTGACTATATAATGGTATTCCTTATAATTCTCTCCACTGTCTTCCAAAATCCTGCTAATTCTGATTCCATCCATGCTTTTCACCCCCAGGGCGTCTCCGGTACGCGTATCTCCTTCCATGGATTCTCCACTGCATCCTGTACCAGAAGCCAGAACACCGCATCATCAAGCGCCTCCCTGATGGGATACGGTGATTCTCCTCCTGCAATATAATCCTTCATATCAAGAAGAATTGTTGCAATTGCATATTCATCCCATATGGTGTCAAGTTGCAATTCCGGCTGCCACACCCTTCTTCCATCGCGCAGTGACTGGGTGTCAAGTACACGGTACTTCTCGGGAATCTCTGCCATAAGATAATTGCGTTTAGGGTTGTTATCCTTATCGATATAATATTGCATTCTGTCGCTCCACTCGCCCCTGTCGCAGCGGACTGTGATGTGGCGCGACCTTATATATGAGCGGTATTCCACACCGGCCCAGTCATAAACTGCAGTCTTGCCGGAAGCATAGGAAACATGGACTATGTCCCGTACTTCCTGCCCGATGCGTCCGTCATAAAACGCCCCGTAGCGTGAGTCCGTCTCAATCACGGGAGAAGTCTTCCTCTCACCGTGCAGTACATAATCTTCACCTGAAGTCAGCATCATTCTTCGAAGTATGCTGGCCGCATGATAATCATGAACCAGAGAAAGATATCCTGTCTGCGGTGCACCAAGCAGCCCACTCCGAACAGCCTCCAGACCGCCGGCCAGTACAGGATGCCTGAGATACTGTTCGCAGCACACGATCTTAGCGCCCTTGTTCTCAGAAAGATCCCAGATTTTCTCAAGTTTTTCAAACGACGATCCAACAGGGGTCTCTGTCACTACAGGAAATCCACGCAGCGCCCATTCCTCGGCCACATCCGCAACGTGCCCCCTGTCAACAGCAACCACAACAAAATCCGGCTCAAAGGCCAGCGCCTCCTTCAGATCCATTGTTGCGGGAATCCCCGTGTGCTCAGTGACAAGACGCACTTTCTCCTCAGACCTGCACAGAAACATCGCCCTGAACAACTCCGGATAATTTGCTGCAATTCTCCCATAGTACTCCGAGCGATACCCTGATCCTACAATCAAAAATGAAATCATCTGCTAATCTCCTTCTACTCACAAACGCCTAAACAGCATAAATGCTCATAATATGATTATGAAGTCTATATTAAGAAAAAGAAATACAGCCTTATGTCATGTTCACAGAAAAAATTATGATTTCATTAGGTTCCTGTAGTTGGCAAGATCAAAGTCAAGGCCTGACATCCTATAAATTACAAAAGCACATTCGCAGGAATCACCCGCAAATGTGCTTTTTTATTGTCATCCCATTTTCATAAGATCAAAGATACTCATCTGATTCGAATCAGGAATGTCTCCCAGAAGTCCCATCTCAGCCATCTTATCGATGACGGTCTGAGGGCACTTGGTCCTCTGGCGGAAGTCGTCCTTTGAAAGGAAAGGTCCTTTTTTGGCGGCCTCCACGATCTGGTCGGCAGCCTTCTCACCCATTCCGTCGATACTGGTCAGCGACGGCATGATCTTGTCGCCGATAACCTGGAAGTCTCTTGACTTAACCTTGAAGATATCGATGGGAAGGAACTCAATTCCCCTCTCATACATCTCCTCGACAAGTCTCATGTCTCCCAGTTCGGCCTGCTGAGCATTGGAAAGCTCATCCTTTTTGCTCATATATTCCTTCATGATGTGACGAAGGTGGCTCTCGCCCTGACACATATGCTCGTAGTTGAACGCCTTGGCCCTGATACTGAACCATGCGGCGTAGAAGGCCTGAGGCACATAGGCCTTGAAGTAAGCAATTCTCCAGGCCATCATTACATAAGCTGCCGCGTGTGCCTTGGGGAACATGTACTTGATCTTCTGGCAGGACTCGATATACCAGTCGGGAACGCCGTGATCTATCATATCCTTTTTCCAGTCGCCCCAGCTTGATTCCTTGCCCTTGGCCACCTTACCTTTTCTGACTGCCTCCATTATCTTGAAGGACTCAGACTTATCAAGACCCTTCTGGATAAGGTAGATCATGATATCATCACGACAGCAGATGCAGGTGTCGATAGTGGCTGTGCCCTCCTGGATCAGGGTCTGGGCATTCCCCAGCCACACGTCAGTTCCGTGAGACAGACCCGAGATCCTTATCAGATGCGAAAGAGATTTCGGCTGGGCATCAATAACCATCTGCATGGCAAAGTCTGTACCAAACTCAGGAAGTCCAAGGCACCCCAGCTGTGTTCCGCCTATCTGTTCGGGCTCTATGTTGAGAGCCGAGGTGTTCATGAACAGGCTCATAACATTCTTGTCATCCAGGGGCACGGTCTTGGGATCAAGGCCTGTGCAGTCCTGAAGGAATCTTATCATTGTGGGATCGTCGTGTCCCAGTATATCAAGCTTAAGCAGGTTGTGGTCAATGGAGTGATAGTCATAGTGGGTAGTAATAGTGGCAGTGTTCTCGTCGTTGGCGGGATGCTGTACGGGACAGAAGGAATTGATGTCCTCTCCCACCGGAAGAACTATGATTCCGCCCGGGTGCTGGCCTGTACCTCTTCTTATACCGGTACAGCCCTGAACTATTCTGTTTATCTCGCTCTTTCTCTTACTGATCCCGATTCCGTCATAATACTTTTTCACGAAACCGTAAGCAGTCTTTTCAGCCAGGGCCGCAATCGTTCCTGCTCTGAAGGTCTGACCATAGCCAAAGATAACCTCTGTGTACTTGTGGGCCTTTGACTGATACTCTCCCGAGAAGTTCAGGTCGATATCAGGCTCCTTGTCGCCCTTAAATCCAAGGAAGGTCTCAAAGGGTATATCAAAGCCGTCCTTGTTCATCATGGTGCCGCACTTCGGACATCTCTTGTCAGGCATATCACAGCCGGAATTTCCGCCGAAAGCCACCACTTCCTCTGACTCAAAATCGCTGTATTTGCAATTAGGACAAACATAGTGAGGACTTAAGGAATTAACCTCTGTAATTCCCGATGTAAAGGCCACAAAGGAAGATCCTACGGAACCACGGGAACCTACCAGATAGCCGTCCTCGTTGGACTTCCACACCAGCTTCTGGGCAATGATGTACATAACCGCAAATCCGTTTTTGATGATTGAGTTAAGCTCCCTTTCGAGACGCTCTTTTACTATCTCAGGAAGTTCCTCACCGTAAATCTCATGTGCCTTGTCATAGCAGATCTTAGTCAGGATCTCATCGCTGTTTTCGATCACAGGCGCACACTTGTCGGGTCTCACCGGCGATATGCTGTCACACATATCAAGGATTTTTCTGGTGTTGTCGATGACAATCTCCCTTGCCTTCTCACTTCCAAGATAATCAAATTCGGCCAGCATTTCATCTGTAGTTCTCAGGTAAAGAGGGGCAGACTCATCATCCATTCCCTTTCCTGCACAGATGATCGTTCTGTAGATTTCATCCTCGGGATTGAGGAAATGCGCATCGCATGTAGCAACAACAGGCTTATTGAACATCTCTCCAAGGGAGATTATCTCCCTGTTGATGTCCCTTATATCATCGTCGCTGTTAATGTCTTCGTACTTCTCCCTCGTGGAATCCACCATGAAGTGGTTGTTTCCAACAGGCTGAATCTCAAGATAGTCGTAAAACTCCACCATCCTTGCAATCTCTTCCGGAGATCTCTTTTCCAGAACCGCATCATAGAGCTCGCCCTGACAGCAGGCACTTCCCACGATCAGGCCTTCTCTGTACTCCAGGAGCTTGCTCTTTGGTATCAGCGGGAATCTTCTGAAATAATCAACATGTGATTTACTTATAAGGGTGTAGAGATTAACTCTTCCCAAAGTATTCTTGGCAAGGATGATACAGTGATTGGGCCTTAAGTGTTTTATCATCTCCGGAGTATGCTTTCCGAGAATATTGACATCTGTGAGGTTATTCGCGCCATCACCCTTAAGCATGGGAATGAATTTGATAAATATCTCAGCAGTACACTCGGCGTCATCTACAGCCCTGTGGTGGTGCTCCAATACGATGTTAAGAGTCTTTGCCACCGCATCCAGGGTATGTTTAGCCTGCTTGGGATAGAAGTATCTTGACAGCCACATGGTATCCACTGTGGTGTAGTCAACGTCTATACCAAGTTCCTTACAGTTCTGGTTTATGAAGCTTATGTCAAAGGCCACATTGTGACCCACAAGGACTGCGTCCTTACAAAACTCCACAAATCTGGGAACGATCTCATCCCTTATAGGCGCATTCATAACCATCTCATCTGTGATCGATGTGACCTTCTCTATCCTGTAGGGGATTGGCACCTGGGGATTTACAAACTCTGAAAATCTGTCGATGATGACACCGTTTCTAACCTTCACGGCGCCGATCTCTATAATCTTATTCTTAATTGGTGAAAAGCCCGTGGTCTCCAGATCGAAGACAACAAATGTGGTATCGTCCAGAGACTGTCCCTTGTCATTTGTAACTATCTCTTTGAGATCATCCACAACATAGGCCTCAACACCAAGTATCAGTTTAAAGAAATCCTGCCTGTCAGGAGGTGTCTCGCCAGTCTCCTTACACTTATCCTTCGCTCCTTTGTACAGATCTTCCCAGACGTGGTTTGCATCTGTCAGTGCCTGAACAACGCCGTGATCCGTTATTGCAATTCCGGGCATTCCCCACTTATAGGCCTGCTTTACTATGTCTGAAACTTCAGACACTCCGTCCATGTCGCTCATCTTGGTGTGGCAGTGCAGCTCAACTCTCTTGACGTCTGCAGAGTCGTTTCTCTTTACCGTGAAATCAGGAATCTTCTTAACTCCCACTACCGACTGGATGGACAGCTCATGATCAAACCTGTCCATGGCCGCTATTCCCTTTATCTTTACAAAAGCACCAAGTTTTATTCCCTTTGTTATCTCAGGAACATCTTCGGTGTTCACAAAGATCTTCACGGAAATGGAATCCGTGAAGTCCGTCACCGCAAAGATCAGGATGGTCTTCTCGTTTTTAATATCCCTTGTATCAAACTCAGAGATCTTTCCGTGAATGGTAACTTCACCTATCTCACCCTCTAAGTCGATGAGCTTCATTGCTTCATCATCGAAGTCTCTGCCATAGAGCACATCAGGGTTATCGGATCTCTTATAACCCCTTGTGAATTCTCTTTTGCCAAAGTTCTTGCCCTTTCCACCGGGGAGATTCGGAGCTTTTTTTGCCGCGGAAGAAGGGGCTGCCTTCTTTTCGGAAGCCTTTTCTTTTGCCGCTTCCTTTTCCTTTTTCTCCGCTTTCTTTTCAGCGGCCTTCTCCTCGAGAGCCTCCAGCCTCTTTGCTATCTCAATGGACTCCTCGCTGTAGTCCGGCGCCTTATCATCCTTCTCCACAGCCACATACTCGGGAGAAAGAACTACAGACAGGCCGCATCTCTCGTTGATGATCTTGTCAAGGACCCTCATGAGGTCAGGAGCTTTCTGTCTTCCGACCACACTGTCCTCGAGCCTTATGACCACATTGTTTGCGTCAGGGTACACTAAAGAAGCCGAGCGAAAAAGACTATATTCCATATGGTCATAGTCCTTAAGCTCCAACTCTATGCTTTCCCTGTAGATATCCAAAAGATTTTCCGGTGTGTATTGGGCCGAGAGAGAGAATTTCTCGAAGATCTTGATTGTGATGTCCTTATCATTGAAGAGCTGCTTCTTTATGCTGCTCTCCGCTTTTACAATATCCGACTTATCGATGAGCTTGTTGCTCGAAATATATATTCTGATAAAGTCCTGCTTCTTAGTCGCAGAGACTTTGGTAACTTCTGCCTGCTCCATGATCTCCCTTGTTGATCCCTCAAGGTTAAGACCCGGAAATACATCAAAAAATCTTTTCCCCATTTAAAACTTTCAACCTCTGAAACTGCGTTAACACTGTTTTACTGTTATTG
>JAEEGF011363812.1_pt1 | contig 10886 bp, 6 predicted proteins | sample 9134171 | NCBI WGS metagenome assembly JAEEGF01 (sample SAMN16246542, study PRJNA631951) | gut metagenome | biome: gut microbiome; feature: rumen; material: AP-attached | host: Bos | place: Iran: Karaj | collected 2018-10
AAGATAGATGGCGTTATCCCTACAAGAACGCTTGTAAATGACATTCCTTCAAGATATCTGAAAAACTCAGGTATACCTTTTGTATGTATTGGTTCAAGTGATGATAAGGATGTTATCCAGATCGATAATGATCACTTTGAGGCCTGCAGAGAGCTTACAAGTGCCCTAATTCATCAGGGACATAAGAGGATCGCTCTTATCGGTGGATCAAGTAATCATATCATTACCAAGACCAGATATGGCGGCTTTGTAAAGGCTTTTCACGATGCCGGAGTAACCCTTGATACATCGATCATCTTCCTTGATATTAATACTGATAAAAGAATTTCAGATATTTTATCATACCTTCTTACAGTTGATGTTGACTGTCTGATCTGCATGGATGATACATATGCGCTTCGTGTTATCGACATTTGCAAGAATGAGCATATCCGCATTTCAGAAGATCTTCGCATTGCTTCTTTTTACAACTCGACTCTTTTAAGCGGTCTGGAGCCTGCAGTTACATCTCTTGATTTCAATGACAGGAATCTTGGGGCAGTAGCAGCAAGAACTCTTTTGCAAAAGATAAAAGGCGGCGATGTACAGAATCGTATGCTTAAAACTTACGAAGTAATGCTGCGGGAAAGTACTCGCAGAGTAGATAAATTCTAATATTTTTTTCCTTTAAGTGATTTTTCAGAATGTGGTTGTATAGTGGTCTTATTGAAAAAGATACTGTTTCGAGGTGACGGGAAGTGCTAAAACACTGACTGATCGCAAATAAAAGTCGGAACAGTAACGAAAATAAGTGCTTGTAGAATCTTTTGTTATATGAATTATGGATTCAATAATATATAATAGGGATAAGGGTTCGACTAGCACTGGTTTTAAAATCTGACACAGAGGTTTTCGAATTCATGGAACTGCAGGACGCAGTTGCGACGTGTTCAGTAATACTGAGTTCAGGATAACTTCCTGGAGTATTTCGCTGTCGTGAAAGTGAATTCGTTAACATAGAGGGGAAGAGTTGAAAGCTTTAAGATCGCTGAATGACCTTTTGTCTGCTAATGCACGCCAAAAGGTGACCAAGGATGCTTCAGAACGTCAAAAAAAATCACTGTCACAACCTAAATATCTGCCTGTAAGATTTAAGGATATGGCTTTGTCATTTCTTTTTATGATCCCAAGTCTTATAGGTGTAGTGCTGTTCTTCGGTGCTCCATTTGCCGTGGTTATTTTCTATTCACTGGTTGATAATCCGACAAGATGTGAGTTCGTGGGTCTTTCTAATTTCTCAAGAGTGCTTAATAATTCAGCTTTTTTGATGGCGGCTCGCCATACTATGGTGTTTTCTGCCATTGCGGTGCCGCTTGCAGTAGTGTTGTCACTTCTGCTGGCTATAGTACTTGAGAACAAGATCCCTGGAAGAAGTGCATTTAGAAGTATGTTCCTGTCACCTATGATGGTTCCTATCGCGTCCATTGTTCTTATCTGGCAGGTTTTGTTTCATTACAATGGTCTTGTTAATCAGGTGATCGGTCTTGTCGGGATAGATAAGATCGACTGGCTCAAATCTGATAAGGCCCATTTCGTGATCATAGCTCTTTTTCTATGGAAGAATCTCGGTTACAATATGATACTTTTTATGGCAGCTCTTTCAAGCGTACCTGAAGATCAGCTTGAGGTTGCAAGGCTTGAAAATGCTAATGCATGGCAGACATTCTGGTATGTTAAGTTCAGATATCTGTCATCTACGATCGTGTTTGTTGCGCTTATGTCACTTATTAATTCTTTCAAGGTATTCAGAGAGATATATCTGATGACAGGCGATTATCCGTATGATGCGCTTTATATACTTCAGCATTATATGAACAATAAATTCAGAAACCTTGACTATCAGGATCTGTCTGCGGCAGCCATCCTTATGTCAGGCGTTATGGTTGTTATCGTATTAGTTCTTTTTACAATAGAAGAACGTGTTGGCAAGGATGTGGAGAACTCATGATAAGGCATAATGATTCGTCAACTGAATATAGAGAGTGCATTGTCGAGAGAGCTCCTCAGAACAGATGGATGGACATAGAAGGCGGTAAGCCTCCTAAGGTGGTAAAAGAAAAGCGAGCCTATTCCAAGGAAGAGATCAAAAAAGAGATTGCACTGTACAGAAAGTTTATAAGAGATCATAAGAGGAAAAAAAGGATCGAGGTTTTAGAGATTGCTATCGGAACTGTGATATGCGGCATTTTTGCAGTGATATTCCTGCTTCCGATCATACTTACGATTACCAATTCCTTTATGTCCTCAAGTGAGATAAATTCCAACTATGGTGCCATTTTTGCGACAACTTCAACAGGTGGCAAGGTGTTTATTTCAAAGACCGTTAACCTGAAATTTATACCGGACATAATTACGTTGTCCCAGTATTATGTGGCGCTTTTTAAGAGCCCTGCATACCTTTTCAAGTTTTGGAATTCGGTAATATATGTTGTTCCGATCGTAGTATTCCAGCTTGCAGTATCATCACTTGCTTCATATGGTTTTGCAAGATATACAGGGAAAGTTAAAGGAGTGATCTTTTTCTTCTACGTTATCATCATGATGATGCCGTATCAGGTTACTCTGGTTCCTAACTATCTGGTATCTGAGTACCTTAATATTCTTGACACCAGATGGTCGATATGGCTTCCGGGCATCTTTTCGCCATTTGCAGTTTATATGCTGACTAAGTTCATGCGAAGGATTCCGGTTTCGGTTCTGGAAGCTGCAAGAATAGATGGTGCCAACGAGTGGAGCATTTTTACAAATGTTGCAATGCCGCTTTGTAAGGGCGGAATCGTATCTATAGCAATCCTGATTTTTATTGACTATTGGAATATGGTTGAGCAGCCGATCATCCTTCTTTCAGATGATTATCTGCATCCGCTTTCGGTATTTTTGTCCAAGATCAATTCGGGGGAGATATCACTTGCTTTCGCCGTTGCGGTTATTTATATGGTTTTGCCGATGCTGGTCTTTTTATATGGTGAAGAGTACCTGATCGAGGGTATCACATATCAGGGCGGCGTCAAAGGATGATGCTCAATACTTATTGGATGTGCGATGTTGGTAAAAGGTTATAGAAGAAATATGAAAAGATATAGATGGTGGGAGGACGTATGAGTAAAGACCGGGAATTTGATGAGAATAACAGTTTTGTTGATGATAACAAATTAATCGATGATACAAATAACATAGAACAGGAAGAAGAAATGAAGTACAGCGATTCAGAAAATGAAACAAGCAATAATGAAGTATTAGAAAATACTGATACTGAAAAAAATAATAAAAACAGTAAACACAGTAAAAAACAAAAAGATATTGATGCAAAAGCTTCTTATGAATATGAAGATACTGAAGATATCGAAGATGACGATGATACCGATGATCTTGAAAAAGCCTTTGAAGAAGAAACAAGGCGAATGAACGAAAAGAAGCTTAAGAGAGATGCCAGGATCCCTAAAGGTATGACTCCTCAGGAATATAAGGCGCAGAAGAGGAAGGATGCTATTAAGAATATAGCAATAGCTTTCCTTGCAGCACTTCTTGTTCTGACTCTTTTTTCAAATACCATTATGAATTATACCCTTCCTCAGGTAGCAACTACCTATGTTGGCAGCAATGAGATATCACCTCAGATAAGAGGAACCGGAACGCTGACAGCTGGAAGTACCTACGATGTAGTTATAACTCAGACCAGAAAGATTGCTACAGTTGAGGTCAAGGTAGGTCAGGAAGTTGAGAAGGATCAGGTTCTTTTTACATTGGAAGATGCTGAGTCAGAAGAACTTGAGGCTGCCAAGAAAGAGGCAGAGGATGCAAAGGATGCTTATGATCTTGAAATGTTCTCAGCAGATATTCCTGCAGCTGACATTCAGTCCATAAGAAGCGGCGCGTCACTTTCATTTGACAAGTTCTTACAGGAACTTGCTGAGGCTAATGAAAACTATAGTGCAGCACTTCAAGCTGATACTGATGTTCAGGCTCAGATCGACGAGTATGAATATTACAAGAAGATAGCTTCCTTGTATGTAACAGCTGACGAGGACAGAGATAAGTCCACAACAGGCACTACAACCATGTCTGATGCAGATATCGTATATCAGCAGACGCTTCTTGAAGAGCAGATCAAGAATCTTGAATCTGAAATAGCTGATTATGAAACTAAGATCACTGAGTTTGAATCTATGTATGGAAAAGATGCAAAGGTTTATGAAGACAGTTCAGAAGATTTCATCAATGCATACAACAGCTATCGTGAAGCTATAGATAATAAATACGTGGCAGAGAGTAAGAAAGGTGTAGCCGAAAGAGAAAAAGCAAAGCTTGCCGATTTTGGAAACCTTGAAACAAGAAACGCTTCTTACTACGACGGTCTCATAGCTTCTGCAGAAGAAAATAAAAAGCAGACAGCTCAGGCACTTACAGAGGCAGAGAAGACAAAAAGTGAAGTTCTTGCAAAGATAAAGGCAGAGATAGCCCTTGTTCAGAAGAGAACTGATTATGAGCAGGCACAGGCTAAGGTTGAAAAGCTTGAAGAAACAGCTATTGGAGCAACCATCAATGCTCCTGTAGCCGGAACTATCACAAATCTTGCTTATAAGGCAGGAGAGAGCACCAAGGCTAACGAAACAATGGCAACTATCCAGCTTGAAGGCCAGGTTCTTACCATGAGCTTTTCTGTTACAACAGAGCAGGCTAAGAAAGTTAAGGTAGGTCAGTCTGCTACAGCTCAGAATGCATGGGCATATAGCGACCTTTCAGCAGTACTTACATCTATCACTAATGATTCAACAGATCCTAATGGACATAAGGTCCTTAACTTTGAAGTATCAGGTTCAGACCTTTCTGCAGGGCAGAGCCTAAGCCTTGTAATGGGGGAGAATGCAGTAACTTATGATCTTGTAGTGCCTAACAGCGCAATAAGAGAAGATAACAATGGTAAGTTTGTTCTTATCCTTGAATCCAGAAGTACACCTTTTGGTAACCGTTATATTGCAAGAAGAGCAGATATTACAGTAGTTGCATCTGATGATTCTAACTCTGCGATCACAGGTAATATTGAGCCTTATTCATATGTTATTACAACTGCTACAGCACCGGTTGCATCAGGTGATCAGGTAAGACTTCAGGATTCTAACTAAAGCTGGGTTTGTATATGAAGAAAAATATTTTTTATAAAATTCATATAGCGTTAAAGCCTTACAGAAAACGTCTTATAGCGGTTGTACTGCTTTTTGCTTTAGCTATTTTGCTTGGGATATATAAGGATGTGAAAGTGGCATCACTTATAGACCAGAATGGCTGGAGGACCTGGAATGATGATGGAAGCTACGGGCAGGTGAGCATTTATTTTAATCATTCGCTTAAAGTAACACCGGATTCCATCAGGGAATATGACTATAAGATATTTAAAGCTCTTGAGGAGGCTGCGCTCAAAGAAGAGGGAGATGAACTGATCTCCTGTTATAGCGCCCCCGGTTCAGTAGAACTTACTCATGAAAGTAAAAATCTGACAGTTAAGGCGATGGGCATAGGCGGCGATTTTTTCTATATACATCCGGTTCAGCTTGTGAACGGTTCGTATTTTGATCCTAATAGTGATATGAAGGATCAGATCGTCATTGATGAAGATACAGCATGGAATTTGTTTGGTTCAAGCAATATAGTTGGACAGGCTGTGTATATAAATGGTATACCTCACTATATCAGCGGTGTTGTAAAAAGACCTAAAGATAAGATTGCCAAGGCGGCAGGATTGTCCAATCCGATAGTATATGTTTCATATCAGACACTTGTTATAAATGGAAGAGTTGATTCCAGTAGTTTTGATTCGGGCCAGATCCAGACTATAGATCCAAATGATGATGGCATGGGCTACCTGGGTTCGTCTGATTCCGGTTCTGATAACTATTCATCAGAATCGGCAGGAGATGGAAGCGGCTCGTCAAAATCAAGCATCACAGCTCCGCTTTCTTTTGGAGAAAGAGCTGCTGCAGAGAGTGTAAGCATTATTTCCAATAACATAAGTGATGTTGGCGGAATAGCCTGCTATGAACTTATAATGCCTGATTCTGTAGAAAACTATGCGGCAAATCTTGTAAAAGAGAAGCTTTCATTTAAAGATAATGCAGATATCGTGGTAATGGATTCCAGAGCGAGATTTTCGTTTGGACCACTTATAAATATCTTTAGATCTTTTCCAGGAAGATCCATGCAGCTTACGGAATTTTCCTATCCTTATTGGGAAAACATAGCAAGAGGCTGGGAAGATATACTGTCCATGGTAGTAATGGCACAGTTGTTACTATATATATTGGTTTTTTTACTAATAGTATGGATCACTGTCAGCTGGTACAACAACAGAACCTGGCGGACTAAAGATGTTATCAAGAAGATAAATGACAAGGTTTACGATTTTCAGTCACACAATAAAAGGAGAAAAAACAATGGTAAAATCAAAAAAACTAGTTAGTATGGTATTGTGCCTTGCGATGACAGCAACTGTTTTTTCCGGATGCGGCAAAAAAGGGTCAAACAAATCGGGATCAAGCAATGAAGCTGATTATGATCATATCTATAGGGAAGAAGAGTTTACTCTGTCTGAAGAGATTAAGGCAGATTACCTATATAATATGTACTCATGCGGAGACAGGATAATTGCATATGGTAGTACATATACTGAAGGTGATTACAGTAATTATAATGTTGTCAGCTTCAAAACAGATGGCTCTGATGTTAAGCAGTTCACTATAAGCGGGGCTCCCGAATCCGGAGAAGGTTCTGTCTATGTTAGTCAGATAAAAGGTGATTCAGACGGTAATATCTATGTTCTTCAGGACGTCTATACTTACAGCGATGAAGAAAGTTCAGATATATACTATGTGGATAAATATTCTTCAGAAGGCGAAAAGCTTTGGGAGACACCTCTTTCTCAAAATGGTGAAAATGCTTATTTTGAGGGTCTGTACTATATAGAAGGTAAGGGTGTTCTTGTATATGGCGATGGTCAGCTCTTTTTGTATTCTGAGGAAGATGGTAAGCAGATAAACAAGTTTGATACAGGACTTGATTATTTTTATGAAGTAGTTCCAAAAGATGATAAACTGCTTATATCTTTCTGGGAAGATGAGTCTTATAAACTTAAAGAGTATAGTCTTACCGATGGCAAAATGGGAGAAGATGTAGAATTCCCCGGAAGTTTTATGAATTATCAATATTGCCTCCAGGGTACCACTACAGATCTTTTGCTCCTCGCTAACAGCGGAATCTACACATATAATTATGGCGATACTGAAGTTACTTATGTGTGTTCCTATATTGATTCCGATATAAATCCTGATAGCGTAAACGGTGTTGTTCAGATTGGAGATGAGGAGTTTATCATTCTTGTTATGGATGATGACGATGATGCTCCTACATTCAAGAAGATCGTAAAGGTCCCTGCTGATGAAGCTAAGTCTCAGGAAATCATAACACTTGGCTGCTACTGGATGGATTACAATGTAAGAAGTGCGGTAATCGATTTTAACAAGACTAATACCAAGTACCGTATATCTGTAAAAGATTACTCTATGTATGATACAGATAATGATTATGATGCTGGTGTTACAAGGCTTAATACAGATATAGTTGGTGGCAATGTTCCTGATATCATACTCTCATCCTATAATATGCCGATGGATTCATACGCTTCCAAAGGTCTTTTCCTGGATCTTGATCCACTTATTGAAGCAGACAGTGACATCAATATGGATGATTACCTTACGAATATAATTGATTCATTCCGTAGAGATGGAAAGTTATATTCAATCGTACCCGGATTCTCAGTTTATACTATAGCTGCAGCTTCATCGAATCTTGGAGGCAAGACAAGCTGGACTATAAAAGAAATGAAACAGATTGCGGATTCAAAAGGAATCGCGTATAAGGATCTGTTCGGACCGGGATATGCCAGAGATGAAATAATGATGATGGCGGTATATATAAATGCTTCTTCATATATCGACTGGGATAATCACAAATGTAGTTTTGATTCAGATGAATTCAAGGAATTCCTTGCTTTCCTTAAAGAGTTCCCTGACGAAGTTGACAGTTCAGTTTATGATACAGATTATTCAGATTACTGGAGAAAAGATAAGGCACTTGTAGAACTTATGTACATGAGTTCCTTCAATGAATATAAGTCATCTCTTAGAGGAACATTTGGTGAGCCGATCACTATGATAGGCTTTCCTACAGATGGAGTATCAGGAAGCGGAATCATCCCGACCAATGAGATTTGCATCAGTGCATCTACAACCAAGCAGGAAGGATGCTGGGAATTTGTAAAGGGATTCCTTAGTGATGATTATCAGCAAAAACTTGTTGATTATGGCGAGTTCCCTGTAAAGAGAAGTGAGCTTGAAGAACTTGCTGCTGAATCCATGAAAGCACAGACCTGGGTCAATGAAGACGGCGAAGAGGAAACATATACTGAAACGACTACTATTGGTGGTAAAGATGTTGAAATGACTCCTCTTACTCAGGAAGAAGTAGATTATATGATGAGCTATATTGAGTCTTTGACAGAGCATGTAAACTATGATGAAGAGATACTCAATATCATCACTGAAGAAGCTGCAGCATATTTTAACAACCAAAAATCTGTTGATGAAGTAGCCAAGATCATTCAGAGCAGGATCAGCATCTATGTTAATGAGAATAGCTGATGAGGGCACTTTCATCAGAGATGATATTCGAAATTCAGTGTTTAAGCTGCTTGTAAAAAGATAAAAGCGGCAAATGTGCCAAAAAACTGTAATACAGAAAAAACTACTTCTATCACCTGTTTTATAATAAATGTGATAGAAGTAGTTTTTTATTAATACAATTATTAATGAAAAACGTATTGAATTATTGTATAATATTTTTGAGTTGTTTTTTAACACTTATATTGAGTCAAGAACTCAAAATTTAGGAAGGAGATCTTATTATGAAAAAGATGAAGAAGATTCTTTCTGTTGCTATGGCAGCTACTATGACAATGTCACTTGTAGCTTGTGGCGGATCATCATCTGATGACTCTGACAAACAGGAAGAGACAACAAAGGAAGAAACAGGTGCTGAAGAGACTGGCGAAGAGACAGGCGAAGAGACAGGCGAAGAGACTGGCGAAGAGACAGGCTCAGAAGACAATGGTTCTTCAGAAGCAGTTACAGATATGAAGGTTGCTATGGTTACTGACTACGGTGATATCACAGATATGTCATTCAACCAGACAACATACGAAGCTTGTAAAGCTTATTGCGATACTAACGGTATCGAATTCTCTTACTTCAAACCGGCTGATAACTCAACAGATGACCGTGTATCATCAATTGAGCAGGCTATCGACGAAGGCTATAACGTAATCGTTATGCCTGGTTATGCATTCGCAGAAGCTGTTGTTGAGACAGCAGAAGACAACCCAGATGTTAAATTTGTAGCTCTTGACGTATCACAGTACGACTTCGATACTGCTAACGGCGGCGAAGAGTATTCACAGCCTAACGTATTCTCAGCTATCTATCAGGAAGAGCTTCCTGGATACATGGCTGGTTATGCAGCAGTAAAGCTTGGTTATACAAACCTTGGTTTCCTTGGTGGTATGGCAGTTCCTGTAGTTATCCGTTATGGTCTTGGTTTCGTTCAGGGCGCTGATGCAGCTGCAGCAGAGCTCGGCGTTGATGTTACAATCAACTATGCTTACGGCGGACAGTTCTACGGCGATTCTGATATCACAGCTGTTATGGATACATGGTATCAGGGCGGAACAGAAGTTGTATTTGCTTGCGGTGGTGGTATCTACACATCAGCAGCAGAGGCAGCTCAGAAGGTTGACGGCAAGGTTATCGGTGTTGACGTTGACCAGCAGGGTACAATCGACGGTTCTTATGGCGAAGGAATGACAGTTACATCAGCTTGTAAGGGTCTTACAGCTACTGTTAACACACTTCTTGCAGCTATCCAGAACGGTGAGTGGGACAACTACGGCGGACAGATCCAGAATCTTGGTCTTGTATCAGCTGATGACCTTTCACTCAACTATGTAAGCCTTGCAGATTCTACACTTTACAACGATGACTTCACAGAAGATGATTACAAGCAGCTCGTTGCTGACATGTTCAACGGTGTAGTTTCAGTTAACAACGATTCTTCAAATGCTGATCCTTCATCCCTTGGATGCAAGAACGTTAAGATCGGAACATATCAGGAAAGCATTAAATAATCATTTGCTTTAATCAAAACAAAATAGACTGCGGAAATACTTGAAATTTCCGCAGTCTTTTTATAAAATGGCTTTTGACTGTTTGGGAGAATGAATTAATTTAAGTCATTATTTTATTATTCCATGTACAAGATGAGCATGATCAGAGCTCGGCAATCAATTATTGATGGCCGAGCTGTGGTCATGAAATAAGACCAGATCGTTTATAAGCGATTAAATAGGAAGAGGAGAATTCAGCATGCAGGATAATTACACTATTGAAATGCTGAACATTACGAAAAGGTTCCCCGGAATAGTTGCAAATGATAACATTTCTTTGCAGCTTAAGAAGGGCGAAATCCATGCACTTCTGGGAGAAAACGGTGCAGGAAAAAGTACTCTGATGAGTGTTCTTTTCGGATTGTATCAGCCTGAAGAAGGTATCATTAAGAAGGATGGTAAGGAAGTAAAGATCAATAATCCTAATGATGCCAATGATCTTGGCATAGGAATGGTTCATCAGCACTTCAAGCTTGTACAGTGTTTTACTGTACTTGATAATATTATTCTGGGTGTGGAAACTACAAAATACGGAATCTTACAGAAAAAAGAGGCCAAAAAGCGCGTATTAGAGCTTTCT
>JAEEGF011673905.1_pt1 | contig 10886 bp, 8 predicted proteins | sample 9134171 | NCBI WGS metagenome assembly JAEEGF01 (sample SAMN16246542, study PRJNA631951) | gut metagenome | biome: gut microbiome; feature: rumen; material: AP-attached | host: Bos | place: Iran: Karaj | collected 2018-10
AAAGAAGATGAAAGCAAGCTGGCATAGAAGAACCAGACATCCTTTAATCACCTGTTTATGACCGATCATGCCCAGACCCATTACAACAGCAGATAATCTTGTGTACAAATCACCATGTAGTAATGCGTTTTTAACATTAGAACGATTATTTTCCATAAATAACCTCCGGTATGTCATCAGAGAAAACCGCAGCCAGTATGAAAACTGACTGCGGTTTCATAGTAGAGATGCAGATTACTGAACTGCAGATGAGTTCAGAGAATTGTTCATTGCTTCTGTCTTCTCAGCAGCATTTGCATGAGTTACAGTACCGGCAACGAGTTCATCGCCCATTGACTGAGCAGGTGTCCAGTAGTTGCCCATGTCTGCCTGCAGAGGCTGAACGATGGAAGCATATGCCATTGTATCCATCTTTGCCCTAGCCAGAGCGTTCTCACCTACGTTGATGTTGGAATCTGTAGGAATGACTTCTCTGAGGTCAAAGTGAGCCTGCTGAGCTTCTGTGCCACCGAGGTAAGCAGCTAAAGCAACAGCGATCTCAGGATGCTCAGCATAAAGAGCAGTCGTCGGGTTGACACCGACAGCCTTAGATCCGGCGAAAGCCTTCATCTGCTTTTCTTCTCCGTTGAGCGTGTAGCAAGGAGAAGCAGCGATACCTAAATTGTCACCATAGGAATCCTTAGCTTTCTGGTAATCCCAGTCACCTGAGAAGAAAGCGGAAATATCCGTACCGGTAGAAACATCGCCGTTGACGAAGTTCGGATTAGCTACGAGATCTACGAGGTAATCTGTAACAGCTACAGCCTTGTCACCAGAGAAATCGAATCCGGCAGCAGCATCGCCGCCGTCAGCGCCGAACAGAGTGCATCCGTTAGCTACATAGAATGCAGCGATATACCATGAGTTGTTGAGCGGGAATGCAACCTTGCCCTTTTCGAGCATAGCATCCAGAGACTTGATATCTTCATCAGAGAAGACGCTCTTGTCATAGTACATGAACCAGGTGTTTCCTGAATACGGAGCACCGTAAACGGAACCGTTATAAGTGACTGTGTTTACAGTAGTAGCGGAGTTGTTGGCCTTGATCGTGTCAAGAGTCTTTCCGCCTAATTCAGCAATAGCACCAGCCTTGAGAAGATCAGGAATCTGGTCGTTTGCGTACATGTAGACATCAGCAGCAGCAGCCGGGTCAGTCGTTACATTCGTCTTGGCATCGCCTTCAGAGCAGACACCGTAGTTGAATGTGATCTCCCACTCAGGATGAGCGGCAGCGAACTGTTCGCACATTGTCTGCAGCCATTTGCCGTTTTCTTCGGACTGGTCTTCCTGCGGACCCCATACAGTTACAGTTACTGCAACCTTTTCGTCAGCCGGAGCTTCTTCACCGCCTGATTTTTTTGAGCAGCCTACCAATGTGAATACCATCAGTAAAGCAATGCACAAAGTGATTAACTTTTTCATTTTTTTCCTCCTTACTTTGATAATCTATGTTTACCGGTCAGGACCGGTCAACACCTTTTTTTACTTATATTCCAGGTTTTCGCCTGTTTCCTTGTCGAACATGTGAACGACATTGGGAGCGAATGTGAAACGGACTTTAGAGCCGATCGTCGGATATTCATCATCCTTGAGATCGATCGTCGGAACGATGATGATGCTGTCACGTCCGCCGGCATTCAGGTGGATATGGACAGAGCTTCCCATCATTTCCGAAACATCGACGACACCTTCGATCATGGCACCGTCAACCTCTTTCAGAGAGATATGTTCAGGTCTTGCACCGACAGTGATATCCATCTCCGGTGTATTTCTCTCTTTCAGACGTTTTTGTTTATCTGCCGTCGGGACGATACGTGCACCGAGGACCTCGATCACGTACTTGTCGCCTTCCTTGACCAGTCTGCCGTCATAGAAGTTCATCTGCGGCATGCCGATGAATCCGGCTACGAATGTATTCAGCGGCTTGTTGAACACTTCCTGCGGAGTGCCGATCTGCTGGATCTCGCCGTCCTTCATGATGACGATCCTGTCTCCAAGTGTCATGGCTTCCGTCTGGTCATGGGTAACGTAGATAAAGGTGGAATCGATCCTCTGTCTGAGTTTGATGATCTCGGCACGCATCTGGTTTCTCAGTTTTGCATCCAGATTGGACAGCGGCTCATCCATCAGCAGGACCTTTGGTTCACGAACGATCGCACGTCCAATCGCAACACGCTGTCTCTGACCGCCGGAAAGAGCTTTCGGCTTTCTGTTGAGATACTCTGTGATGCCTAAGATATCTGCAGCTTCATCGACCTGTTTGTCCATCTGTTCTTTCGGAACCTTGCGCAGTGTCAGCGGGAATTCAAGATTCTGTCTGACAGTCATGTGCGGATACAGAGCATAGTTCTGGAAGACCATTGCGATATCCCTGTCTTTCGGTTCGACATCGTTCATCCTGACACCGTCGATGTAAAGATCGCCTCTGGTGATATCCTCGAGTCCGGCAACCATTCTCAGTGTTGTTGATTTGCCGCAGCCTGAAGGACCGACAAAAACGATAAATTCCTTATCGGCTATCTCCAGATTGAAATCGTCGACCGCAACAACACCTTCCTCCGTAACCTTCAGATTGTTTCTCTTCTTGTTCGGATCATCACCTCTTTTTTTCCTGCGCTCCTGAACAGCAGCATTCGGATAGATTTTCTGAATATGTTGTAAACTAATTGTGGCCATGATACTCCCCCTTTTTCAGACACATGTATCTTAGCAGTATTATTATTGGGTACAAGGGTACCTAACTCTATAGATTATTTTAACACTGTTTTCACATAATCAACACATAATTTATTCGAAAAAACGATGCTCAGATCATGAAATCCAGCAGGATGCGGTTGAGGATTTCCAGATTCGTACAGATCAGTCTTCCTTCCTTCACGGCAATGTCCGGATTGGAAACGCCTTTATGATATTTCTTCAGCAGATCGCAGTGATATTTCCGGTTGAACGCTTCGATATCCAGACCGTATATCGTCCTTAAGGACATCATGATATGTTCGAATTCCATCTCATCGTTTTCCAGATACAGATTCTCGTCCCTGATATCCTTTCCTTCAAGATATTTCTCAAATGACCTGGTATTGGTATAGCGGTTATTGCCGATCTTGCCGGATGCCGATAATGACACACCGAGAAAATCTTCATAATTCCAATAGCCCATATTATGTCTTGAATGATAACCTTCCAGACAGTAATTGGAGACCTCGTAATGGATATAGCCCTTTTCTTTCAGCTTTCTGCCGATCAGCTCATACATATCCGCTTCAATCTCTTCATCGAGATTTGAAATGCCCTTCTTGCCGAAAACGGAATTCTCCTCGATCGTCAGGGAATACAGGGAAATGTGCGGGACTTCCAGTTTCACGACATCATCGATGCTTTTTTCAAGGATATCGAGATCCTGACCGGGCAGTGAATACATCAGATCGACGCTGATGTTTTCAAGACCGTACTTTTTCAGAAGCCTGATCTTTTCCTTCACATCGGAAAAACTGTGTCTTCTTCCGATCGATCTCAGGATTGCATCATCCGAACTCTGCACGCCCATCGAGATCCTGCTGATCCCGTATTGAACGAATAAGCGGATCTTTTCTTCATCCAGGGATTCCGGATTGACTTCGATCGTGTACTCGATACATTCCTTCGCATAAGGTGCGATCAGGCCCAATAAGCTCTCAAGCAGCCCATATGATAAAACGGTGGGCGTTCCCCCACCGATATAGATCGTCTCATACTGACCGTGACAGTTTTCCCTGATCTCCTCTTCCAGTCTGTCCAGCCATCTTTCAGAGAGTTTCTCATCAAAGATCCTGTGGCAGAAGTCACAGTAGTAACAGATACTGGAACAGAACGGCACATGCAGATAAAGATGTTTAATTCTTGTCATCATCCAAAGCCAGCACAGCCATGAAAGCTTCCTGCGGTATCTCCACACTGCCGACGGCCTTCATGCGCTTCTTGCCCTCTCTTTGCTTCTCGAGAAGCTTTTTCTTGCGCGAGATATCGCCGCCGTAGCACTTCGCAAGCACGTCTTTTCTCAAAGACTTGATATTGGTCCTGGCCAGGACCTTGTTGCCGATGGCAGCCTGGATAGGGATCTCAAACTGCTGCTTGGGCAGGATCTCCTTGAGCTTGACCGTGATCGCCTGTCCTCTTTGATAGGCAAAATCCCTGTGTACGATGATGCTCAAGGCGTCGATGATCTCACCGTTGATCAGGATATCCATCTTGACCAGATTGGACTTCCGATATCCTACCAGTTCATAATCCAGTGAGGCATAGCCTCTGGAAACGGATTTGAGCCTGTCGAAATATTCAAAGATGATCTCGCTTAAAGGCATCTCGTACATCAGCTGATTGCGGTTGTCATCGATATAGACCATGTCTTTGTAGATGCCTCTTTTGTCCTGAGACAGCTGCATGATCGGTCCGATATATTCATTGGGGACCATGATCGAAGCCAATACATAAGGTTCCTCGATGAATTCGATCAGATTGGAATCCGGCATCATCGAAGGGTTGTCGATATACTTGACTGTTCCGTCCGTCAAAGTGACCTTATAGATGACGGAAGGAGCCGTAGCGATCAGGTTGAGGTTATATTCCCTTTCCAGTCTCTCCTGGACGACTTCCATATGCAGAAGCCCTAAAAATCCCAGACGGAAACCGAAACCCAGTGCTTTGGAAGATTCCGCTTCAAAAGTCAGCGATGAATCATTGAGCTGCAGCTTTTCCAGAGCGTCCCTGAGATCGTTGTATTTGTTGTTGTCGGTGGGATACATGCCGCAGTAGACCATCGGATTCATCTTCCGGTAACCCGGCAAGGCCTCATCACAGGGATTGTTCTTCAGCGTGATCGTATCGCCGATATGGATATCCTTGATCGATTTGATCGAAGCGCACAGATAGCCGACTTCACCGGCCGACAGGGATCCTCTCTTGACTTCGTTGGGCGTCTTGACGCCGACCTCCGTCACTTCATATTCGCTTTCACTCTGCATGAAGCGGATATGATCGCCGACTTTGACCTTTCCTTCCTTGATACAGACGAAAACGACGACACCGCGGTAGGAATCGTAGTAGGAATCGAAGACCAGGGCCTTCAAAGGATTTTCATCATCGCCTTTGGGCGCCGGCAGATATTTCACGATGCCCTCCAGGACATCTTCCACATTCAGTCCCGTCTTGGCCGAGATACACGGTGCATAGGAACAGTCCAGACCGATGACATCTTCGATCTCTTTCTTTGTCCGCTCGATATCAGCACTGGGCAGATCAATCTTGTTGATGACCGGCAGGATCTCCAGATCATTGTCCAAAGCCAGGTAGGTATTTGCCAGAGTCTGGGCTTCGATGCCCTGCGATGCATCTACCACGAGAATTGCTCCGTCACAGGCTGCCAGGGATCTGGACACCTCATAGGAAAAGTCGACATGGCCCGGTGTATCGATCAGATGGAAGATATATTCCTGACCGTCTCTGGCCTTGTAGGAAAGCTGAACGACGTTCAGTTTGATCGTGATGCCTCTCTCCCTTTCCAGATCCAGGGAATCCAGGATCTGATCCTGCATCTCTCTCTTGGATACGGTATCGGTCAGTTCCAAAATGCGGTCCGCCAGTGTGGACTTGCCGTGGTCGATATGAGCGATGATGGAAAAATTCCTGATATTCTTCTTATTCAAGTCTTTCACCTGCCATATTTCTGCCGACTCCGTTGTAGAAAGCCTTCGCATCCATCGAATTCTTTCCTTCGGGTCTGATCATATAAACTTTGATGAAACCGTTGTTGCAGTCGATCCTGAGGTAATCCTTTTCCAGTCCTTTGAATACACCTGCTTCGGTCCCTTCGCATTCTTCATAGAATGCTTTCTCGATCTTGTATTTTTTATTCTTATATACGAAATAAGCACCCGGCTGATCCAGAAGACCGCGGATGTGATCGTACACTTTCTTCACATCTTCCTCGAAACCGACATGTTCGATCTCTTTTTCCAGATTATATGCATAAGTGGCCTCTTCCTCGTTCTGGGCAAGTGCTTCAACGTTTCCTTCAAACAGTTTCGGCAGCAGATCGATCAGCATATCCAAAGCCAGATCCGACAGTTTTTCAAACATCGTGCTGTTGGTATCCTCGATACCGATATCGATGGCCTTCTTTGCCAGGATGTCTCCCCTGTCCATCTGTTTCACCATGTACTGGATGGTGATGCCGGTCTGCTTCTCGCCGTTGATGATGGCTCTCTGGATTGGGGCTCCGCCTCTGTATCTGGGCAAAAGCGATCCGTGGGCATTGATGCATCCGAATTTCGGATAATCCAGCAATACCTGCGGTATAAACTGGCCGTATGCGGCCGTGATGATCAGATCCGGTTTATAGGTAAGGACCCCTTCGTAATCTTCCTTGATCTTTTCCGGTGTCAACACCGGGATCGAAAGCTCCAGGGCCTTTTCCTTGACCTCAGAGGCCTTCAGTTCTCGTTTTCTGCCGTATAATTTATCCGGCTGGCTCACGACGGAAACGATGTTGTAGCCCTGCTTGAAAAGACCTTCCAGAATATTGGAGGCAAAAGCCGGTGTACCCATGAAAACGATGCGGTATCTGCTGTAATCCATAATACTAATATTATACAGTATTTATTGCATTTTCCAGGTGATTTGCATATAATAAGAAAGCGTAAAAATAAAGTAAGGAGGATCTATGGCAAATATTAAGTCTCAAAAGAAGAGAGCCCTGACCAATGCCAAAGCGAACAGAAAGAATTCTTCCGAGAAGTCCCGTCTGAAGACTGCGCTGAAGAAAGTCAATGCCGCTGTAGCTGCAAAAGACAAAGAAGCCGCTGTCAAGGCATTCAACGAAGCCAACTCGCTTCTGGATAAGGCCGCAAGCAGCCGTTTAAAACATAAAAACTACGTTGCAAGACAAAAAGCTCGTTTAGCTAAAGCTGTTGCAACTGTCGAGTAAAACAAAACTGGCATCGAAAGATGCTTTTTTTGTACGAAAAAAGCAGACCACAGTCTGCTTTATATGATCTTTTCGATATGCCAGATATCGTGTACATATTCCTCGATCGTACGGTCGGATGAGAAGTATGACGATTTGGCGATGTTGATCAGGCACATCCTGGCCCAGGCATGTCTGTCCGCATACATGGCATATACTTTGTCGTGAGCTTCGCAATAGGCATGGAAATCAGCCAGCACCATATATTCGTCGTTGCGCCATCTGAATTCCTCGACGATCTCCTTGAAGTCATCCTTCTTGTCGCTCCAGGTGCCGTCACTCAGCGAATCGATGATGCGGTGGATCAGCGGATCACTCTCGTAATAGCCGTAGGCATTGTAGCCTTCCTTCTTCATCTTCTTGACTTCGTCTTCGTGCAGACCGAAGATGACGCAGTTTTCATCCCCTACCAGTTCCCTGATCTCGACATTGGCGCCGTCCAGCGTGCCTAATGTCACAGCACCGTTCATCATGAACTTCATGTTTCCGGTACCGGAAGCTTCCTTGCCGGCAGTTGAGATCTGTTCGGAGATGTCGGAAGCCGGCATCAGTTTTTCGGAGACCGTCACCCTGTAATTGGGAATGAAGATGACATTGATGTATTTCGATACTTCCGGATCATTGTTCACTTTTTCAGCGACACAGTTGATCAGCTTGATGACCTTCTTGGCAAAGGTGTAGGCTGTCGCCGCCTTTGCACCGAACAGGAATGTTGTCTTGGGCATCGTGAACGTCGGATCATCCTTGATCCTGTAATACAGGGAGATGCGATACATGATGTCCATCAGCTGACGCTTATAGGCATGCAATCTCTTGGCAATCGAGTCGAAAACGGAATCCGGATCGATCTTGATGTCATAATTCTTGCGGATCCAGTCAGCCAGCTGCTGCTTCTTGATTGATTTGACTCTCAGGAATTCCTCCTGCAGCTCGGGATTGTCCACATGGTTCATCAGATCCTCGATCCTTCTGAAATCATGACGGAAGTCCGGACCGATGTACTTTTCGATCAGAGCGGAAAGCTCCGGGTTGGCATATAAGAGCCATCTTCTCGGCGTGATGCCGTTGGTCTTGTTGTTGAACTTGTAGGGATAGATATCATAGAAATCCCTGAACGTATCATTCTGGATGATACTGGAATGGATCTTGGCGACACCGTTGACGGAATAGGAACCGACGATCGAAAGATAAGCCATCCTGACGTTGCCTTCATGAATGATACAGACGGTATCGATGAAGTTGTGCTTCTTGCCCATGGCGATCAGTTCTCTCTTGAACTGGGTATCGATCTCTTCGATGATCAGATAGATACGCGGAAGAAGCTTCTTGATGTATTCGACCGGCCATTTTTCCAGTGCTTCCTGCATGACCGTGTGGTTGGTGTAGGCAAAGGTATGTGTGACCGTCTCCCAGGCCTTGGCCCAGGGGATGTGATAGGAATCCATGAAGATCCTCATCAGTTCCGGGATTGCCAGGGCCGGATGGGTGTCATTCAGCTGGATGACGACCTTGTCGGAGAAGTTGTCCAATGTACCGTATACTTTGAGATGGTCGTTGATGATCGACTGTAAGCCGGCGGCGACGAAGAAATATTCCTGCTTGATACGCAGATACTTACCCTCTTCGGTCGTATCGTCCGGATACAGGTTCAGACAGATGTCTTCGACATCAGAAAGATATTTGCGGTAGTCTCTTCCGGCAGGAAGATCATCCGAAGGTTCCGCATTCCACATCCTCAGCGTATTTGCGGTCGTGTTATTGGAACCGATGATCGGCATGTCGTAAGGAACAGCCAGTACATGTTCGGTGTCTTTTCTGTGGAATTCGAGTTCGCCGTTGGCGTCTCTGGTGATGTCGACATAGCCGTAGAAACGCACATCGACAGTCTTGTCGGCTTTTCTGACTTCCCAGGGGTTCTCGATCCTGAGCCACTGGTCAGGCACTTCCACCTGTTCGTTGTTTTCGATCAGCTGCTTGAACAGACCGTTCTTGTAGCGGATCGTATTGCCCGAACCCGGATATTGCAGCGTCGCAAGCGAATCCAGGAAACAGGCCGCCAGTCTGCCCAGACCGCCGTTTCCTAATCCGGCATCGGTCTCGATGTCCTCGATATCGTTGATGTCGATATTGAGATCGGCCAGGCCTTCTTTCACGACATCGTAGATGCCCAAAGACATCAGGTTGTTCCTGAGCATCCTTCCAAGCAGGAATTCTAAAGAGAAATAATAGATCTGTTTGTTGTTGTGGGTTCTGACAGCATATTTTGTCTCGCGCCAGTCCTCCAGCATGTATGTCTTGACCATCTGTGACAGGACGACATATTTTTCGATCATTCCTGTCTCGGCAAGATCTTTTCCGTAATGAATGTGCGCAAAGTAGTCAAAGTACTCCTTGAAACTCTCTTTATTCTGAAACGCCTCATTGCGGTAATTCTTAAATTTGTTCGTCATAGTATTATCCTCGCAACCACCTAATTATACAATATTCTCTCGATTTCTTTTATTTTTTCGTCATATTCGCTCTTATTGGCCTGCCTGTTGATCTCACGGTAACGCTCTAAGAGATCAGCCAGATATGCCAGGAAGACTTCGTCCCTTCTCTTGAGCAGGATCGGGCCGTACTTGATCTCATCTTCGCTGTATGGATCATGCAGATCGGCTGAAAATCGGATGATCTGATAGTAGAAGCCGTCATAGACGACTCTCTCATCCTCGATCGTGTACATATGCTCGGACAGATATCTCCTCAGCAGATCCACATCGGTGTTGGACTGCAGAAGGAAATACTGGTAACGGCCGACATCGCAGCTTTCCAGTACGTGTCTGATCGTATGATAGCCCATACCGGCGATGACAACGATATCCACATCATCTTCTGCCTTGGCCAGTCCGTCGGAAAAAACAGGAATGATCTTTCCCTGTAAACCCTTTTTCTCAACCGTTTCCTTCACATGATTCAAAGGGCCTTCGGCGATCTCTCCGGCATATACTTTTTCACAGATGCCGTTCTCCACCAAAAAACAAGGCAGTAAGGCGTGGTCGGAGCCTACGTCAAATACTACCTTATTTTTCTCAACAAGCATTGCGATCTGTAACAATCTCGGCGAAATCATTACTTCTTGTCTTCCAGAAACTCCTTCAGTCTCTTGCTCTTGGTCGGATTCTTCAGTTTGCGCAGCGCCTTGGCTTCAATCTGACGGATCCTCTCTCTGGTGACGTCGAATTCCTTACCGACTTCCTCCAGAGTCCTGGTCCTTCCGTCTTCCAGACCGAAACGCAGACGGATGACCTTCTCTTCCCTGTCGGTCAATGTCGACAGGATCAGGTCGATCTCGTCCTTGAGCAGTTCGTTGTTGGCATACTGGTCGGGCGAAAGCGCATCCTTATCCTCGATGAAATCACCCAGGTGGGAATCATCTTCCTCACCGATCGGTGTTTCCAGCGATACCGGGTCCAGAGCGATCTTCTGGATCTCTCTGACTTTTTCCGATGTCATGCCGGAACCCATCTTTTCCGCGATCTCTTCCGCAGAAGGATCCCTGCCCAGTTCCTGGACCAGCTGTCTCTGTATCCTGGTCATCTTGTTGATGGTCTCGACCATGTGGACCGGGATACGGATGGTCCTGGCCTGGTCGGCGATGGCTCTGGTGATGGCCTGTCTGATCCACCATGTCGCATAGGTACTGAATTTGAAGCCCTTGGTGTAATCGAATTTATCGACTGCCTTGATCAGACCCATGTTGCCTTCCTGGATCAGATCCAGAAACAGCATGCCTCGGCCCGTATATTTCTTGGCGATGGCAACGACCAGTCTGAGGTTGGCGGAAATCAGTTCGTTCTTGGCATCG
>JAEEGF012126707.1_pt1 | contig 10886 bp, 10 predicted proteins | sample 9134171 | NCBI WGS metagenome assembly JAEEGF01 (sample SAMN16246542, study PRJNA631951) | gut metagenome | biome: gut microbiome; feature: rumen; material: AP-attached | host: Bos | place: Iran: Karaj | collected 2018-10
CGGGGTTGGTCCACATGGACAGGATCAAATAGGTGACGCCTTCGAAAACCCTTGTGAACTCGATCCTGTGCTCGACCCCGCGGAATTCCCGCAGGACGCGGCGCAGCACCTCAACGTGCACGCCCATGCCGAGCGAGAGACAGACCGCGCAGAGCGCGTTTTCGAGGTTGTGGCCGCCTATTATGCCGAGCTCGTCGGCGGGGATCACGGGAACTTCTATGCAGCCGCGGCGGTAGATGATAACGCCGTCGCGCACGAAAGCGCCGTTCGCCACCTCATGCAGGCGGGAGAAGGTGAGCACCTTTGCGCGGGTCACGGCGCTCATGACTATGGGATCGTCCGCGTTCAGAACGGCTATATCGTCCTCCGTCTGATTTTCGAACATACGCATCTTGGCGGCGATATATGCCTCCATGGAGCCGAAACGGTTGATATGATCCTCCGTGATATTGAGAAGACCCGCGGCGTTCGCATGGAATTCCACTATGCTTTCGAGCTGGAGCGAGGCGGTCTCGGCAACTACGGTGTCGCCGCTCCTCGTTTCCATTGCGTGCTCCGTGATGGGGACGCCGATATTGCCGAGAACGAACGTGCGCCTGCCGTCGCCGCGGAATTCATCCTCCGCCTTGAATATCTCGCCGGTCAGCGCGGTGGTGGTGGTCTTGCCGTTGGTGCCGCCTATGCAGACGAAGCGCGTTCCGCGGTTTGAGTAGCGCCAGCCGAGCTCGATCTCGCCTATGACCTCCACGCCCTTTGCGATCGCCTGCTTGACGAAGGGGCGGAATATGGGGATGACGGGGGAGAGCACCATGAGATCCACTCCCTCAAGCAGCGCCTCGGGCGCGACGCCCAGACGGTTTTCGTATTCTATTCCTGAAAGCGCTTCCTCAAGACCCGCGATCTCGCTTTTGAGGTCGTTTATAATGACGCGCCAGCCGTCTTCATAGAGAAGCTTTGCGGAGGCGATGCCGCTCTTTGCCATGCCGACTATGAGAGCTGTCTTTTTGTTTTCCATTTTTACCTCCAATCAAGTATGTTCCGAAAAAAGGAGAGCCGTCCGGCGGCGCAGGGAGCTTGCAAAAGGAGAGCGGCCTCTTGCAAGCGCCCTTGTAAAGCGCGGTGCAATATAGCCTTTACCTATGCCTTTTGCGGGAGTTTTACGCCAAGTGCCGACAGGAATCGCAAACCCCGCGTCTTGCTCCGGACGGCTCGTGAAAACTTCAGATAAACAGCATGAGCCCGATCGCGCAGGCTATTGCCGTTACTATCATATAGCCCGAGACCACCTTCGTTTCGGGGTAGCCGAGAAGCTCGAAATGATGGTGGAGAGGAGCCATTTTGAATATCCTCTTGCCGTGGCGGAGCTTGAAGGAGCCCACCTGCAGCACCACGCTGACGGCGGAAGCCACTATGCAGCAGCCCATCAGCAGGAAGAGGAAGAGATGCCTTGAATAGAGCACCATCGCGCAGATGGCGCCGCCAAGCGCCATGGAGCCGGTATCGCCCATGAACACCTTGGCGGGGTAGCTGTTCTTGGAGAGAAAGCCCAGAAGACCTCCCGCAACGGCGAATGCGAACACCGCCATGGTGAGCATGCCGTCGGATTCGGCAACGAGCTTGGGCGCGGGAGCGAAAGCATTCTGGAAAGCGCCTGCGAGATAGATGAATATCACGCCCATTGCAAGGGAATAGATGAGCGTCACGCCGGAGGCCAATCCATCAAGACCGTCCGTAAGGTTCGTGGCGTTCACTATCGCGATGAGCATGAACATCACGAGGGGGATATAGACCCAGCCGAGATCGACGGAGGCGCCGCCTATCGCAAAGCGGATCTCGCTGCCTATGTACTTATAGGCAAATACCGCTGCGGCTCCGGAAAGGATCACCTGGGCGATTATCTTCTGATAGGCGCGGAGGCCGAGATTTCTCTTCTTGTGCGCCTTTATGAAATCATCGAGGAAGCCGACGAGCCCGAAGCCCACGGTCAGTACGAGGGCGGGTATGCTGTACCAAAGGCCGATCTCGTACTTGGTGAATATAAGGGTGGAGGCGACTATCGCGATCATGAACATGAGCCCGCCCATTGAAGGCGTGCCCTCCTTTGCGGAATGGGCGTGGGGCCCCTCCTCGCGCTCCACCTGGCCGTACTTCAGCCTGCGGAGCATTGGAATGAAGAAGGGGGCGACGGCAAGCACTATCGCCGCAGAGGAAAGGAATGCGAGTATAAGTCTTACTGGAGCGCTCATTCTTTGGTACCTCCGTCGCGGGAGAAAGCCCGCGGTCTGTTGTTGATCAGAAAAGCGAGATCACAGCCCTTTGCGCATCTCGTCAAGGAGCTCGGCGACGACGACCTTCTCATCAAAGGGGTATTTGACGCCGTTTATCTCCTGATAGGTCTCATGCCCCTTCCCCGCAAGAACGACAACGTCATCCTTTTTTGCGTGGGTGAGGGCGTATTTTATCGCCTCGCGGCGGTTCTGGATCACGACGTATTCGACGGCGGTCTTGTTCACGCCGTCAAGCACGTTGCCAATGATCGACATGGGATCCTCCGTGCGGGGGTTATCCGAAGTGACTACGCAGAAATCGGAATAGCGGCCCGCCGCCTCGCCCATTATGGGGCGCTTGGCGTGATCGCGGTCGCCGCCGCAGCCGAATACGGATATGACCCTGCCCTTTGCAAACTCGCGGACGGAGGTGAGAAGGTTTATCATGCCGTCGGGAGTGTGCGCGAAATCGAGTATCACGGAGAAGGGGAAGCCCTCCGTCGGAAGCGCCTCCATGCGCCCGGTGACGCCGGAAACGTCCGCAAGGCCTTCGGCTATCTTATCCATTGGGAAGCCGAGCTTGATGCAGATGCCCGCGGCAAGCATGGCGTTGAATACGTTGAAGAGGCCGGGGATGGGAACGGTGATATGCGCCTTGCCCGCGGGGGTGGTCATATCGAATTCCACGTTGCGGTCGCAGATCTCTATCCCGTTTGCGTAAATATCCGCAGGCGCGCCGACTGCGTAGGTCATGCGGGGGATGTCGAGCCCTTCGAGCAGCTTTTCGGAATGGCTGTCATCCGCGTTCACCACCGCGAATTTGCTCCTTTCAAAGAGCTTTTTCTTTGCGGCGAGATAGTTTTCGAAGGTCTTGTGATAATCGAGATGATCCTGCGTGAGGTTCGTAAAGCCGCCTATCTCGAAATCGAGCCCGTAAACGCGCTCCTGATCGAGGGAGTGGGAACTGACCTCCATAACGACGAGATCCACGTGCTCATCCGCCATCATGCGCAGTATCTCCTGCAGCTCGGTGGATTCGGGAGTGGTGCGCTGGGTGGATATTACGCGCGAACCTATGATGTTCCTTATCGTGCCTATGAGCCCGACCTTGAGGCCGCATTTTTCGGCTATGGTCTTGACCATATAGGTCGTAGTGGTCTTGCCGTTGGTGCCCGTCACGCCCACTATGCGGAGCTGCTTTGCGGGATACCCGTAGAGCTTCTGTGCGAGGATCGCCATCGCGCGCCTCGAATTGGGGGCGATTATCTGGGGGACGGGGAAGGGAAGCTCCCTTTCGACAATGAGGGCGGAGGCGCCGTTTTTGACGGCTCCTTCGGCGAATTCATGCCCGTCCTTGAAGGTGCCCACTACGCAGGCGAAAGCTTCGCCCTCCTTTACGCGGCGGGAATCGTACTCGATCCGGGAGATGTCGATATCGCGGGCGTTTACGAGCTTATAGCCCGTGTTTTCTATGAGCTTTGAAAGAAGCATAACGGAAGCCTCCTGTATTGATCGTTAATCAGTTTTCGGGAGCGGCGGTGGGAGCGGGGGTGGGCTCCGCCTCCTCGACGCGGAAATACGCAATAACTGTATAGCCCTTCGCGACCACGGTCCCCTTGGATACGGACTGAAGATAGCACTTTCCGCCGGGATCGTCCATATCGGTGGAGAAATTGAGCCCGAGCGCGGTCAGCATATCATAGACCTGCAGAGGGGTCTTGCCCTTGAGATCGGGGACTTCGACGTATTCCGTGATGGGCTTATCGTCATCCGGATCTTCGTCTTTGCCCGTGTAGAGGAGCACCGCGCTGCCCTTGGCGGCGGGAGTGCCCGCGGCGGGCACCTGAGCCGTTATTTCGTCGCGGCTCTGGAATACGGCTTCAAGACCAAGCTCGGCAAGCTTTTCTTCCGCCTTTTCGGGGGAAAGCCCGACGAGATCGGGAACGGCGACGGTCTCATCGGAGTGCGAGGGAGCGACGCCGCCGTACTGAAGGATATCCTCCAGTACGGATTTGACGAAGGGAGCGGCTACGGTGCTCCCGAATATGGAGGCCACGTGCGGCTCATCCACCATTATGAGGCAGACGTAGCGGGGATCCTCCGCGGGAGCGAAGCCTATGAAGGAGCAGATGTAGCGGCCTTCCGCCACCCTGCCGTATTCATCGTATTTCTGCGCGGTGCCGGTCTTGCCGCCGACGTTATAGCCCGCGATGCGGCAGTTTTTGCCCGTGCCGTTATCGACGACGCTTTGCAGGATCGAGCGCACCTTGCGGGAGGTCTCCTCCGAAATGACGCGCCTTAAGGGGGTCTTATCCGCGGTGAATACCACGTTGCCATCGCCGTCGATCATACGATCGACCACGAATGGCCTGTAAAGCTCGCCGCCGTTGACCGCCGCGCATACGGCGGTGCAGAGCTGTATGGGAGTCACCGCGATGCTCTGGCCGAAGCCGATCCTTGCAAGATCGTTGTCGGTGATGTATTTTTCATGGGTCACTATGCCGCTCGTCTCGCCGGAGATGCCGCTTTCGGTGCTCCGGCCCAAGCCGAAGGCATAGAGGTAATCGTAAAACTTTTCCTTGCCCATCTTGAGCGCCATGTTCATGAATGCGCAGTTGCAGCTGTTTTCGGCCGCTTGGGTAAGGTTTTCGGGGCCGTGCCCGCTGTGCTTCCAGCAATGGATCTGCTCGCCGTTCACCAATGAGACGCCGGAGCAGAAGAATGCGGAATTGAGATCCGCCGCGCCGCTGTCTATGGCGGCGGCAAGGGTGAGTATTTTGAACGTGGAGCCGGGCTCGTAGGAATCGGCGGCTATCCTGTTGCGCGAAAGCTCCGCAAGCGCCTCAAGATCGTTCCTCGGCGGGGAGTTGGGATCGAGATCCGGCTGGGAGGAGGCGGCGAGTATCGCGCCCGTGCGGCAGTCCATCACTATGCCCATAGCGGCCTTGGCGTTGTTTATCTCGAGAGCCTCGCGCAGGGCTTTTTCGAGATAGCTTTCCATCACGCTGTCACAGGTGAGGACGAGATCGAGCCCGTCGATGGGGGGCACGAGCTCGCCGGCGCCGTCCGCAATGGGATTGCCGGAGGAGTCGGTCTCGACTATCTGCTTGCCGTCCGTGCCCTTAAGATATTCGTTGTAGGTGTATTCGAGGCCGGACTGGCCGTTATCGTCAACGTCCGTATAGCCCAGGAGCTGCGCGAACATATCGTTCATGGGATAGACGCGCTTTGTATCGGGGACGGTAACTACGCCGGAACCGAGCTGCAGGGCGTTCACCCTGTCGCGCGTTTCGGCGTCGATCTGGCGCTTTAACACTATTTCGACGTATTCCAGCGCGGAACAGCGGCGAAGCACGAGCTCCTCATCCATTCCGAGCGCCGCGGAAAGCTCCGCCGCGATGCGCTCACGGTCGGAGGCCTTCATGTTGCGGGGGCGGACGAGCACCTTATAGACGTCGTTATTGGTGGCGAGTATGCGGCCGGAGCAATCGGTTATCTCGCCGCGCTTGGCGGAGATGACGGTCGTCCTCGTCCACTGCTTCAAAGCCGAGCGCTGGAGACTCGGCCCCATTATTACCTGTATTACGAACAAAAAACCTATCAATAATAGGAAAAGAAGGCCGTAAGCTTTGAGCGCGTTTTTGAGACGTGCTTTCAGCGGCCTTGCGGGCTTCGATGTTTGCGCTGCATTCCTCGAACGCTTTTTTTTGCGCTTCTCTGCCAATCCTTTCCACCTCCGGGATCAATGGAGGTCCATTACCTGCCTTCGCTTCCTGCTGCGGGATAGGTCATACCTGCCTGGGTAGCGGCTTCGCGGGCGGAGCCCAGATCTATCGAGAAGAGATAATCGACCTTGGTCTTTTCAACGGCGCTCTGAAGGCGGGAGACCTGTTCGTCGAGCGCGTTGATCCGCTTCTGAGCAGCGGAAATATCGTTATATCCCGAGAGCATGACTATGAAAGCGAATGCGACCGCAACGGCGAGCGCCACGAAGCCGAGCTTGGGCGCGACCTTGTATTCGCGGAGGATATCCGCGAGGGTGCGGCGGCGAACCTCCGGAGCCTTTTCGGGCACGAGATAGGGGCGCGGACGACGGGGCGCGGGCTTCCTTACGGGCTCGGCAACGTGCGTACGCGGAAGCGTCTCCATGTCGATGGCAAGATTGCCGCGGCTGGGGGCGTAAACTCGGAGTACGTCAAGGTTCTTTCTTTTGTTCGTCTCGGGCATGCTCATTGTATTCTTCCTCGTATCGAAATATGCCTGAATGGCGTCTGAATTTCAGATCTTGCGCACTGCGCGCAGCTTCGCGCTTCTTGCGCGGGGGTTCGCTTCAAGCTCCTCTTCGCAGGCTGTCACGGGCTTGCCGGTCAGTATCTCGACGGTGGGCTTTTTGCCGCAGATGCAGATGGGAGCGGAAGGGGGGCAGGTGCAGGGATCGTGCAGCTCGCGGAAGAGGTTCTTCACTATCCTATCCTCAAGGGAATGGAACGTGATGACCGCGAGCACTCCGCCCGGTGAGAGCAGATCGACCGCATCCCGAAGGGCGGTCTCCAATCCCGCAAGCTCGGAATTGACCTCGATCCTTATCGCCTGAAAGGTGCGCCTGGCCGGATGAGGGCCTTCCCTGCGCGCCGCGGCGGGTATCGCGCTCTTTATGATCTCCGCAAGGGCGACGGTGGTTTCGATGGGAGCTTTTTCACGCTCCTCGGCTATCCTTTTCGCGATCCTGAATGCGAAGCGTTCCTCGCCGTAATCGCGGATCACCTTCGCGAGCCTTTCCGCATCGTAGCCGTTTACGACTTCGTATGCGGAGAAGGGGGCGCTCTTGTCCATCCTCATATCGAGCGGCGCTTCGGAGTTGTAGGAGAACCCGCGGGAGCCGTCGTCAAGCTGATGGGAGCTGACTCCGAGATCGAGCAGGATCCCGTCAACGGAGCCTATGCCGTATTCCGCAAGGGGGAGAAGCTCCTTCATGCGGAAAAAATTGCCGTGTATCGGATGAAAATTGGAGAAACCCTTCAGCCTTTCGGAGGCTGCGGCGATCGCTTCCTCATCGCGGTCGATGCCGAAGTGGACGGAGGAAGCGGGGAGCCTTTCCAATATGCCTTCGCTGTGCCCGCCGCCGCCCAGCGTGCCGTCAACGGTCGCCCTGCGGGTCTCGGGAGCGAGCAGCTCCATGACTTCGCGAAGCATTATCGGAGTGTGGTAGGAGCCGGCCGTCATTGATGACCCTTGACCTCCTCGGCATTGCGCTGGAACGCATCCCTTGCCTGCCATTCGTCGAAGGACTTGTTGTTGCGGTCAAGCGCTTCGGGGGACCAGATCTCGAAAACGGGGTTGCTGGATCTGATGTTGGCGCAGAGCACGGCGTTCTGTGTGATGCCGGCATATTTGAGGTTTTCCTGATCTATCGAAATGCGGCGCTTCTGATCGAGCTTGCAGTCGCGTGCATACTGGAGGATGCTCCTCGTCGCATCGCTGTAACGGTTATCCGTCGCAAGCGTGTGGGAGAAGTCGTTCAGAGTGCTGTTGAACGCGGGGATAGTAAGCGCCGTAAGGAAATGCTCACCGGATGCGGAAAGGTCGCGCACAACGACGACGAGCTCGCCGAGATCGGTATGCCAGTTATTGGGGATTATGAGCCTTCCCTGCGCGTCAACGGACACGTTATAGCTGCCGACGATCAACCCTTCCACCTCCCTTTGAACGTATTTTTTGACGGCTTTTGCCCCATAATGGGATATTACCGTTAGGGTAAGCTCATTGTAGCACTCAACCTGCCCAATGTCAACCCTAAAATGCACTTTTTTGAACTTTTTTTCCCGAAAATGACCTAATCGTCCCTGACCTCCGGGCTTGCGTTTGACCGCGAGGGAGTTTATAATCATTTACGAGATATTAAAAGGGGTCAAACGGTATGGAGCTGATACTTGCATCGGGCTCGCCGAGAAGGCGCGAGCTCATCAAAAACTGCGGTTACGAGTTCACGGTCGTCCCGAGCCGCGCCGGGGAAAAGGCGCGCGGCGGCTCGCCGCGGAAGCTTGCTTCGGAGCTTGCCGCGGGGAAGGCGATGGACGTGTTTTTGAGCCTTCCCAAAGAAAGGCGCGGGGGAGCGGCGGTGATCGGCTCCGATACGGTAGTGGCGCTCGGAGGGAAGCTGCTCGGCAAGCCCGCAGATGCGGAGGAAGCGAAGGCGATGCTCCGCATGGAGAGCGGGCGGGAGAACCGCGTTTCGACGGGGCTCTGCGTGATAGCGCCCGCCGCCGCGCTCAAGGAGGAGCCCGGCGCGCCGATAAGCGTTTCGAGGTTCACCGCGGAGGGGACGGAGGCGGTGATGCTTTCCGCCTGCGATACGGCGCGGGTGCGCTTTGCCAAGCTCGCCGATGAGGAGATCGAGGAATACGTTCGCTCCGGCGACCCCCTCGATAAGGCGGGGGCTTACGGCATACAGGGCGCTTTTTCAGCGCATATCGAGAGCGTTTCGGGGAGCTATTTCACGGTGGTCGGTCTGCCCGTACACCTGCTTTACAGGATGCTCTCATCGCTGGGGATCGCGCGGAAGCTGTGAGGGAAGCTCCAGGATCTCCCGAATTTTCACAAAAAAATAACGCCCGCGGGCGGTGATCTCCGTGCGTTTTGGGGAATACTTTTCAAAAGAGGGCCGAGCTTTGGGCCCTTCCCAAAACAACGGAGGTTTTTTATGTTTGAAACGACTGCTGCGGCGGATATAGGCTCCGCCTTTTTAAGGATCGCGCTTCGGGGCGGGGTGTTTTCGGATGAGGCCCGCGCTGCGCTCGATCCTTCAAACCCCACCCGCGTGCTCGCTTTCGGCGGCGCGGCGAGGAGGCTGCTGAACGCTTCGGAGGCGCACCCCGTAGGGGAGTGCGTTTCGGATATTGAGCTTACGGGAATGATGCTGAGGCGGCTCGTGCTGGATTCGTCGAAGCGGCACACCCTTTTCGGGATGAACCTTGTGATCGCGCTCCCGCCGCGGGTGCGCTCCGTTGAAAGGGACGCCGCCTTTGCCGCGGGAAGGGCGGCGGGCTTCCGCAGGATCACGGCGGTTGAGGCCGGGCTTGCGGGGGCGATAGGAGCGGGGCTCGATATAGGCGGCGATACGGCGCACATGACGGCGGATATAGGCCGATGCGGCGTGAGGATGCTGACGTTTGCGAACGGAGGCGCCCTCGCCGCATACCGAACGAGCTTCGGCAGCACGGCGTTCGACAGGAGCATTGCGGCGTGGCTCGCGGAAAACAAGGGCGTTGCGGTTGGAATGCGCGCGGCCGAAAAGCTGAAGATGAGCTACGGCGGAGAAAGCGCCGGCTCCGCGGGGAGCAAGCTCGATTCAGGCCGCTCCCAAAGGCTTTCGGTGACGGATGCGGAGCTTGAAGAGGCTATGCGCCCCGCGATGAACAGGCTTATAACCGCGTTTTCATCCGCAATGAACGAGCTGCCGCCCGAAGCCGCGGCGGATCTTATAGATAACGGCGTTACGCTGATCGGCGGCGGCGCAAAGCTGCATGGGCTCCCAAAGACGCTTTCGGACGCGCTGGGAGTGCCCGTCCGCATGGCGGAAGACCCCGAAAATGCGGTCGCAAACGGTATGCGGAAGGCGATGCGCGGGGAAGCGGAGCTTTTGAATTTGATGGTGGGATGAAATGAAAAAGGCCCGTGGGCGATCCTTATTCGGAACTGCCCGCGGGCCTTTGGCATCGCGGTTTACAGGTCTATAACGTGAGATCCGTCATATTCGTGCGGAGCCTTATCCATTGCGCGGTGGCCGATGGATATGGCGATCTCGAACTCAAAGCCTTCGGGGAACGCGAATTCCGCTTTTGCGGCTTCGGCGTTCGGGCCCGAGAAGGCCGCTGCGGGCATGCCGAGAATAACGCTGTCAAGCCCCATGGACTTTGCGGCGAGAGCAAGGTTTTCGACCGCTATGCCCGCATCGACGGGGGAAAAGCGGCCGGGCTTGGCGCAGATCACGACGACGAGCGGCGCGTCATATGTGACCTTGCCGCCGCGGGACTTCATGCGCTCCAGAAACGCCGTATTGCCGGAGGCGACGACGCCTTCTATTATCGCTTCTTCGAGCCTTGCGCGCTTTTCATCGGAAGTGATGTAAATGAAGCGCTGATCCTGCCTGTTCATGGCGGTGGGGGAGGCGAGAGCGGCTTTGCGAAGGGCGGAAAGCTCCTCCTCCGTGAGCTTTTCGGGGGTGTAGGCGCGGATGCTGGATCTTGCGCAGACGGTTTCCAAAACGGTATTCATGGGTTTCTCTCCTTCTTTTTGTTTTAACGGTATTATACAACGTTTCCAAACAAAAATCCATAGCGCGTCCGCAAAAAATCGCCCGCATCGGAACGCGCCTTTATGCAGATACTTATACGGGAGAAAGCATGAGAGGAGGTAAAGGTATGAAGCTTATGGGTTTTGCCGCGGGAATGGCGCTCGGCATGGCTGCCGCGACTGCGGCTATCACCGCGGCGTATCCTTCGGTGGTTAAAAAGATGAAACGGGACGCCGTGAAGGTCAAAAAGAGCCTGGTCAATATGATCTGACGGGAAGAAAAGGAAAAAGGATCCCCTGCGGAAAAAGGGCCGGGAGGACGCATCC
>JAEEGF010047703.1_pt1 | contig 10884 bp, 7 predicted proteins | sample 9134171 | NCBI WGS metagenome assembly JAEEGF01 (sample SAMN16246542, study PRJNA631951) | gut metagenome | biome: gut microbiome; feature: rumen; material: AP-attached | host: Bos | place: Iran: Karaj | collected 2018-10
GAGTATAATGTAATCTAGGACTATTTATAGGAACCGTAAGGTTCTTCACAAATATGGGTAATCCCCATAAGAGAGGAATTATATGGCTGTATCTTATAACGGATTATGGAAATTATTGATCGACAAGAACATGAAAAAGATGGATCTTGTTGAGAACGAAAACATCGGAATCAGTAGCAGCACACTTGCAAAGATGAGCAGGGGGGAGACTGTGTCCATGAGCGTCTTGGAGAAGATATGCATGGAGTTGGATTGTGATTTCGGAGACATAATTAGTATCGATAAGAGCAAGTAAAACAGAATTTTTAAGAGAAGTCCGTTTTTATGGACAGTAAAAGTACTAATATTTTTATTGGAGAAATATATTCAGGAGGGGTAAGCAATGCTTCCAGAAGAAAAAGCTCGTGTGAAAATTGATAAACAATTAAACAATGCCGGTTGGGATATTGTTTCGCGCAATGAGTATATTCCTGGCGGAACCACGGCAGTGAAAGAAGCTCTGATGCAAGGTAATACCGAGAGTGATTATTTACTCTTTATTGATGATAAGGCTATTGCTGTTATAGAGGCAAAAAAAGAAGCTAATCCTCTTGGGGAAGAAGTGGAAAAGCAGGCAGAAGGGTATGCGACACATCCACAGAATTGGTATGGCCTTTGGTTTGAAAAACTTATTCCGCTTGTTTATATGGCAAATGGTAATAAGATTTATTTTAAAAATATGTTAGATGAAGATTCTGATTATGAAGAACTATCTGCATTTCATACGCCTAAAAAGATGTTGCAACTTATAGGTAAAACATCTGCATACGGAGCGTTACCTCGATTAGAACAAAGAGGTTTACGTGATTGTCAGTATGGAGCTGAGTTGGCATTGGAACAATCCTTTAAAGCTGGTAATACTAAGAACTTAGCTGTGCTAGCGACAGGTTCTGGAAAGACTTATCTTGCATGCTTGGCGTCATATAGATTGCTGAACTATACAGCTACAAAACGTATTTTATTCCTTGTTGACAGAAACAATCTTGCACGCCAGACGGAATCGGAATTTAGTTTATTTGATAGAACGGAAAATGGTCAGGCTATGAGTGCGCTTTATCAGATAAAAAGATTACGCAAGGAAAATGATATTAATGGAGATATAGTTATTTCTACAATTCAGAAGCTGTTTGCTGTTCTGACAGGACAAGCAATTTCTGAAACTAATGAGGATCAAGAAGACGAGGACATCAAGCGTGATGAGGATAGTGAATCTAAGGAATCTATTTCTTTAGGAAATGATTTAAAGCTTCCTCCGGACTATTTCCAGTTCATTATTGTTGATGAATGTCATAGATCTATTTATGGCAAATGGAAAGCAGTTCTTGATTATTTTGCAGGTGCAAAAATTCTAGGACTTACTGCAACACCTACACCAGAAGCTTATGCTTTTTTTAATAATAACATTATTGAGCAATACACATATGATGATTCAATTGTAGACGGAGTTAATGTACCTTCACGTGTTTATCGCATTTCTACTAATGTTACTGAACATGGAGGAACAGTAAAGCAAGGGACTGATGTTGAAGAAACTTCAAAAAGAACTGGACAGCAGACAACTTATACTGCAAAGACAAACCTTGAATATGCTCCAACAGATTTGGATAGATCTATCATAAGCCCTAATCAGATGAAATTGGTTATAGAGTCCTATAAAAATGCAATCTATAGCGATTTATATCCAGAACGTGAGAAGGATTGGAACTACATACCAAAGACTTTGATTTTCGCAAAAGACGACAATCATGCATCTGAGATAGTTGATATTGTTAAAGATGTATTTGGAAAAGAATTTGAAAGTGGAAGTGTTCCTGAACATTTCGTGCAGAAGATAACATATTCGGCAGGAGATTCTAATGCATTAATCAGAGATCTAAGAACTGAAAAAGATTTTAGAATTGCAGTGACAGTTACGCTTGTAGCAACTGGAACAGATGTAAAACCTCTTGAAGTCGTTTTATTTATGAAGGATGTTCATTCAGATGTGCTTTATACACAGATGAAGGGAAGAGGTTGTCGTGTAATTAGTGATGATAAGCTTAAGGAAGTTACACCAAATGCAGATACTAAGGAGTGTTACTACATTGTTGATGCTGTAGGTGTTACTGAGTCAGAAAAGTATATTCCTAAGCCGGGGCCTGGTCCTGTGGCGCCAAAGAAGACATTATCTTTGGAACACTTGTTAGAGCATTTAGCTCACAATGAGCTTAGTGATGAAAATCTGATGTTGTTAAGAGATTATTGCGCAACAATTAATCGCAGATATGAGGATAATCCTTTGTTTGGAAAACATTTGGATTACTTCATTTCTGACTATGGATTTGCTCCGCGTACAATTGCGAACAATATCAATGAAGCGTTTGAGGAAAACCGAGTAGAACCTTACACAACACCTTCTGAAGATTACCCATTACGCAGACTTTTGATTTATGCGTTAATGATCAGTGTTCCAGCGCGAAATAAATTACTTGAGATGCAGCGAGGATATTACGCTTCTGTTCAAGAAGAAGATAAGCTTTTATATGCAGGATTTTCAAAAGAGTCAGCAAAGGAATATATTGAAAACTTTGAACAGTACTTAGATGAAAATAAGGACAGTATAGAAGCTCTTCGTATAGTTTATAACTCTGAAGATGTTATTATTACAAATTCTATGTTGATAGAACTTAGAGACAGACTTTTATCTGAAAGCCGTCAATATGGAATATACCAGATATGGAAAAATTACAAACTGTTGGATGATGAAGGTAATGTGGATGATTTGGATATTAAGTCTAATGTAAATGCATTGACTAACCTGATTCAGATAGCACGTTATGCGTATGGAAAAAATAATAAGCTGACAAGTTTAATAAAAGCTTATGGTCGTGGATTTGGTTTGTATTGTGGACATAATCAGAGAGTACTAACAGATGATCAAAAGGAAATAATGAGACAAATTGCAGAGTATGTTGTTGAGGCTGGAGCATTATCTGTTGGTGAATTGAATGAACTAGATACAGACCTCTGGCGTAAAGCAGTAACATCATTTGGTGCACCAGCACTTAAAGAAGAATTACAAATATTAGCAAAATTTATATTAAAGGTGGCATAAAATGGCAAATCAAAAAGATATTTCGGCATTATTAAAGAAGGTAGATGGCATTGCAAATGTAATGGCATCGGCAGGAGTTGGGTACACAGATTATATTACTCAGCTTACTTATATTCTTTTTCTTAAGATGGACGAGGAAAAGGAGGAACTAGGTCTTACAAGTACTGTTCCAGAGGGATGTAAGTGGAGAGATTTGGTAGATTTAAGTGGAACAGATCTTGTAGAAAAATATGAGGAAATCCTTAAGGAGTTATCGAAGAATGAGGGACTCATAGGAACGATATTTACAAAGGCTTCAAATAAAATTGACCGCCCAGTTATGCTTGCCAAAATCATTGAAATGGTAGCGGAAGAAAATTGGTACATGATGGAAGGCGACTTTAAAGGTGCTATGTATGAATCTATTCTTGAAAAGAATGGACAAGACAAGAAGAGTGGTGCAGGACAATATTTTACGCCAAGAGCACTTATTCAAGCTATGGTTGAGGTTGTGGATCCTAAGATTACAGAAACAGTAGCAGATCCGGCTTGTGGTACAGGTGGATTTCTTCTTGCTGCATTTGATCACATGAAGGGACAAAGTAAAGATGTAGAGAAGCAGCAATTCTTAAAAAATAACGCACTTTTCGGTGCGGATAATACTTCTCTTGTAGTTACACTTGCATCAATGAATTTATATCTTCATGATATCGGAATTAATAAAAGTCCTATAGCATATAAGGATTCTTTAATTGATACATCAGATAAAACTTATAACGTTATACTAGCAAATCCTCCGTTTGGAAGTAGACCACAGGGTAGTGTAGAGGTTGCAGCGAATAGACCTGAATTTGTAAAAACAAGTGATAACCAGGTTAATTTTTTGCAGCATATAATGTCAATTGTTAAAACTGGAGGAAGAGTTGGAGTAGTATTGCCTGATAGCGTATTGACAGATGGAGAACCGAATAATATTGCGACGAAGCAGGTGAGAGAGAAACTTCTTAAAGACTTTAACCTTCATACAATTCTTAGACTTCCAACGGGTATATTTTACGCAAATGGAGTAAAGACAAATGTATTGTTTTTTGAAAAAGGTGAACCAACTAAGGAAATATGGGTATATGACTATAGAACGGGTATAAAGCATACTATGGCGACAAAACCTATGACGAGAGCGCATCTGCAAGATTTTGTTGATTGCTATTGTTCTGGACACGAGGAAGATAGAAAGCCAACATACAGCGAAAATGAACCTAATGGAAGATGGAGATGTTTTTCTGAAGACGAAGTAAAAAATGCAGATAATCTTGACTTTAAATGGCTTGATTTAGAAGAAAAGGATGAGCGAACGGTAACTGAAGTATTGGAGGATATGCAAGAAGAGGCAGATAATATTTCAGAGGCGGTTACTCAGTTGAAACAGTTGTTAGGAGGCTTTGAAATTTGATTGATACAACGACGATTAGAAAAAAGATAATGTCTCTTGCAATACAAGGTAAGCTTACTAGTAGAAAAGACGAAGATTCTTCTACTGAAGCATTATTTTGTAGTCTTCAGGATAAAAGAGGAAAAAAAGCAAAAAAATATAATCAGGTAAGTGACACTGACAAACTGTTTGCTATTCCAAATAACTGGAAATGGGTAAGACTTGGAAGTATTTCTGAAACTATTTCAAAAGGCACGACGCCCAGGGGCGGTAAAGTCGCATATCTTGAAAGTGGTATTGGATTTTTACGTGCAGAGAATCTAGCGGGATACGATAAACTTGATTTATCAAATGAAAAATATATAAGTGAAGAAACTCATAATGGATTTTTAAAGCGCTCAGTGCTAGAGGAAGGAGATATTTTAATTTCAATTGCGGGGACATTAGGAAGGACTGCATTAGTTAGAGCTGAAGATTTACCATTAAATTCAAACCAGGCTGTAGCGTTTGTTCGGATATCAGATAAAACGCTAGTTGATTTAAAATATTTTACTTATGCTTTAAATGCTCCTGAAATTCAAAAGAGCCTTGGAAATAGAAAGGTTGAGATGGCAATTCCGAATTTGTCGTTAGATGTTATAGCAAACTGTGTTGTCCCACTACCACCTTTTGAAGAACAAAAAAGAATTGTTTCAATATTGGATGCTGTATTTGAAAAACTTGAAACAATAGATGATTTTCAAGAACAGTATATTAATAATATTACTATACTAAAAGAAAAGGTGTTTGATGCGGGAATACAGGGAAAGCTGACACAGCAATTATCAGATGATGGTTGTGCAGAAGAATTGTTTGAGGCAATTCAAGATAAAAGGACTAATTTGATTAATAACAAAAAGATTAGGAAAGAAAAAGATTTGTCTCCAATATCCGATGATGAAATACCTTTTCAGCTTCCGCATAATTGGAAATGGGTAAGGCTTGGAGACATATGTTCAAAAATATCTTCAGGTAATACTCCTGCAGGTGGTGCCAAGGGCGGAGCATATGTTGACGAGGGATATTGTTTTTTTAGAGAACAGAATATTTATAACGATGGTATTCACGAAGAAGGTATGGTGTACATATCAGAAGAATTGCTAAACGCTAGACCCAATAGTACAGTTCTTCCTAATGACATTTTGCTTAATATCACAGGAGGTTCGATTGGAAGATGTGCATTAGTGCCTGAAGATTTTACACGAGGAAGCATTAATCAACATATTCTCATTATTAGAACAGTGGATCCTAGAATAAGATTCTATGTACATAAGTGTTTGTGTAGTCCATATTATCAAAAACTAATCATGGGAAATGTTGTAGGTGATAAAGATGGATTTAGTGCAGGTAGATGTAAAAATACATTGATTCCATTACCACCTATAAATGAACAAGAAAGAATTGTTGAGAAAATTGATAGTTTGTTATCAGCTATAGGATAGAGTAAAAAATGGTACAGAGAATTGTTGATGATATTAGGGCTGCACTTAACAATGATTTATATTTTGTTGCTCTAAGTACAGCGCTGACTTTGCCTGATATATGCGGTAAGGCTGAGTATCCGAACGAGAAAAGTAGTAAAAAACGCTATATAGACTGGTATGACAAAGAGATAGGTTATTACGAAAAGAATCCTCATCAAACAACAGATGAAGAAATGCCTTATTTATCTGGAAGTGTTATATACAGCTTACGATGCTCGTTACTTCATGAAGGTAATCCTAATGTAGATAATGATCGCCTGACAAAAAAGAATGAATCCCTGCCGATAGATCACTTTGTGTTGAAAATAGAAAGTAAAAATGATTTTGATATTTATTCTGATGGTAGTGGGATATCAGATATGTTTGGCCAGCACAGTAGATCATATAGGATGAGTATAAGAAGGATATGTTTAATTATGTGCGCGGTAGCAGAGGGCTATTACAAGGAAAACAAAGAAAAATTCCAGTTCAATTATGAAATCCTCGATTGGGATAAGGCAACGGAACACTTGCCTCCGATTGACATGGAAGCTTTTATGAAGGCACTTGCAGATCCAAATTTAGGAAAATAGAAATAAGAGAGAAGGTATTATTTATGAATGAACAATTCAAATGGGTGGATTTTTATGAGGAGCTTGCTTCAAAGCTTCTTGAGTATAAGGACAATAGAAAAGAGATCATCAACAAGCTGGTAAAAGTATATGACAGCATTGGAATAAAACTTCCTAAGCTTGAGGCAAACGGCATACCAGAAGACATAGATCCATTTACTTTTTTTGGATTGTTTAATAAAGGCATTACTAACGATAATCGTATTGCCATTTTAGAAGGAATGGCCAAGGAATTTTCCATTACTGCTGAAGTTCCACATGATTTTGATGGTATTCCAGTTCTCAATAATATGATGGCTACATTTTATGCGTTTGAAGGTGATGAGCGTAAGAATGATAGCGACATTCAGAATCTATGGACCGTTTTTGAAAGTGCAATTAATCTTGCTAAGCAGGATGATTCTTCAAACAGAGCAATCTTTGCGGATGCGTATGATCAGGCGCTTTCACAGTTTGGCGTTAAGTGGAATCTAACAATGGCATTGTATTGGATTAGACCATATGCTTTTGTAAATCTTGACTCTCGTAACAGAGAATTTATGGGTAATCCTGAAAATATTAGTGCAAATGTTGTAGCTGATGTAAAAGCTATGAAGAACGTTCCTTCTGCAGTGCAATATCTTAATTTGAGAGATAAGTGCAGTGAAGCGTTAAAAAGTGGTAATTATGAATATGACTCATTTCCAGAACTATCTTATAAGGCGTGGGTTATGTCTTTAGAAAATGAAGAAATGGAGAAGGAAATGAAGGACGAGAAGTCTAATGCTGCCTTTCTCCGTTGGTTTAAGCCGGTAATACAAGCTTTAAGGGATTTAGGTGGTTCTGCTACACCAGCTGATGCCAGGGCGAAGATTATTGAGAATGAAGCGCTTACTTCTGAAGAAATCAATGCCACAAGAGGCAAAAACAATGTTAATAAATTTGAGAATGAAGTGGCTTTTGCAAGAAGCTATCTTGTAAAGGCTGGTTATATTGATAATTCTGTATATGGAGTTTGGACTCTTACCGAGCTTGGAAAAACGTGTGAAATGACTGAGAACTTGGCTTCAGAGATTTTTAAGCAGGGTGTAATTGATAATGTTGACAAAAGAAAGTCGAAAAATGCGCTCGGAGATGCTGATGTAGAGACGACCCATTACTGGATGTACTCTCCTGGTGAAGGTGCCTCATATTGGGATGAAGTTTGCAAGGCTAAAGTTATGGCCTTGGGCTGGCATGAAATCGGAGATCTTAACGCATTTGCCACAAAGGATGAAATTGCGCAGAAGTTAAGAGAAGAACTGGGAGGAGAATCATCATATAAGAATTCGGCACATGCATTATGGCAATTTGCTCATGAGATTAACGTTGGAGATGTGATCATCGTGAAGAAAGGACGCTCTGACATAATTGGCAGAGGAATCGTGGAATCTGATTATGAATATGACGAATCGTTTTCAGAAGATCATCCTAATGTAAGACGTGTTAAATGGACCGATAAAATCAATTGCCATACAGAAGAAACATTTCCTATGAAGACTCTCACGGATATCACAAATTATCCTGACTTTCTTGAAAGAATACTAGCAGTGTTTGGAGAAGAGGAAGAAGATCCAGAAGATACTAAGGTTGTAAATTACCCAAAGTATACATTAGAGGAATTCTTTGATCAGGTTTATATCAGTGAAGATGATTATAACGACCTGGTAGGTGTCCTTGAAAATAAAAAGAATATTATTCTGCAGGGCGCTCCAGGCGTGGGTAAAACCTTTATTGCTAAGAGATTGGCATATTCCATCATGGGAGAAAAGGACGTAAATCGAGTTATGATGGTTCAGTTCCACCAGAGTTACTCTTATGAAGATTTTGTCATGGGATTTAGACCTTCAGCAGCCGGTTTTGAGCTTAAGAAGGGAGCATTTTACAATTTCTGCAAGAAAGCAGAGATTGATAGTGACAACAAATATTTCTTCATTATAGATGAGATTAACAGAGGAAATCTTAGCAAAATTTTTGGTGAGCTATTCATGCTTATTGAGAATGATAAGCGTGGAAATAAAAACAAATTGCAGTTGCTGTATTCTGATGAGATGTTCTATGTTCCGGAGAACGTATACATCATAGGAATGATGAATACTGCGGATCGTAGTTTGGCAATGATGGATTATGCCCTTCGAAGAAGATTTGCTTTCTTTAATATTGCACCAGGATTTGACTCTGAAGGCTTTAGAGCATATAAGACGGATCTTGATAATAGTAAGTTTGATTCTCTTATTGCATGTGTGCAGGAATTGAACAAGAAGATAGCAGCAGATGAGTCTTTAGGAGATGGATTCTGCATAGGCCATAGCTATTTCTGTAATCTTGAAAAAGAAGATATTACAGATGCCAAGCTGCATTCAATTGTAGACTATGAGCTGATACCAATGCTCAAGGAATACTGGTTTGATGAACCATTAAAGGTAACAGAGTGGAGTGATAACCTAAGGAGAGCAATCAAGTGATAAAGATTCAAAATATTTATTACATGCTTGCGTATGCTTATCAGGTTTTAAATGAACAGGGGTATAAGAGCATTGCTACGGAAGAATTTGAAAACACTGCAGATTTATGCTCGGCAATCTTGGCAAAGGGATTAAGCACTCAAATTAAACGTGGGTTAGGAAAAGAATACGTACCGAAAACAGAGGCTTTATCTTCACTGCGAGGAAAGATTAATATTTCGGATTCTATTAAGAGTCAGACTTTGCTACGTAGACAGATGATCTGTACTTATGATGAGTTTTCAATTAACTCATATATGAACCGGATTATAAAGACAACGGTACTGTTGCTTTTGAAATCAGATATAAGCTCTAAAAGAAAAAAAGAACTTAAGAAACTTTTAGTCTATATGAGTGAAGTTGAAGTGCTGGATATTCATTTTATCAATTGGAATCAGCAGTATAACAAAAATAACCAGACATACAGGATGTTGATTTCAGTATGTTATTTGGTAATAAAAGGCTTGCTTCAGACTCAATCTGATGGATCGACGAAACTCATGGATTTCTTTGATGAGCAGCGCATGTGCAGATTATATGAGAAATTCATATTGGAATACTATAAAAAAGAACATCCGGAAATCAAAGCAGCTGCATCGCAGATACCATGGCAGCTTGATGATGATTTTAATGAGATGCTTCCTATAATGCAGACCGATATTATGTTGTCTCACGCTGGGAGGACGTTAATAATTGATGCAAAGTACTATGAACATTCTTTGCAACAGCAATATGATAGCTACTCCGTTCATTCCGGAAATCTCTATCAGATTTTTACGTATGTAAAAAACAAAGAAGTAGAGCTTAAGGAACAGGAGCATGAAAGTGTTTCAGGAATGCTTCTATATGCAAAGACAGATGAAGCAGTTTATCCAGATCATGAATACAAGATGAGCGGTAATACCATAGCGGTCAGGACACTTGATTTGGATAAAGATTTTAAGGAGATAAGGAAACAACTGGATGGAATAGCTGAAAAATATCTATCAAATTAGAAATGGGTAAGAAATTCTGGAAACAGAAGAAAAGAGGAGGAGTAATGTTTAATCTTTACTATTTGAATTATACTAAAGCGTTCGAAATAGCTATGCAAATTGATAATAAAGTTTTAGAAAAACAGATAAAAGAAAAAAGTAGTGAGGGTTCTGCAGATTTAGGCGCAAGTGGGGAAACGCCTGAAATTAACTTATTGTCTAAAATTCTCCCTAAATTAAATGCTGATATATCCATTCATGGATCTAAAGCGACAAGGGCGGAAGATACCCTGAAAGTAGTTTCTACTAAATCAACTATACTTAATCCTGTGATTCAGAAATCCGTTGAAGTCAGAAAATTGGGTGTTGAACAGGTCGGAAAGCTTTTAAAAATAAGAGATGTATCGTTAAAGATTGCTAATCAGCAAGATATTAGTGGTACAAAAATTCTACTCAGCGGTCTTTTGAAAGATATTCCTGTAGATGGGTTGGGACAGATGGACTTTGGTGCGTTATTTAATGTCTTTTTAAAAGATGCATCTTATATTGTTTCCGGCAAACTTCCTGAGAAGGTTAATAAGGATAGAAGAGATAGTGAGAACTCAACAGATAGATTGCTTTTTAAGATTCCTATGCAGATGGAACAAGAAATGGAGAATTCTTATTCAATTTCAGATTTAGAGATTGGTCCAGTGACGCTGATTGGTATATAT
>JAEEGF011243916.1_pt1 | contig 10884 bp, 9 predicted proteins | sample 9134171 | NCBI WGS metagenome assembly JAEEGF01 (sample SAMN16246542, study PRJNA631951) | gut metagenome | biome: gut microbiome; feature: rumen; material: AP-attached | host: Bos | place: Iran: Karaj | collected 2018-10
ATATGGAAGACAGAGACAGAGTTCTCGACAGCCGTCTCAGTAGCCACACGCTGAATGGTCTGAATGACAATGCGTTTGGCTTCTTTGTTGGCCGTCATCTTGGCCTCGTCCATAATGTCGTTGATGTAGGCCTGTGCCTGTGTCTTTGCCTCATCCTTCAGGCTTTCGACAAGGCGCTCACGTGCCTCGTCAACACTGAGACCAGAGATTTCCTCCAAGCGGGTACGCTCTTGTTCGAGCAAACTTTCACTGCGTTCCTGCAATTCATGTTCGCGATGTTCAAGGAGGTTTTGCTGGGTTTCAAGACGTTGGCGAGTGGCCTCTATCTCCTGCTTGCGACGATTCAGTTCGTCCTGACGTTGATTGAGACTCTGTTCGCGTTGTTTTACGCGGTTCTCGCCTTGCTGGATTTGTTGGTTACGTTGTTGTACTTCCTTCTCCAACTCAGCCTTTTTGTTGAGGAACTTCTCCTTGACCTCCAATAATTTCTTTTGTTTAATGACTTCGGCCTCCTGCTCTGCTTGCTGGCGAGCCTGAGCCTCGATGGACTTCAGTTTGTTTGGCATGAGAGCACGGAAGAAATATATTGCCCATGCCCCGACAATAACCAAAGCGATGACAACAGCTATTATGTATGCCATGATGTTCGTTTTGTTGGTTTTATAATGTTGTTTTTAATATAAATAAAACGCTCCCAACCTCAGGCTGACGGATATACAAACCCATCAGCACAGCGATTTAGGTGCGTTGTGTGAATCGAATTATCTTAATGAAGCGATTGCTCCACCTTGGTAATGAGTGCCTTGATGGCGTCCTCCACGGGGGCAGGATCGTTTTCCTCTTCCATCCGTTTGAGTCGTACAGCGACGTCAAGCGCCATCATCAGCATGTACATTTCGTCGCCCTGGTTTGGATACTTGGATGCATAGAAATTGAAGCGATTATTAATGAGTTTTTCTGCCTCACGATAGATATATTCATCCTCGCGTGCCACTACCATTGGCATTACGCGCTTTCCAAACTTTAGGGTTATCGATAGTTTATCGCTCTTATTGGGCATGGAGGTAAGTTATTTATGCTTTCAGGAGAGCGATACATTTATCCACATCTCGCACCAGGCGGTTAATCTTCTGACGAGCATTGCGTGTATCGCTATCGCTAAGCTCCAGAATACGTGCCACCTTTAGATTGTCGTATTGCGCCTTCATTTCTTGTTTCTGGCGCTCAAGTTCTGCAATCTGACCATCACGCTCGGCAATCTTTGCCTCCAAGGCACGGAACTGCTCACGCAAGGCTTCATCCTGTTGAAGGAGTTGCCCCACTCGAGTCTCAAGTAACTGTATGAGTTCGTGCTCTTTAGCGGTCATTTTGTATAAACTTTCTGCAATCTGCTCACAAAAATAGTAATTTCTTCGCTTTCGACAAAATTTTTTCCGAAATTACTTCTTTTCGTCATCGATTTTGTTGCGTGGTTCTTTCTTGGCAAGCATCAAAATAGTATGGGCAAACTCCACTATCCACTGCTCGCTATAGCCCAGTGTCGCCTGAGCGCGACGGATGGCAACCACACTGCGACGCATGGCATCATCCTTCCAGTCGTTCTTGTTCAGTATGTCGTTGACAGTCTTTTCCGTCATCTGGCGTAAGGCCTTGTGGAAGAACGATGGAAGACGAAGTTTCCATTGCATCAGTTGACCCATGGACATCATCAGGTTTTGACTAAAGTCTTGGAAAACAAGGAAATAGCTCTGAACTTCATTGACCGAGCGACAACGTTTCTTCAGGCTTTCGTCTATCTCCTTAAAGAAGTTGTCACTCATCCCATACATCTCGGTTAGCATCTTCTGACACTTCTTCTTTTCACCCAATCCCAACTTATTGTTCACTGTCGGAACTTTGAGCGTTTGCTTGAAGACTCTGAGGTCGGGGAATACGGCCAAGTTGGAGATGCCCAAACGAGAAGCCATGGATGCCTGATAATATACTCGAACGAGGGTCATGTAATCTTCCATACCCCCGATTTTTACTTGATTGGTCTTACGACCGAAAAGTTTACTAAAAAAAGACATTTCGTTTATTGTAGTTTTATTAATTCTATCTGGTTTTTAAATTATTACTGATTGATATTCGATGCTATAAGGATTGAAAAAATGATGACATTAGTATGCATTCTCATTCTTACCGAAAAGCGTGTTAACTAACGTGCGCCAAATGATGCGAATATCGAGCCAGAAGTTCCAGTTCTCGACATACCAAATGTCGGCTTTGATGCGACCTTCCATATCTTCCAAATCACGTGTCTCACCCCGGAAACCATTCACCTGAGCCCAACCTGTTATACCAGGCTTCACCCAATGGCGTACCATATACTTATTTATAAGGTGAGCATATTCCTCGGTATGAGCCAACATGTGAGGACGCGGACCAACCAGACTCATACTACCCAGAAAAACATTGATGAATTGGGGCAATTCGTCGATATTGGTTCGTCGCATAAAATCACCGAATGGGAATTTACGCAGGTCATGCTCAGTGGCTTGCAACGTGTCGGCTTGATCATTAACATGCATCGAGCGGAATTTATAGCAGTTGAAGACTGTGCCATTCAGGCCATTGCGCTTCTGTACGAAGATAACTGGTCCTGGACTTTGTCGTTTGATGATAAAGGCCACAATAACATAGATGAGGGGAAAGAACGTGAGCAGGAAGAAAGAACTTACTGCCAAGTCTAGTATGCGCTTTATCAGACGGTTTTCAAATACACGAAGCGGTTCGCGACGCGGATAAAGCAAAATGGTACTGCCCACATGCATTACGTGCATATTGCGACGCAGGAAACTCAAATAAACAGGCTGGGCATAGAAGCGTATCAAATGATTTTCGCAATACTTGTACAGTGAAATCAAGTTTTCCTTCGACATGCGAGCCATCGTACAATAGACGGCATCCACAAACTTGTGTTCCTGCAGGTATGGCAATACATCGTCGGTTCCGCCCAGGGTAGGCACATTCTCCATATTTGTGGGTTCATCGGAGAAAATGCCCAGAATCTTATAACCGAACTCACGATTCTTCATGTATTCGTACAAGTCCTGCATTTCATCGACGTGTCCTACAAAAATGACATGTCTACCATTGCGTCCTCGCTTACGAAAATTACGAATCGCATATAGCGTAATTAGGCGATCAATGGTAAGAACAACCCAGAATACGCCTGCGAAAGTCAGCAACAGGATACGTGCTATGGCTTCAGTCTTCAAGAGGAAAAGGACGGCAAAGAACAGAATGATATGCGCCAGAGCCAATTGGAAAGCACGCTCCACCACCTTGTCACCCCGTGTCGTTCGTTCAAAAAGGAGAACAGGGAAAAAGAACGTCATTGGCAAATAGCAAAGAACTGCCGTCACAAGATAAGTTTGCAGATCAACGCCATTGTTCACCGAAGAATCGACGGCTTCATAGAAATAGTAGCACCCCACCAGACAGAGGCACATCAGCAAAATATCGATGACAGAAGTCAGCAATTTCAGTAACCGAGACTCCTCTATATCAAATTTTCTCATATTTCCACGCGTTCCTTTATAAATTATGCAAATTTATACATAAAACTCCATACGCGCAACGATTTGTGCACAAAAACTTAACTTAACCTGTGATTTTCGCCACAAGATTTCCTCAATTGGAATAAAAGACGTAACTTTGCGCGAAATTATGCAATGAATAAAAACACCTAAAACTAAATAGTTATGGCAGATTATGTTTTGAATGACGTTAACGAAGAAGAAGAATCATCAAGTTTTAACCTTCGGTCCATCATTACTCTTATATACCTTAATTGGTATTGGATTTTGTTGTCGGCCATCGTTTGCTATGCTGGAGCAAAGCTTTATCTTCGATACACACCTCCCACCTACTCTGCTGACATGAAAGTCTTCATCAAGGAGCAAGGTACCACGAAACGAAGTAGTAGTGTGGCCACCCTTGAGGAGCTGGGAGTCATCTCCACAACTAGTGGATTTGGTAACGAGATGGAGATTCTTGCCAGTACGGCAATTGCCGCACGTACCGTGCAAACGCTGAAGCTTTACACCTCTTATCGCATGGAGGGACGCGTTATCGACCAAGAGCTTTATAAAAATTCACCCATCATCGTGGACTTGGCTGAAAGCAACCTGCGCGATCTGCAGACTCGCATCAACCTTGTGGTCACGCGCAAAAATAGCGGAATACACGTTGAAGGCAACATCGGTGGTGCCAACCCATTCACCCATGACGTAAAAGACTTGCCCGCAACTGTTCCCACTGCTGTTGGTCCACTCATCTTCCAGCGCAATGCGGGTTACAAGATGCCCAGCGACAGGAAGTTGTTTGTAACGATTGACCCCGTCATCAATGCAGGTCGTCGGTATGCAGGAAAGGTTGTCGTTTCTGGTGCTCAGGAGAACATTAGCGTTGCAACCGTTCGCATGGTGGACACGCAAATGGAACGTGCACTCGACTATCTGGGCGAAATTCTGAATAGTTACAACGATGACGCTAATGACGATAAGAATGCAGTGGCCGAGAAGACACGCCAGTTCATCGACGACCGTATTGCTGTAATTCGTCGTGGACTTGACTCTACAGAGGCTAACCTGGAGTCTTACAAGCGCAGTCATGAACTGATTAACCTGGCAAACAATGCCACATCTGCCCTCTCCGGAAGTCAGAGTTATCAGAAGGAGCAGGTGAACATGCAGACCCAGCTGACCTTGCTGAAGTCACTCATCGACTATGCCAGCAACCCCAGCAATATGCGCCAGATCATTCCCTCTAACCTGGGATTGAGCAATGCACAGTTGGCATCAAGTATCGACCAATACAACAGTATTGTACAAGAACGTAACCGTTTGCTAAAGACTTCCAGCGAATCGAACCCCACCGTCGCTCGACTCACAGCACAACTCGAAGACCTCTGGCCCGCCATCGGTACATCACTGCGTACACTTTATCAGGACCTTATGGTTCAAAAGTCAAGCATCGACAATCAGTACCAGATGTACAGCAGCCGTGTATCGAGCACGCCTACTCAGGAACGTGTGTTGGGTAACATCGACCGTCAGCAGGAGATTCAGTCAAGCCTGTACCTGATGCTTTTGCAGAAGCGTGAGCAGAACTACATATCCATGGCTTCTGAGGCTTCGAAGGCTCGTGTCATCGATGCGCCCAAACCTCTTGGAAAGGTTGCGCCCGATAGCCGTAAGATCATCATGGGTGCTGTTGCTCTCGGTCTGATTCTCCCCATCATCCTACTCTTCCTCTTAAGTCTGATGAGATATCGCATCGAGGGTCGCAACGACATTGAGCAACTAACCAAACTTCCCATTCTGGCCGATATTCCTTTGGCAAAGGTGGAGAAAGACAGTGCTGGTATTGTGGTCAACAAGAACAAGAACGGCATGATGGAAGAGGCCTTCCGTGGCTTGCGTACCAACTTGCGCTTCGTCTTGCCCGATCCCGAGAAGGTTGTCGCAGTTACGTCTTGTATCCCCGGTGAAGGAAAGACCTTCGTTGCAAGTAACCTCGCCATGTCACTGGCTTTGCTTGGCAAACGAGTCCTCATCATCGGTCTTGACATTCGTAAGCCTCGTCTGGCGGAGATGTTCAAGATGGAAGACCGCAAGAAGGGTATCACCTCATTCCTCGTTCTCGAGAAGCCCGACTACGACCTACTGGAGGCTCAGATTTCGAACAGTGGATTCGACAAGAACCTCGACATCCTGCCCGCAGGTGTCATTCCTCCCAACCCTACGGAACTTATCTCGCGTCATGTGCTTGACGACGCCATCAACTATCTGCGTACCAAATACGACTTCATCGTACTCGATACACCTCCTATCGGACTGGTAAGTGATACGCTAGAACTGGCACGTACGGCTGATGCTACCGTCGTTGTGACTCGTGCCGACTATAGTATCAAGGCCAACTTCGAGATGATCAACGCCATCGCCAAAGACAAGAAGATGCCAAAGGTTAACCTCGTACTCAACGGTATCGACCTGAAGAAGAAGAAGTATGGTTACTACTATGGTTATGGCAAGTATGGTTCCTATGGCAAGAGTGGCAAGTACGGATACTATGGCAAGTATAGCCACTATGGTCACTACGGTGTGTACGGAAACTACAATAGCACAGACTCAAAAGACTAAGTCATGAGAAGAATCGCAATAGCATTTGCATTCCTTTTATCCTTTGGTCTGTCCGCCGTTGAAGCCCAAATCAGCAGGCTTGGGGAGGGCATTCAATACAAAGCCGAGATTCAGGGTACTGCAGGCAAGGGCGACAGTGCACCATTTTGGTTCACCAACAATCGTTATGGCCTGGGTACTACGGAATTAAACAGTGGCCTATTGCGGGCATCCCTTCTCCGCGATGTAGAGGAGGACAGCCTGCGCAATTGGCGTATTGGATATGGAATTGACCTTGTAGGTGCTGTTAATTACAATAGTAATTTTGTCCTGCAACAGGTTTATGCCGACTTCCAATACAAGGCCATCCGCCTGAGTGTGGGACAAAAGGAACGTCCATTGGAACTGAAGAACCAGCGTCTCTCAAGTGGAGGTTTAACCACTGGCATCAATGCACGTCCCCTACCCCAGATACGTCTGGAACTCCCCGACTTCTGGGTTATTCCGCGCACCAAGAATTGGCTGGCTTTGAAGGCACACATTGCCTATGGTGCATATACCGACAACCGTTGGCAACGCAGTTTCACCGAAGGCACTGAATTCATTCGAACTGCAAACTCTTTCTATCACTCCAAGGCAGGATTCCTGCGCATCGGTAATCTGGAAAAGTTTCCTGTAACCCTGACTGGTGGCATAGAGATGAGTTGCCAGTTTGCCGGCGAGGCTTGGAATCTGCAGGATCGTGCCGACCATGAAGGTGCCGAGGAGTTCGATCCTCATCAGAAACTTAACGGTGGCATAAAATCGTTCTGGCACGCCCTCATCCCCAGTGGCAATGACGTCAACGACGGCGACTATTCCAATGTCGAAGGCAATCACCTGGGCAGTTGGCATCTTCGTGCCGATTTTCTGCACAAAGGATGGGGAGCAAGTTTCTATGCCGAACACTTCTTCGAGGATCATAGCCAGCTTGCACCGTTCCTCTACGATTGGAAAGATATGCTCTATGGTGTGGAAATGCGTTTCCCAAAGAATCCCATTGCCTCTGCAATCGTTTACGAGCACCTGCGCACAACATACCAGTCTGGTCCCGTCTATCACGACAAGACCATAGAAATGCCAGACCGAATAGCAGGCGTAGACGACTACTACAACCATCAGGTCTATGGTGGATGGCAGCATGCTGGATTTGCTATGGGCAATCCCCTGCTCATCTCTCCCATATACAATGCCGACGGAAAGATTATCTTCCGCGACAATCGTGTGCGTGCCAACCACATCGGAATCGAAGGACAGCCCTTGTCTGAACTCGGCTATCGCGTGCTCTTTACACACACGAAAAGTCTTGGAACATACCACACACCTAGAACCAATCCTGTCAAAGGACGCTATCTGCTCATCGAGGCATCATACACCCCACGCTGGGCCGAGGGTCTAAGTTTCACGGCTTCCTATGGACAGAACCGCGGTTCACTCTTAGGTTCGTCGAAGGGTGGAATGCTCTCTGTTGCATATTCAGGATGGATTAAAAAGAAATAAGAAATGAGAAATAAAGCCCTATTATTTTTCAGCATCTGCACACTATTACTTATAGCATCGTGCACTAACTGGCGCGAGACAGCAGGTGAGATTGCAGGAATGTGGCAAATGACGGAATGGCGCAATGCCGACGGACAGACACTCGCCACAAAGGACAAGGGTATCTACTATTGCATACAACTTGACCTGATGAAATTCCAGCGAAAGGACAAGGATGACTATTACCTCTCTTATTATACACACACACGTGACAGCCTCATCATCGGCAAGATTGTTCACTGGCCGTCCGATTCGGTGTGCACATTCAGTGCCCTAGAGTCCTTTGGTGTTCCAGCAGACGGTCGTTTCCACGTAGACGTACTCAACGACGACCACCTACAGCTGAGCAGTAAGGAAGCAACACTGGTATTCCGAAGATACTAAACGAAATAAAAAGAAAAGAAAAGAGAAGAAGATAAAAGTGAGATACAAAGATAAAAGAGAACAAGAGCGTATCATATGCGCTCTTGTTTTTGTTTTCTATCTCACCCATCCCACCGCCACAGATCGTTGGAGAAGCTTATAGTACAATAAAGAGGGCCTTAGGTCTTCAGAATTTGCACCTATAGTTCGACGCGCCTCGAACAAGGGTTCGTTGAAGCCTGTACCTAGGGCCAACTTTCCCCCTTCCCAGAAAAAAGGAACTATACTAATGAGATTATTGGAGGGCATAAATTTAAGGACATCAATCGGAAGTGATGATGTCCTTAAATTTTTGTTGAATGACACTGACGTCGTAGTGTCTTTTGACGTATTCCACTGACAGAGCACCGTAAGTCTGACGCTCTTGAGGATTGTCGAGGAGGTGGGATATGATCTTTATCATCTCATCTGAATCCTGAGCAACAAAGGGTTGACCCACGTCGGTTACCAGACCTTCGAAGCCCTTGGGTGTGGTAACAACACATGCACCGACGGCAAGGGACTGGAGTATCTTGTTCTGGAGTCCGGAACCCGACTGCATAGGTGTTACGACGAGGGAGGCTATCTTCAGATAGTCCCATGTGCTATCAACATATCCGGTAACGGTGGTATGCTCGTCAGCAAGCGCCTCAACCTCGGGTGTTGGAGTCTTTCCCACAATATAGAAATGTAGGTTGGGGTATCGCTTCACGAGTTCGGGCATGATGGTGTGTGAGAAATATCGCACTGCCGAGACATTGGGCTCGTAGTTCATGGCTCCGATAAAGACCAGATTGCAGGAATCGGGATTGCTGGGAATACGCCTGTCATCGATAGGTGTAAAGTTCTCAATGACACTAATCTGAGCAGGTTTGCTAGCATGATTCAAGATATACTGTCTATCAATATCGGAGATGATGAGGCACTTGTCGAAGGCGTGCAGGATGCGTTGTTCATACTTATTGCAACGCGGATAGTCGATGGTGTAGATCCAATGCCATAGGCCTTTGGTGTTCTCCCTTGCCGACTGGTAGTTCATGGAATAGGCATCGACGTAATCGATGATCTTCATGGGCTTAAGACCGCGGGCGTAATGGGCCGTTCGGATGTTGTTGCAATAGATGATGTCGTATTGATGCTGATTTTGCACTATCCACTTCCGGGCACGCTTGGAATAGAAATAATTGACCTGCAGGGGGAGCAGGTTTGTTGCTAATCCCTTGAGCACTTTCAGATATGACTGTCGCTTTGTAACCTTGAAGTGTACAACTTGATTATATAAGCCATGAAGTCCCTTCTTCACTACCTCCTCATCGTCCGTCTCCGACAAATAGAGTACGTCGACCTCATAGCCAATCCTTGAAAACAAGAATATTGACTGGTGCGTTCGTATAGCAGCTCCATCACGCAAAGGATAAGGCGGTTTGGAGCTCAATATGAGGACTTTCTTCATTCCATTATCTTCAAAAAACGTGCAAAGATACGAATAAGCGAGTGGAATTGCAAACAAATCAATGATTTTTGTCGAATGAAGGTCAAATAAGAACTAGTTATTAAATGACCTGCATGCGACAAAGTAAGGCCGAATGGTCTGTTTGCAATTCCCAAGCGAGAGTATCTTCGACGTAGTCAGAGATACGAAATGAGAGACTGGGAGTTATTGAACGTATGTAAGTTTATTGTGTGCTTCTTAATTTCTGTATGCTATCTTTCTATTCGAATGTAGTTCGTCTATGACAGACACCACTTTCGCAAAGTCTTCGTCCCATGTTGTCTGGGATTTGTTGAAGGTCTGCATATCGAGAGTCATCTGCCTCAAATCTTCGAGATGGGCGATGATATGCTGGAGCAACGCCTTGATGGCCTCAACTGAATAAGGGTCGACAACCATACCTATATGGTTTGCTTCCACAAACTCACCGAGATAGGTTTTATTAGCATAAATGGCTGGAACGCCGAAATATAGCGACTCATGGAATTTGTTAGAGATGGCATACTTCACATTAAAGTCCCGGTTAGGGTATGCAGCCCATACGATGTCGGTCTGCTGGTATAGGCGAGCGATATCGTCGTAAGAATAACGCCCTGTGAAGAAGATGTTCGAAGCACCTTGTGCATAGTCTTCCAGATATGGCTTGGCATGTCCCTCTCCATGAAAGAACAACTGGAAGCGGTTATCATCGCGAAACGCATCTATGAGGGTAGAGAGGATGTCTGGATAACGAAGCAGACCGATAAAAGCAACGCGTATAGGAAAAGACTGGGTGTTTGGAAGGTTATCCGTTTGGATGTTTGTGGGAAATGTGGGTTTATTCTCCAGTACCAGTTGTCTGTGACTGGAGGAGTATAGTTTGGTAAAGAAGCGCGATGCGTGTACTGTTAAGTCTACTCGCCGCATGTGCCAGTGTTCGATTGCAGTTGTTGTTTTCCGAAGGATGTAGGCTTCGGTGGGCACATCCAGATTTTCATATATCAGTATTTGGCGAGTTCTGTCCAAGGCAGGCACCATCATAAGATTGTTCCAATGGGATGCAATGACAACATCAGGCTGCATGGCACGAATCGTTGAATGACAAAACTTACGATAGCCCCATAGGTTAAGCAGTTTACGCGTTTTATTACCATAAGCCGAGTCCTTCTGATATACATAATATCCCTCCTGCTTTTCTACATAACAATGCGTTCTGTCCCAGGTAATAACTGACAAACGAACATTCGGACCATAGTATCGGGCCAG